>Ga0070725_10001815_pt1 | contig 11550 bp, 9 predicted proteins | sample tdDd002_FD_69781 | JGI IMG/M metagenome (GOLD analysis project Ga0070725, IMG submission 69781) | Marine sediment microbial communities from the Atlantic coast under amendment with organic carbon and nitrate - tdDd00.2 | ecosystem: Environmental > Aquatic > Marine > Coastal > Sediment | place... | reverse complement strand
TTCACTTGAAGTTGAATCCCACATTGTCAAGCTATGGTTTGGCTCTAAGCTCGACGGCATCACAAACGGGAACATAGAGAAACCCGCCGTTAGGATAACGCCTGCGTTAGTTAAGCTTGAGCTAATAAAGGAGATCGCGCATTTTTCAAAGCGAGAAGCAATGATAGTGATAAGCGGCATGACCACACCTAGCACTGGCGCAAGCCACATCAATGGGTACTTGGCGAAATTCATCATCCAAGCGCCGGTTTGCGCTTCTACCGTTTTGTTTAACGGGTTAGATTGCGCGGCAATATCAAGTTCACTGGTGATCACGTAACCATCAATGTGCTGTACCCAGAAGCCAGCAGCCACAAAAGTAACAATCACTAATGCACCCATTACCTGAGCAATCACGCGAGCACGGGCATGAACGTCTGCAGTAGTCTTCATTTGAAGCCAGGTAGCGCCTTGCATCACAATCATAAACAGGCTTACTAAGCCACACAGCAATGCAAATGGGTTAAGCAGACCAAAGAATGACCCATGGTACGTCGGCATCATAAACTCGTTGAGTTCAAATGGTACGCCTTGCAGCAGGTTACCAAATGCCACACCAAAGATAACTGGAGGAACAAAACCGCTTACGCAGATAGCCCAGTCCCAAGCATTGCGCCATTTTGTGTCTTCAAGCTTTGAACGGTAATCCAAGCCGATTGGACGTAACCAAAGCGCCGCCAGTGTCACGATCATCGCTAGGTAGAAACCAGAGAATGAGGTGGCGTATACCAGTGGCCATGCTGCAAATAGCGCACCACCCGCAGTGATAAGCCAAACTTGGTTGCCATCCCAGTGCGGGGCAATCGAGTTAATCATTACACGGCGTTCGCTGTCATTTTTACCAATCACAGGTACCAATGCGCCAACACCCATATCGAAGCCATCTGTTACCGCAAAGCCGATGCACAGTACGCCAATTAATACCCACCAGATAAATCGCAGGATTTCGTAATCAAACATAATCTAATCTCCTTGCCTATGCTTCTACTTGGCGGTTAACTTTGTCTTCAACAGAGTTAACTTCTTGTTCGAAGTGATAGCGGCCAGTTTTCAGGCTACTTGGTCCTTTGCGCGCAAATTTCACCATTAGGTATACTTCTGCAATCAAGAACACGGTATAAAGCGCGATGATCACGCCAAGTGAAATCCACAACTCAGAAAGCGTTAGCGCAGATGCCGCCACGTTTACTGGCAGAATTTCACCCACCGCCCATGGCTGACGGCCATACTCGGCAACAAACCAACCCGCTTCGATAGCTATCCAAGGCAATGGAATACTCCATAGTGCCGCTTTAAGCACCCAAGGTTTTTGCTCAATTTTCTGACGGCAAGTTTGTACAAACGCAGCGCCAAAGACGAATAGCATCACAAAGCCACAACCAACCATCAAACGGAACGACCAGAATAGCGGCCATACCGTTGGAATAGAGTCGTCTGCTGCTGCTTGAATTTGTTCTTCGGTAGCATCAACGACTTCGTCGGTGTAGCGCTTCAGCAATAGACCGTAACCAAGATCGCCTTTCACTTCATCAAACGCTTGCACGTTTTGCTCAGACTTGTCACCGCCACGCAGTTTCACAAGTAGGTCGTAGGCGTACATACCGTTGCGAATACGATCAACGTGCTCTTCACGTAGGTCGCGAAGGCCAGTAACTTGCTCATCAAGTGAACGCGTTGCAATAATACCCATCAAATATGGGATCTTAACCGCGTAGTCGGTTTCCATGGTTTCTTGGTTTGGAATACCAAACATGGTAAACGCAGCAGGTGCAGGTTCGGTGTGCCACTCTGCTTCTACCGCAGCTAGCTTCACTTTCTGTACTTCGCCAAGCTCGTAGCCCGACTCATCACCCAGTACGATTACCGACAAAATTGCCGCCATACCAAACGACGCTGCAATCGCAAACGAGCGACGTGCAAACGCAATATCACGGCCTTTCAATAGGTAGTAACCACTGATACCTAAGATGAACATCGCACCTGTGGTGTAACCGGATGCTACGGTGTGAACAAATTTCACCTGCGCAACTGGGTTTAGTACCACTTCGGCAAAGCTCACCATCTCCATACGCATGGTTTCAAAATTGAACTCAGCGCCCACTGGGTTTTGCATCCAGCCATTCGCGACTAAGATCCAAAGCGCAGAGAAGTTAGAGCCTAGCGCCACTAACCAAGTAACGGTTAAGTGCTGACGCTTAGATAGACGATCCCAACCAAAGAAGAAAAGACCAACAAAAGTGGATTCTAGGAAGAATGCGATCAGCGCTTCAATGGCGAGCGGGGCGCCAAATATATCGCCAACATAGTGGGAATAGTATGACCAGTTAGTACCAAACTGGAATTCCATGGTTAGGCCTGTTGCCACACCAAGTGCAAAGTTAATACCGAACAGCTTACCCCAGAACTTTGTCATGTCCTTATAGATTTGCTTGTCGGTCATTACGTACAAAGACTCCATGATGGCAAGTAAAAACGCCATGCCCAAAGTCAGTGGTACGAATAGGAAGTGATACATCGCTGTCAGTGCGAATTGCAACCGCGACAGATCAACTACGTCAATCATGTTAGCTCCTTTCGTGTCGGCTGAGTGACACCAATACACTTTATTTTTCTTGAGTTTCCCTTCTCTATTAAGCGTGAAAAGGGCTCGGCACGACATTTGTTACCAAGTGCAAACTATTGTTATAAATATGTATTTTTTTGGTTGATTAATTGTTAAGTTACAGCTAATATAGCTGGGGCTAATATTACTGCTAAAATCGGATTGTTTCAAAAGGTTTATGGCATTTTTCTGCCTTGATCTAGATCAAGCCACACCACGCCGCACTGCACAAAAAACAATCAAAATGATTTAGATCAACTAAAAATCGACGTAATTGGGCCAAATAACGGCGAAAGATCACACATAGTGACGAATAAGTGTAATTAAAGTGAGACTTTTTATGAAAATTTGTTCTTATAAAATCTTTATATTTACTTAAAAAAGCGATCTTCATAACGGCTTTTTACCGACTAGTGGCAAAAATAACGCATAAAAAAGGCCAATCTGATGATTGACCTAATAGTTAGACTGTCCACAATTCAAAAATTTTGGCTTTATTTATCAATTCCGAAATGCAAATAAGCGCGATCAGTAGCAATCCGCCCTCTTGGCGTCCGCTGAAGATAACCCTGCTGAATGAGATAGGGCTCTATTACATCTTCAATGGTATCTTTTTCTTCACCAATCGCCGCCGCTAAGTTATCTAACCCGACCGGGCCGCCACCGAACTTGTCCATAATCGCCAACAGCAATTTTCTATCCATATAATCGAAGCCTTGGTTATCCACGTCAAGCATGTTTAGCGCCTTATCGGCGATATCACTGCAAATGTGGCCATTGCCCTTCACTTCTGCATAATCCCGTACGCGCCGAAGCAGACGGTTGGCAATTCGCGGCGTACCTCGCGCGCGGCGAGCCACTTCTAATGCCCCTTCCGCTTCCATCGACAAGCCTAAGCAGTCTGCACTGCGCTGCACGATGAACTGCAAATCTTCGATTTTGTAATACTCGAGCCGTTGCACGATACCGAATCGGTCGCGCAGTGGAGAGGTCAGCGATCCTGCTCGGGTGGTTGCCCCAATTAAGGTAAATGGCGGTAAGTCGATTTTAATAGAGCGCGCCGCCGGGCCTTCACCAATCATGATATCAAGTTGGTAATCTTCCATTGCAGGATAAAGCACTTCTTCTACCACTGGGCTCAAGCGGTGGATTTCATCGATGAATAACACATCGTTTTCTTCAAGGTTGGTTAGCAGCGCGGCGAGATCACCTGCCTTTTCCAATACCGGCCCAGAGGTGGTGCGGATGTTTACTTCCATTTCATTGGCAACGATATTTGCCAATGTGGTTTTACCTAAGCCAGGAGGACCAAATATCAACAAATGATCGAGTGGCTCACCACGCATCTGCGCCGCTTTGATGAAGATTTCCATCTGATCACGCACATGATCCTGACCACGGTATTCGGCCAGTTTCTTCGGCCGTATCGCGCGGTCGATAACGTCTTCATCTTTAAAAACCGGATTATCCGGCGCTATTAGTCGATCTGCTTCGATCATAAAAATAGGTTCCTGTTTTTTAGGCTATAGGCCAAAGGCTCTGGGCTCTGGGCTCTGGGCTCTGGGCGTTTTCTCGTGCCTATTGCCTTTAGCCTCAAGTCTAATCACTACTCTTTTATACCATTGACCTTAACGCTTCGCGGATCAACGCTTCGCTGGACATGTCGGGCTTGGCGACTTGAGAAACGACTTTAGAGGCTTGTACTGGTTTGTAACCTAGGGCCACTAATGCACTGACCGCTTCGTCTTCAGCATTGCTGCTCACGCCGCCCGCAGCGCTGTCCATCGGCGCGGCGTCGGTTGCTGGGGTGAATAAGTCACCCGCGCCCCACCCTTTAAGGCGATCTTTCATTTCAACCACCAAACGCTCGGCGGTCTTTTTGCCTACACCCGGCAGTTTCACTAAGGTTGAAACATCTTCTCGCTCGACGCAAGAAACAAACTGCTGGGCGTTCATACCAGACAGGATCGCCAGCCCAAGTTTAGGCCCAACACCGTTCGCCTTGATCACTTCGCGAAACAGTGCGCGCTCTTTAATGCTATTAAAGCCATACAACAACTGCGCGTCTTCTCGCACCACAAAGTGAGTATAAATGATCGCTTCAGCGCCCACCTCAGGTAATTCATAAAAACAGCTCATCGGCATTTGTACTTCATAGCCAATGCCGCTCACTTCAATTAACAGTTCAGGTGGTTGCTTTTCAATCAAGGTGCCACGAAGACGTCCGATCACAGAGAGTTCCTTTAGATGGGGGATTTAATCTTGTTGCGATAATAATAGATAACTGGATGGATAGCCAGTAAAGAAAGGCATAAGGAACAAGGCTTGAGACGAAAATCGCGCTGAGTGAGCACACAATCAAACACCACCTCACCTTCTCCCTCGAGCGAAGCGGCCTAGTACCTAGTAGGGAGCCCGCGACCGCCCTTCATTATCTATACCTTCCTTTCTTCGCACTGGTGGCTTTGCCCGCCAGTGCCACCAGAGTTTTATTGGTGTTAGCATGACAAATTGCCACACCTAGTGCATCGGCGGCATCGGCTTGAGGTTTGGCTGGGAGTTTGAGCATGCTCATCACCATATGTTGCACTTGGGCTTTGTCAGCGCCGCCCGTGCCGGTTACCGCTTGTTTGATAAGTCTTGCGGCATATTCATACACAGGCAAATCGGCATTCACCGCTGCCACAATGGCACTGCCCCGCGCTTGGCCAAGTTTGAGGGCCGAGTCGGCATTTTTGGCCATAAAGACCTGCTCGATGGCAAAGACATCGGGCTGGAACTGAGTGATGATTTCCGAAACACCGGCGTAGATCTGCTTGAGGCGATTTGGCAGATCGTCATGAGAGGTGCGAATGCATCCACTACCTAAATAGTGCAAGTGTCGGCCTTGTTGGCGAATTACGCCGTATCCAGTAATGCGTGAACCTGGATCAATGCCAAGAATAATAGACATGTAATTAATAACCAGACTGTACTTTTCTAACGCTATTCTATTAACTTAAATCAAAACAAAGCAACCACTTCTCTTCCTATTATAATAATTTGAACCTAACTGATGAACTAAGCAACAAAAAGCGGCTTTGTTTCCTAAATCAATAATCAGGTCAAAAGCCCCTTTTTCGACCAGTTTTTAGTCAACAAGTCGAGTTTCGGGCATACCTAGCCCGGTAATTTTGTTCAACGCTTTGACCATGGCATAGGCTTCTCCTACTTGAGCGTTGTAATTTCGTTGCGTCAGTGTGCCACCCAGTAACTGTTTAAAACTGTACATTCCGGTCTCTGAGAGAGAACGAAGGTGATAGCCAATACGTTTTTTCCAATGGGCATTGCTGCCATAGAGTTTTTGGCAAGCAACAGCGACGTTTCGGGGATGGCCTATCTCCCACAAGGCTGCACCGTCTCTCGGAGGGATAAGCGGCGCAGCTCGCTTTAGCCTAACTGCCTCGTAACAGGCCCGCGTGTCATACGCTCCGTCACCGGATATCACGATGATTTTTCGGCGCGTCTGTTTAAGCAAAGCCGGTAACGCTTCAGCGTCAGTCACGTTAGATAAACTCAGTTCGGCAGCAATTGTAAACATCCCCTAAAATAGGGGTATTCCGATTTAGAGTTCTTCCGTTTAAACTGATTCAAACGGAGAACGCTGATGAAAAAATCACGCTATACAGAATCACAGATCGTTAAGATCTTGAAGGAAGTTGAGGCTGGCAGAAAAGTGTCGGATGTTTGCCGAGAATACGGCATTGCAGATGCAACCTATTACAACTGGAAGTCTAAATACGGTGGTATGGAAAGCTCTGATATCAAGCGCCTAAAAGAGCTTGAAGAGGAAAACCGTCGATTAAAACAAATGTACGCCGATTTAAGTTTGGATCACTCCATTCTGAAAGACGTTATCGAAAAAAAGCTGTAAAGCCATCGGTGCGCCGTGAGCTAGTTGACTACGTGAAGCAAGAACACGATGTCAGCCTACGCAGAGCGTGCCGAGTTGTTGGCATTAGTGATTCAGTTTATCGGTATCAACCAGATCCCCATCGAGATGATAGAGTCATTGATGCTCTTCAGGAAGCGGTTGAACGCTATCCAGCTTATGGTTTTAGCAAGCTATTTAAGACTCTAAAACGATGGAATTACAAGTGGAACCATAAGCGTGTTCATCGTGTATACCGCTTGTTGAATTTAAATATGCGACGACGAGGAAAGAAACGATTACCAACTCGTAATCCAGTGACCTTATGTGTTCCTGAGCAAGCAAATATATGCTGGTCAATGGACTTCATGAGCGATTCATTAATGTGTGGAAGGCGTTTTCGTACATTCAACCTTTTAGACGACTTTAATCGCGAGGCACTCGCCATAGAAGTCGATTTGAGTTTACCGACAGCACGTGTTGTTCGAGTTCTTGAACGAGTTGTGGCTTGGCGCGGCTACCCTCGGAAAATTAGGATGGACAATGGGCCAGAATTGATTTCTGGCACAACTAGCTGAATGGGCAGAGTTGAATCAAATTGAACTGGAGTTCATCAAGCCAGGAAAACCTACTCAAAACTCATACATCGAACGCTTTAACAGAACTTATCGCGATGCCATTCTGAATATGTACGTGTTTAAGACGTTGAATGAGGTCCGTGAGCGCACTGAGGTTTGGTTAAAAGAATATAACCATGAACGGCCACATGACTCACTGGGAGATTTAACACCGTGGGAATATTTGGCTAAATCGCAGCAACGGGAAAACTCTAATTTTGAGTGCCACTAAGAAAGGGATGTTTACACAATGACTTCATGGGTATTGGTATCAACGGCCAGGTGCAGTTTACCGCCGGTGCCGTGTTTTTTCACTTTCCACTCACCTTCGCTGTAGACTTTTAGCCCAGTAGCATCAATGGCAAGATGTTGAATCGGTTCTCGAATGGGGCATTTGAATGAGACCTCTACCGATTTGGCCCGTGTACTGATGCAAGTGTAATGGGGGCAAGTCAGTGGTACCTGAGCGAGGAGAAACACGGAGTCAATGAATCCTTGCTGCGCACGCAGTGGCATGGAGAAAATCCGCTTTACCATCAGAGCAGTAGTAATCGCCAGCTCGCTAAACAACCGTGGACGGCCTCGCTTTCCAGACTTAGCTTGGTATCGCCACTGTTGAATGGCCTCCTCGTCAATCCCAAAAGTGAGAGAACCCCGGTTGATAAGGGCCTGGTTATACTATTTCCAATTGGTTGTTTTGTAACGCGGTTTCGGCATGTGGAACGACAGGTAGTTTGATCTGGTTGATCAGATCGCGGCTTTCCTGTTTAGTTCCACCTGATTTAGGAAACAAAGCCACAAAAAGTTGCAAGGTAGCTCCCTTGCAACTATTTTATGTTCAGCTCTCCGTCGTTAACATTGCTTCTTCAAACGGTCTATAGAAGCTCGTAATACGCTCTACATCAGCTTGTTCACTAAAAAGAGGCTCGATAAATTGCTCCATATAATGTTCAGGGTCGCTGATCTGAAAATCGAAGCACCATGCCTTCATTGCATCTTTATATTGTCGTATCAACATATCTACATCTAAAGCATCATATATATTAATTTGGCTAGATTTGCTTGCCCATCGACTGTCTGGGTAACATATAAAGCTTGATAGGTGATGCGCAAGAACCTGACTTACTTGTGGATGTTTTCCCCACCGTTGATACAAGGCCATAAGAACTCCAGAGCTAAAACGCTCGGAATATGAGCCGTCCCGATATTGCCCAAGCGCATTAAAAAGAGCAATAGCAGAATCTATTTCCTGTGGCGCGTAGAGCGTGATTGCAACAGATGCCATAAAACCTAAATTAGTTAAATCGGCATAGCTCATCAATTTACTATCAGGCATAACAGCATAAATTGTTAGCCTGTCAACAAAGTTCACCAACTCTGGCAATAGTTCAGGATGTTCTATGGCTGCACGGGCAAAAATATACTCAGATGCTCCGTGATCTTTCGTTTTCAAGTTAACACCTAACGCATTAAGGTCTTCCTTCACCTGTTTTGCCCAAGAAGTATTTATCTGGCCAGTAAGCAACTGCTTACTTAACAATTGACTATCTTGTAATAATCTCAACTTAAGTAATTTGTTACGCTCTGTATTTTGTAAACAGAAATCCTTCGTCTTTTCAATGTCTCCAAGTAGTTCTTGATTGAGATATTCCAGTGCTTTCGCAATAGAAGGTGACTCCATCACATCAACTTCTACGTTAAATTGTTGCTTATGCGATGCTAAATGGCGAACAAATTTTAAAATCATGCAAGCACCTCCTGCTTAGCACTAAAATCATGCATCATCGATACGGCACTCGAACCATGCCGAACAAGAATTCGACTCTGGTGATGAAATATTTCATGCTTCGCTGCAATGGTCCAACTGGCCATCTTCAATTGACCTCTATGAATTGTGCTCCAATGCGTCTTATATCGATCGTTTCCATCATCTGCACCGATCCACTCTTGACCGGAAGCCCATTGCTCAATACAAATACGATAAACTGCGTCCGGACTCGACTCATTCAATCTAAATTTATATCCATACATTAACTCTGTTTTTTTAGGTAAATCAAATGTTTGCTCTAAGAGAGTAGCATATTCAACTTCTTTAACACGCCGATCTCCATAATTAAACGACTTACCCGGGTTATAGATTCCATAGTCAACCAAATCCAGCTTCAGAATGTGATTTTCAGTCATATGATGATCTTGCATATATACTGTTAACGTATCACTAAACAAAACCTCATTGGTGTACGCGTCAAGCATTTCAAATCGCCACTTACCCTCCAAATAACCATTATGCTCTTTACCAAAGATAACTAATTCAACCAATTGGCCATCCACAACGCTCTGTTCTCTTTGCACTTCGAATGACTTAAACAATCTATCATCATGAATATTATCGATACCATGTTCGCGGTAAATGCGGCTTTTGAGTTTTACACTCTTGCTTTTATCATTGCAGTTCACCAGTAGATGATAGCCGATTGTGGTGTCATCGTAATTAATGGCCGCTTTCTTATCCGCTGGGTGATAAACACCGAAAAAACTACCAAACGCATTAACTTCAACTCTACAAGTTTGCGCCTTTGCAAATCCAACATAAACCATCTGCCTAGCAAACATAAGTTTCTGGTCAAGACTATATATCTCAAACTCATACAGACCTTCGACTCTTTGATTTTTTGTAAATGGATCTCTTATCGCTAACTCACAACCATTTTTACCAATAACTTGCCATTGACTCTGTGTCTTACCATCCACATTAGGATGATGGAGGTTAACTATAAAACCTTGTACCGTTCGAATACCTTTAGCATGCATAGTGAAGTCGACGCCAACTCTAGGTAGACTCTCTCCCTGCTTGAACCATATTGGTTGAACAAGTGTACCTTGGTCACCCTCAACACCATATCTATGCAACTCTAGTTTGGTACCATGCTCATCATTACTAAAGCTCCCTTTACGGCAAACAACATTAGGAGGAATGGCCGTATCCCACACTTTACAAGCATGATATTCCGGAATATCTAACGCTGGCCTATTCAAGGCTAGTTCGGAACCTAGATCATATAAACTGATATCATAATCATCAAAGCTATACAGAATACCTTCATCGGCATCAAGGTAGTTTTGACTAAATATGGGGCCGTCGCTCCCGTAGATCCTAGCTACCTTTTCACCAGTAGAAACTCGGTATATATCGCGAACATTATCTTCACTAATGGTACAGATTACGTACTCATCAAATTGAGAGAACTCATACTGATATGCGTAATCATCACCGGGGAATTCGGCTATACATGTTCCTGAGTCAAGCTCAATTATTGATTGTTTATAAACCAACCTTTGACCATCAAACGAAATAGCAAACTCGTTACTACCTGTTTCATAGCGATACGGAAGGCGAATGGTTTTTTCGGCGCCTGTTGATAAATCAATATAGACAAATCGGTCACTGTTATCCAAATCTATTACCTGAGAGCAAATAGCAAACTCGCCGTTAGGACTCAGTTTTAATGTCTGGCTCGGAATATTCTCAAACCGGCAACGCTCTTGACCTGTACTTAAGTCTATCGCGACTACAACGTCTTTACCCTTTAGCCGAATATCAAATAAGTCTGAATTTAAACTAATCTCTTCATCAACTTGTTCAGTGATGCCAATGAGCAATGTTCGCCCATCTGCAGAAAGCTCAAACGGAAGACTATTTTGAAAAGCGTTCAATCTAAGAGTAATTACTGGAAGGGACTGGCCTAAATGCCATCCTTGCAATAAGCCCAGCTTGTAGTCGAGTGTCGCAAAATGCACTGGGCTCTTGACCTCAGGTTTAAGTGCATACGCGACACCATACAGCCCATCATCTGATATAGATCTAAATGATACAGGTGTCATTGTATCTGCTCTTGTGACAGTCACTTCGTTATCAGATGCGCTAATCAAATACGGAATGTCTTGATATTTGATATAGGCAAAACTGTCAACATTATGCAGAGAGAACAAAGGTTCTGTAACTCGAGCTTTCTCCTCATATTCTCGTAACTCGCCTGAAGATTGATAACCATAACAAACATCAAACGCAGGCTCGATATGCCCTTCAATGATCCCTTGCAAATTGTTTGCAACGCGCAGTCTTAACTCATGTCGTTTAGAGAAAAAACTAGGAGCGTTGTTTATCGTTAGCTCCTCGTCGATTAGAGCTAACGCTAAACGGTCATAAAATTCGTGATGATAGCCATACTGAAGATCGTCTTCAGTGAGCTCGCCTCGCTGGTCATCTGGTTTTTTAAAACTATCGATACATTCTTGTAATGAGTGAAGGAAATACTCATCACATTGAATATCTTTAATTGTCGTGAAGCTCTTTGTTGTATAACAAACTTGTTGTGCACGAA
>Ga0070725_10001810_pt1 | contig 11577 bp, 8 predicted proteins | sample tdDd002_FD_69781 | JGI IMG/M metagenome (GOLD analysis project Ga0070725, IMG submission 69781) | Marine sediment microbial communities from the Atlantic coast under amendment with organic carbon and nitrate - tdDd00.2 | ecosystem: Environmental > Aquatic > Marine > Coastal > Sediment | place... | reverse complement strand
GGTCGCAACCCATTACGACGGTCTCCTCGACGGATATGCGGTGCATACAGGCGACGCCTTCAACGCGCCCTATCCACTTCTAGAAACCAACATCCTGATCCAATCAAAAGAAGATCGGGTAGTCTTTGCTCGCGAGTTGATCGAGTTTGCACGGAGCTTGAGATGAGCCGCTGGGCATTGATTCCAATCAAGGGGTTCGACCGAGGAAAATCCCGGCTTTCCGAAGTGCTGGCGCCGCTCGAGCGCGCGCAGCTGGCTCGTGATCTCTTCGAGCACGTGGTGCGTGTGCTCCGAGCCTCACCTGCAATCGACGAGATCGCGGTCGTCAGCGACTCGCCCGAGGCGCGCGAGCATGCCGCTCGCCTCGGAGTGCTCTCTCTGTCTGACGCAGACGGGAGCCAAGGCCTGGCGGATGTCGTCGACGGCGCGCTTCAAGACCTGGAGCGTCGCGGCGCAACGAGTGTGATGATCTGCATGAGCGACCTCCCCGACTTGACCGTGCAGGACATCACCAGCGTCGCGCGTCAGCTCGAAGAAAGCGACATCGTGCTCGTCCCGGATCTGCTGCAGCAAGGCACCAACGTGATTGCCACAAAGCCCGCAACAATACTCCCGAGCTGCCTCGGCCACGAAGACAGCCTTCACCGTCACCACAGACGCGCGCGCGAGCTTGGACTGACAGTCAGGATTCAGCTCAGCAGCGGAATCGCCTTCGACGTCGACCGTCCTCACGACCTCGAGCGCCTGCGCCGACGCTAGTCACCCGCGGCGAACCGGTTCACCATCGAGCCGAAGAGCCAGGTAGACACACGCCGTGGCATGAGCCTCATCATCAAGACCGCCAACTTGTTGAGGATCCCTGGAATGACCGTCACGCGGCCACCGAGAGCTCTCAAGCTCGTCCGGACAACCGACGCAGGGGTTGCGAACATCAGACGCGCGAGCGGGCCGAAGTTGCGCGCGTCGAGGCCTGCCACTCGCTGAAATTCGGTGAGGGTGGCCCCTGGACAGAGCGCCTGCACGTCGACGCCATAAGGCCTGAGCTCCCCGGCAAGGCCCTCCGCGAAGAGAAGGTCGTAGGCCTTGGTCGCGTTGTAGTTGGCCATCCCGCGGGAGGCGCAGAACCCATTGATTGATGACACGAAGATGACGCCGCCCCTGCCCCGCTCCCGCATGCCCTGCACGATCTCGTGGGTGAGGAGAATGGATGCCCGGCAGTTGACGTTGATCATCGCCTCTTGAACGCTCGGGTCCATGTCGAGGAAAGGGCCGCTCGACCCGTAGCCCGCACAGTTGACGAGGAGCCCCACGTCGATGTCGGCAAGCACCGGCTGCAGGACCTGGACCACGTCTCGTGAGGCGAGATCTACTGGCGCCACGCGCGCCTGAACCCGATACATGTCCTCAATCGTCGAAGCGAGCTCTTCGAGACGATTGCGACGCCGGGCGATCAAAACGACGTTGATGCCCAGCTCTGCGATTCGCAGAGCAAACTCCGCCCCGATTCCTGCGGAAGCTCCGGTGACGACAGCCCAAGGTCCGTATCGCTCCGCGAGCTTGCTCATGGCTAGCTCACCACGCGCAGGCCGCGTGGCTCGTAGTGGAACCGCGGGTCGCGAGTCAGCGCGTCGTAGGAACCAAACACCTCATCGGGATTCTCCACCGTGTCGAGCGGCTCGGTCGGATCCTGATCCGATGCATCCCCAAACTCGCGAATCACGCCGTAGGTGGTGTTGCGCTCTACGGGAACTCTACCCGCATCCCGGATGACCCGGCGCAAGGTCGCCGGAGTCATGAGCTGCCCATGGCGCGCGCCCGCCGCAGTCGAGATGCTCTCGTTCATCAAGGTCCCACCGAGGTCGTTGACGCCACAGCCCAGCAACAACTGCGAGGTCCGGAGGCCTTCCTTCACCCAGGACGCTTGAAGGTTGGCAATGTCCCGGCCCAGCATGAGGCGAGCGGTCGCGTACAGGCGCAACACATCGTCACCGGTCGGCCCCGGGCGCACGCCTGGCACTTCGCTCGTGGCAAACAGGGGCGCCTCCTCGTGGACGAACGAGAGAGGAACGAACTCGGTGAAACCGCCCGTCTCTCGCTGGACCCGTCGAAGCAGATCCATGTGCCGCATGCGGTCCTCCACCGATTCGACGTGCCCAAACATCATGGTCGACGTCGTCTGAATCCCGAGCCGGTGGGCGGACGTCACCACGTCCAACCATTCGCTGCTGGTAATTCTGGTGGGCGAAATGGTTTTCCGCAGACGGTCTTCGAGAATCTCGGCTGAGGTGCCGGGAAGCGTCCCCAAGCCCGCGTCTTTGAGCTCGGCCAAGTACTCACGGTACGAAACACGCTTCAGGGAAGCACCGAACTTCACCTCTTCTGGCGAAAAAGCGTGAATGTGAATTTCGGGCGCGGTTTCCTTCACGAGACGGCATAGGTCGATGTAGCTGTCTCCGTCGATATTCGGAGAGAGGCCCGCTTGCAGGCATACCTCTGTGGCGCCCATCTCCCACGCCTGCCTCACGCGGCGCGCGACCTCTTCGGAGGGAAGGAAATAGCCCTGCTCAGACCGCACGGTTCGAGCGAATGCGCAGAACTTGCAGTTCTTGATGCAGACGTTCGTGAAGTTGATGTTGCGGTTGACGACGTAGGTGACCCTGTCTCCCACCTGCTGGCGGCGTAGCTCGTCGGCGACGAGACACAAGGCGTGAAGGTCCGTCCCCCGCGCCTCGTTCAATGCGATGCCATCGTCGATGCTCAGCTCTCGGCCGTCGAGACTTCGCTCCAATATCGCACGGATGTCGGGCGATACTCCCTGGAGACAGGTTTCGAGAACAGTCCTCATGGCGTGGCGAGCTCCATCTGAAGCTGGTCGATCCGGGGGCGCAAAGATGCGTCGACGAAACCCGGCGCATCGAGATGAGAGGGATATACCGGGAGTCGCGGTTCGAGTCGAAAGCCTTCGGCCTCGCAGGCTTCCCGAAGGCGCGCGAGGAACGGCCAGGGATGCTGCGGGTTGATGTAGTCGGGGCTGACCGGAGAAATACCCCCGAAATCGTTGATACCAGCCTGGATGAGAGTGGCGGTCGACGCGGGATTGAGGTTCGGAGGCGCCTGGACGCTCACGCCGTCGTCTAGGATGAGCCGGGCCAGTGCGATGGTTGCCGCGAGCTCGTCGGGCGTCGGCTCGGTTGCGAAGCCCATCGGCGTGTCCGGATGGGAGCGGAAGTTCTGAACGATGACTTCCCCGATGTGACCGTACTGCCGCTGCAGGCGCCGAATCGTGAGGATCGTGTCTACCCGCTCTTCGACCGTCTCCCCAATGCCGATCAATAGCCCCGAGGTGAAGGGGATGTGCAGCTCGCCGGCCTCGCGGGTCATTTGAATGCGCTTGGCCGGCCGCTTATCGGGTGCGCGATGATGCGGCATACCCTTTTCGCAGAGCCGGTCGCTCACGTTCTCGAGCATCAAGCCGAGGCTGACGTTGACGGGGCGCAACGCGACCATGTCTTCGCGCGAAAGGATGCCGGCATTGGTGTGTGGCAGAAGGCCAGCTGCCAGCGCTTCTTCGGCCGCCCACCGGAGATAGTCCACCGTCCGCTCGTGTCCCCACGAACGCAGCAGTGCGCGGTACTCGCGAAAACCCGTCTCCGGCGTGTCGCCCAAACAGAACAACGCCTCGATGCAACCTTGCTCGCGTGCGCGATGGAGCCACGCGCGAATCTCCTGTGGGCTCATCGTCCACTCGCCCGGATCGCCCGGGGAGCGTCGGAACGAACAATAGTCGCACCGGTTGCGACACAGGTTCGTGATCGGCAGGAACACCTTCGGAGAAAAGGTGAGCGTCTGGCCCCACGCGCGATCTCGGCGTACGCGCGCTGCGGCGCAAAGGCCAGCCGTGTCGAGCTCGCTCAGCTTGTAGGCGTCCTCGTCGGCTACTGGCTCGACGCTGGCTTGCTCCAAAATCGGCGACTCGGAGCTCATTGCATCTTGGCGATAACGGTGTCTGCGAACCGATTCAAGCCGTCGATGCGGCCTTGCAAGGTGCCCCCCACCATGGGGGTCCCGTACATGAGCCACGGAACGGTGATGATGTCGGTGACGCCCGCATCTTCGAGGCGCTTATAGCCGTCAGCGTCCCAGACATCGGTGACCACCGCCTGGTACTCCATAGGCAGGTGATCGCGCCCGTACTCCTTGCGAAATGCCTCGATTTGGCCAATCAAGTCGAGAAGCTTCTTCGACGGAAGCATTGCCGAGGACCAGCCGTCGCCGTACTTCGCGGCGCGCCGGAGGCCGGGCTGAGTGTGGCCACCGATGTAGATCGGAATCGGCTTGCTTGGCGCGGGGCTCATTTGAATCTTGCCGAAGTCGTAGTGGTCGCCGTGGTACTCGACCATCCCTCCGCCCCAAATGAGACGCAGGATCTCGAGGCACTCGTTCATGCGCTTGCCGCGCGTCTCAAATTCGGTGCCGCACCACTTGAACTCTTCGGGGAGCCATCCAAGCCCACAGCCGAACCCGAAGCGGTTGTTCGAAAGCGCCGCCAGCGAGGCCACCTGCTTCGCGACCAACACCGGATGGCGCACCGGCAACTTCACGACACTCGTGTACAAGAAGATCGTTTCGGTTGCGGCCGCCATGGCAGTCGCGCCCACGATCGGCTCGATCCACGGCGTCTCTCCGTCCCACATGCGACTGCCATCTTTGGTGTACGGGTACGGTTTGCTGACCTCCTCCGAAAAGAAGATCGAGTCGGGCAGCACGATGGCATGATAGCCGAGTTTCTCCGCCTCCTGAGCGACTGGGATGTAGTGCTCGGGCGGCGCCATGGCGATCGAAGCGCTGAATTTCATCGGGTGGACTCTAGCACAGAGGCGTCTCCCGCAAAGGCACAGTCAGGGCCTCAAGCGACCGTCGGCGATGACCACGGCGCCCGTGAAGTACACGAGGATGCTGTAGAGGATCGCGGGAATCGCTACTGCCACGCTATCGAGCAGGCCGGCAGCAAGGGCAAATGCGAGCGCACCGTTCTGAATGCCAACTTCGAGGGTGATGGTGCGCCGCTGCGGTCGCGGAAGCCGCCCCCCCGCCGCCATCCCGTAGCCTATCCACATCGCGACGAGGTTGAGCACCAAGACCGGGGCGCCGGCTTGCTTGGCAAACTCGGCCATGTTCTCGGACTGACGCGCGATCGAGCCGACGACGATCAGCGCGAGGAGAACGATCGCCACCGGCTTCACGACCTTCGCGAGTCGGCGCGCCCATCGTTCGCTTCGAACGTGAATCAGCATGCCGAGCGCGACAGGGATCGCCATGACGACGAAGATCCGCAGGGTCGTGTCGACGATGGGAAGCTCTGGGACCTCGCCGCCGGTTGCGAAGAGCGTCGTCGCCAAGCGCACGAGCGGCGGAATCGTCACGATCGTGACGAGCCCCGAAACGGCCGTCAGTGTGACGGAAAGCGCCACATCCGCGCGCGCAAAGCTCGCATAGAGGTTGCTGTGCGCGCCGCCCGGACATGCGCTGAGCAGCACCAGACCCACCGCCAGCTCCGGACGCAGGCCAAAACCAAAGGCGACGGCAAATCCCAGGACCGGAAGCAGGACCAGCTGCGCGCCGAGCCCAATCACGACCGCGCGGGGCTTGTCGAAGATGCGGCGAAAATCATCGACCCGCAGGCCGAGACCCATCGCTAACATGATCATCGCGACGGTGAACGGCAGGAAGTACTGAACGGCGACGCTCTGCTCTTCCATGGCCTACGACCGATCCGGTGCAATCCGCGTCCCGATGACACGCGTCACGTTCAACCAGGCAATCATTCTGGCCGACAGGAGCGGCTTGCCCGTGTTCATGAGCGCTACGCTGATGTCGCGGTCGGGGTCGGCCCAACCGAGGACGTTGGTGAAACCGAGATGACCATACGCGTTGGCCGTACGAGGCCCGTAGAAACCAAACGTCCGTCCTCCCAGCATGAAGCCCATCGAAAGCGGAATCGGCATCATCAAGACGCGATCGACTTGGCCCGTCACCTGAGGTTCGATCGCTCTGGCAATCGTTCGCTGTTCGAAGACACGGGTGTCCTCGTAGGTCCCGCCGCACAGGAGCGTTTCGAAAAATCGTGAAATTTCTTCGGGCGTTGCGATGATGTTGCCAGAGGGCACCACCCCCGTCCGGAAACGCGAATCGTTGCTCAATTCGACGAGCTCGCGCATCGACGCGCCGAACGCGACCTTCACGAGATTCTTGTATGGCCATGTTGGTGTGGGTCCGGTGAATGCATCGACCGCGACCTGGTCGAGCTGCTCTGGGGCCACGCCATAGTTGAAGTGCTCCATCCGGAGCGGATCGCGGACTTTGGCGGTCAGAAAGTCCCTGATGCTCTCGCCCGTCACGCGCTGGATGATCTCCGCCAGAATGAACCCGCTCGTGACCGCCTGGTAGGCCTGCACACTGCCCGGTCGATGAGTTGGCTCCAGATCGCAGACGGCCCGAGTAATCTCCGCCGGTTGCGACAACATGTCGAGGTCGATCGCTTCTTCCGGCGTCGTTGGAATCCCGGCGCGGTGAGTGAGGAGGTCGCGAATGGTGATGTTGTTCTTCCGGCGTTTCGCGAACTCTGGAATGAACGTGGCGACTGGCTCATCGACGTGGAGCTGGTCCTCTTCCTGTAAGAGGTGAATCAGCATCGCGGTAACGCTCTTTGAGCCAGAGAAGAAGTTGTACAGCGTGTTGGGCGTCGCCTTCACCAAAGGTGTGCCCTCAGGGTCTTGAGGACTGTTCCCGCGGGCGTGACCGATCGCGCGATCGAGAATGATCTCGCCCCTTCGCCGAATGCACAGCGCGATGGCCGGGTGGAGTCCCACCTTGTAGAAACTCACGACGGCATCCCAGATCGCTTCGACGTCCTGCGGGGCCAAGCCTACCCCTCGCGGATCCGTCTCGCGGTGACTCCTGGTGGTCACCTCGTCTGGATCGAAGGTGCGGACGCTGACGGGAAGCAGGTCTCGAAGCCGGGGCCTCTGCATCAACCGCCTCGTGGGTAGCCGAGGTTCGGTTGTAGCCAGCGCTCGGCGTCGGCAACGGTCATCTTCTTTCGGCGCGCATAGTCCTCGACCTGATCGCGGTCGATTGGACCCACAGCGAAGTAGCGGGACTTCGGATGACCTAAATAGATGCCGCTGACGCTCGAGGCCGGGTTCATCGCGAAGTGCTCCGTCAGGGAGATTCCGACCTCGTTGGCACCGAGCAAGTCCCACAAGGTTCCCTTCTCCGTGTGATCGGGACATGCCGGGTAGCCAAAGGCTGGCCGGATGCCGTGGTACTTCTCCGCGATGAGCTCTTCGTTGCTCAACCCGTCTTCGGGCTCATAACCCCACTCCCGGCGGGCGCGCTCGTGCATCAGCTCGGCAAATGCTTCTGCCAAACGGTCCGCGAGCGACTTGACCATGATGGCATTGTAGTCGTCGTGGTCTTGCTCGAAGTGTCGGGCAAGCTCGTCGACACCGAGGCCCGTGGTCACCGCGAATGCCCCGATGTGATCTCGCAGGCCGCTGCTCGCAGGCGCCACGAAATCCGAAAGACAGAAGTAGGGTTGCTCGTTGGGCTTCGTCGCCTGTTGGCGCAACATGTGAAAACGCACCTTTTCACGGCTGCGCGCTTCGTCGCCCCAGACGACGATGTCGTCGCCGTCTCGGTTCGCTGGCCAAAATCCGTACACGCCACGGGGAGTGAGGAGCTTCTCGGAGATGATGCGGTCGAGCAGCGCGCGGCCGTGATCGTAGAGCTCTCGCGCAGCAGCGCCGTGATGCTCGTGCTCCAGGATCTTTGGAAACTTCCCTTTGAGCTCCCAGGCCGAGAAGAAGAATGTCCAATCGATATAGCGTGCGATCTCTTCGAGGCTGACGTCATCGATGACTCGCCGCCCCTGGAAAGCCGGCGTCGGCACGTCTTCGCTTCCCCATTCGATCTGTGCCCCGTTCTCGCGCGCGATCCCGAGCGAAATCAGCTCCCGGTTCTGCCGATGCTCGAACAGCTTCCGGGACTTCTCTTGCTCGCTTCGATTCTTCGCATCGAGCACCATTCTGCGTTCAGGGCTCAACAGATCGGACACGACATTGACGACGCGCGACGCGTCTAGGACGTGCACGGTGCTGTGGTCGTAGGAAGGCGCGATCTTGACGGCGGTGTGCGCCCGGCTAGTGGTCGCGCCACCGATCAAGAGGGGAAGGTTCATCCCGCGTCGCTGCATCTCAGAAGCCACGTAGACCATCTCGTCGAGCGACGGTGTGATGAGCCCGCTCAGCCCCACGATGTCGCAGCCCTCGGCTACGGCAGCATCGAGGATCTTGTCGGCCGGCACCATGACGCCCAGGTCGACGACCCCGTAGTTGTTGCAGCCGAGCACGACGCCGACGATATTCTTTCCGATATCGTGCACGTCGCCCTTCACCGTGGCGAGCAGCACCTTAGCCTGAACGCTGCCCTCGGCCTTCTCGTCTTCCATGAAAGGCTCGAGATGCGCGACGGACTTCTTCATGACTCGCGCGCTTTTCACCACCTGCGGAAGGAACATTTTGCCGTCACCGAAGAGGTCGCCGACGACCGCCATGCCGTTCATCAGCGGTCCTTCAATGACATCGAGCGGACGCGCATATTTCAGACGGGCTTCCTCCGTGTCTTCGATGACGAAGTCCACGACTCCGTTGACCAGGGCGTACGACAGACGTGATTCGACCGGGGCCTCGCGCCAACTGAGGTCGTGCTTTTGCCTCTTCCCCTTGCCTTTCACCGTCTCCGCCAGCGTGACGAGGCGCTCGGTCGCGTCAGCGCGGCGGTTGAAGAGGACGTCCTCGACATGCTCGAGGAGCTCTTTCGGGACCTCTGCGTAGACCTCGAGTTGGCCGGCGTTGACAATCCCCATGTCCATGCCCGCAGCGATTGCGTGGTAGAGGAACGCCGAATGCATGGCTTCGCGCACCCGATTGTTGCCCCGAAACGAGAAGCTCAGGTTGCTCACCCCGCCGCTGATCAACGCTCCCGGACAACGCTCCTTGATCTGCCGCGTCGCCTCGATGAAGTAGATCGCGTACTCATTGTGCTCCTCGATCCCGGTAGCTACTGCGAATACGTTGGGGTCGAAGACGATGTCGGTAGGCGCGAACCCTGCCTCTTCGACGAGGATCCGGTATGCACGAGCGCAGATCTCGACCTTCCGCTCGATGGTGTCGGCCTGTCCTTCTTCGTCGAAAGCCATCACTACGGCGCCAGCACCGTAGCGGCGCACTCGACGAGCCTTCTCGAGGAACTCGGCCTCGCCCTCTTTCAAGCTGATGGAATTGACGAGGGATTTGCCCTGAACGCACTTCAGACCGGCTTCGAGAACACTCCATTTGGAGCTGTCGATCATGATCGGCACACGCGAAATCTCGGGTTCGGCGCCTATGAGATTCAAAAACCTGGTCATCGCTTGCTCGGAGTCGAGCATGCCTTCGTCCATGTTGATGTCGATGATGTTTGCGCCGTTACGTACCTGCTGAAGGGCCACAGAGACCGCTTCCGGGTAGTCGCCTCCGGTGATCAGCTGCCGGAATTTGGCCGAGCCGGTCACGTTGGTCCGCTCGCCAACCATGAGGAAATTGGTCTCTGGGCGAACTACCAACGGCTCGAGCCCGCTGAATCGCGGATAGTGCGCTTCACGCTCGGGTTTCGGGCGCGGCGGCACGTCCCGGACGGCCTCGGCGATGGCCCGGATGTGGTCCGGCGTCGTACCGCAGCAACCACCAATGATGTTGATCATCCCGTCCGCGGCGAAGCCGCGTAGGAGCTCGGCCATCTCTTGCGGAGTTTGATCGTAGCCTCCGAACGCGTTGGGCAGACCTGCGTTGGGATAACAATGCACGTGGCAATCAGCGATACCGGCAAGCTCGTTCAGGAACGGGCGCATCTCCTGCGCCCCCAGCGAGCAATTGATCCCCACTGCCAGCGGCCGAGCATGCTCGATCGAGACGTAGAACGCCTCGACGGTCTGGCCGGACAAGGTGCGGCCGCTCTTATCTACGATGGTGACCGAAATCACGATGGGAAGACGGACGCCCTTTTCGGCAAAGACGTCGTCGATCGCACAGAGCGCAGCCTTGGCATTGAGTGTATCGAAGATCGTTTCGACGAGCAGGAGGTCCGAGCCACCATCGATCAAGCCGCGCACTTGCTCCGCATATGCTTCGCGCGCTTGGTCGAACGTGAGCGCTCGGAAGCCTGGATCATCGACGTCCGGACTGAGGCTCAGGGTCTTGTTGAGCGGGCCGATTGCGCCGGCAACGAAGCACGGCTTGTCGGCGCGACTGGCGGTTGCCTCTTTAGCAAGGCGCGCCGCGGCAACGTTGAGATCGTACACCACTTCCTGCAGGTCGTAGTCCGCTTGGGAGAACGCGTTCGCGTTGAACGTGTTGGTTTCGATGATGTCCGCGCCGGCGTCTAGGTACTCCTCGTGGATCCCACGGATCACGTCCGGCCGCGTGAGAACGAGCAGATCGTTGTTGCCTTGCAGGCTCCCCGGATGATCGCGAAACCGGTCGCCCCGGAAGTCCGCCTCCGTGAGGCCCGCGCGCTGGATCATCGTGCCCATCGCACCGTCGAAGAAGACGATCCGTTCCTCGATTAGCTTCGTCAGCCGCTGTGTCGTTGCCTTGTCGCTCATGCCGTCCAAACCTCGCTCAGAGGGACTGCCGTATTGACCCAAAAGAGGGGCCTGCGCCCGTAGAAGGCTTGCAGAGTTCCCCTCTGGTACGGGGCATCGGGCAGCTGATTATGATATAATCCTGATGGGTTAAGGTAAGATGCTTAGACTGGTGCGCTGCCGATGAATACCGACAGACTGGCCTTTGGTACCGCGTGGGTTCGCTTCTTGTTGGCGGCTTGCGGAATTTGGCTCGTACCGCTCCTGTATCCCCCGATGACCGCGCATCGCTGGGTGTTCATCGCGTATGCCGGTGTCGCGATCGTGGAGCAGTTTCTGATCTGGCGCGATATCGCAGGTCCCTGGCGTCCATTCTTAGGCGGTATCCTCGATATGGCGCTGCTGACGTTCATCGTCCAGCGGATCGGCTCATCTCGCACCGTGATCGTGGCGCTCTACTTCGTTGCCGGCATCGTCAACTCACTTGTGGTGACGCCCAGAATGGGGGTCCTGCTCTCGAGCATCGGCGCGGCGATGTACTCGTCGGTCGTCATCATGGAGGTCCGTGGAGCGCTTCCGTTCGCGCCAGACGGACCGGCCTGGCTTCAGGCAAATCGGCCCGACGCGCTCGAAGGGTTCTTGCAAGCCTTCATGGTCACCGTCCTTCTGATGTTCTGCACTGCGATCGTCGCCACGCTGATCCAGAAGATCAATCAACGCGAGAACCAACTCGTAGTCGCCAACGAACGTCTCGGGGAGCTCTCCCGGCAGGACCCGTTGACCAAGCTTTGGAACCGCCGGCACATCCTGAGCCACATCGAACAGGGCCTAGCCTGGTTGAATCGTGGACGGCCCATGGCGGTTGTCATGATCGACCTGGACCAGTTCAAACGGGT
>Ga0070725_10001809_pt1 | contig 11578 bp, 10 predicted proteins | sample tdDd002_FD_69781 | JGI IMG/M metagenome (GOLD analysis project Ga0070725, IMG submission 69781) | Marine sediment microbial communities from the Atlantic coast under amendment with organic carbon and nitrate - tdDd00.2 | ecosystem: Environmental > Aquatic > Marine > Coastal > Sediment | place... | reverse complement strand
GTGATTATGATCATGCCTAATATTTCTTACTTTACACCCAGCTGGGATCCTGACTGGGTGAAGATTATCCCGAGCTATGTCATGCTGCAGAGCTTTAAGGAAATTATAACGGTAGGTGGAAACATGACCTATGTGATGGTTGCGTCTTTAGGCTTTGCAGTATTGGGCCTTGCTATTTTCATTCTAGTAGATTATAGATTTAAAAAGACACTGTCCTTGTAAAGGAATGTTGCTAAATGATTAAAAAAGTACTTTTAATATTTCAGAGAGATCTAAAAACAAGCGTAAGGAGTTTTATAACCTTGTACATCATCGTTGTACCAGTTATTTTTGCTGTGATTATCAATGTGTTTTCACCTGGCATTAATGATACAACAGTTGAAATCGTTCTGCTAGATGGGGAGAATCTACAGCAGAGTGAGTATTTCAAACAGTTTGCAAAGGTTGAACTATTGGAGACTCTTGATGATGTAGAAGACAGAGTTCGAAAAAGGGACAATATCATAGCTGTGCTTCCGGATCAAAAGGATGAATATTTCATTTTGACACAGGGGAATGAACCTGATTTCATTGTAGATTACGTTAGGAATCTAATCGCTTTTGATAATTATGATATTGGGATGGAGGATTCAATCGCTGAGATTGTAGACTATGGTAGGGAAATCCCCCCTTTGAAGAAACTCATGGTTAACGCGGCCATGATCTTTACTTCGATTCTGGGAGGCATGATCATAGCACTTAATATAGTTGAAGAAAAAACGGACAACACAATAAGTGCTATTCACCTATCACCGGTTTCAAGAATCGGATTTATAGCAGGAAAAAGCCTGATTGGTATCGTCGTACCATTAACAGGAACCTTGGTGATTCTAACCATTACAGGTTTCAGGGGAGTGAATTACTTCCATGCGGTTATCATGGTGGGGACTTCGTGCATTATAAGCATACTCGTAGGATTCATCGAAGGTATAAACAATGATGATGTTATGAATGCAGCGGGCAACATAAAACTACTTTTTCTGCCCCTGTTTGGATCCATTGCGGCCGAAGAGCTTCTGGCGGACAAGTGGCAGCCTCTTTTCTATTGGATACCATTTTATTGGACATACAAAGGGAACGATCTTGTTCTTTCAAACAAGGGATCATGGCTCGATATTATTAAATATTCAGGCATTGTACTCGGAATGAGTGCTGTGGTATTTTTAGCACTAGCTCCAAAAATAAGAAAGGGTTTGGAATAGTCGAAAGAGGAGGGATTGAATATGAAACTATGGGCAGTTCTAGCAATACTTTATGCAGCGATGGTTATTGTCATTGCTGTTCTTAAGCCGGAGCCTATTTGGAAGATGAAAAAAATCAAATTTTTCATAAAGATTTTGGGTGATACTGGGACAGAAATATTCTTCTACATCTGGGCACTTATGTTCCTTGTACTGGGGGTTTGGCTGTTTACATTATAATTTACATCTTAAAGTTTACAATTTAAACGTAATCTATGAAGCATTTGGAGGGCATAATATATGTTCATCGAATGCTTTTAATTTTGTATATTCACAAATTCCTCACATTCTTGTTAAGTTCGTGTGAGACTAAAATCTTATTATATGAACATACCAACACTTAAACAAGAATATAAATCAAAGGAGTTTTTACTATGAGAAAAAAGTTTATTACAGAAATAGCTTTAGCAATGATATTGGTACTGACCTTGTCAGGATGTACATCAGCTCTTGCCGATGAAAAGGAAGACCTTACTGTACAGACACCAACAGTCGTTTCTACTATCAGCCAAGACGAAAACACTGAAGTTAAAGAAAATACCGAGAGTACATTATCAAACACATCAGACATGTTTACTGATCGAGATCTTTTACAATCAGCTGATCTGGTTGATGCAGTAAATGTTGAACTAAGTAGTGGTAAGAATGTGACAATTGATAGTGAAGGTGTCTATGTTCTTACTGGTGACGTACAGAATACGACAGTTATAGTTGAAGTGGATGATGAAGAAAAAGTTCAGCTTGTTTTAGACGGACTTAACGTAATAAATGAGGATGCACCCGTAATTTATGTAAAATCAGGAGACAAAGTCTTTGTAACAATGACAGAAAGTATTAATGCCATGGAAGTTTCAGGTAAGTATGAAAATGATGGCGATACAAATCTAGATGCAGTAATCTACTCAAAGTCAGATTTAGTTCTTAATGGGTATGGTACTTTGGAAATCGTGTCTGAAAAGGGTAACGGAGTTACTTCAAAAGACGATCTTAAGATAACGGGCGGAAGCTATAACATAAGCTCTTTAGCCGATGCTTTAGAAGCCAATGACTCAATTCGTATCTACGATGGTAACATCAGTATTGTAACAGACAAAGATGGGCTTCATAGTGAAAATGAAGAAGACTCAAACTCAGGATATATTTATATACAAGGTGGTACTATGAATATCACAGCAGCAGATGATGCCATTACAGCTACAAGCTTAGTTACAATTGATGGAGGAAGTATAATAATCCCTACATGTACAGAAGGTATTGAAGGTACATACATTCTTATCAATGATGGCTTTATTGACATCTATGCAACGGATGACGGTATTAATGCGACATCGCAAAGTGATTATGATGTTGTTATTGAAGTTAATGGTGGTACTATAAAAGTCGTTATGGCTACTGGCGATACGGATGCTTTTGACGCTAATGGAAGTATATTTATCAATGGAGGAACCATAGACATTGAAGCCAAATCATCATTTGATGCAGATAAAACAGCGGAACTAAATGGTGGAACAGTAACTGTTAACGGTGAGCAAATCACAGAAATTGTACAAATGCGTCCACCAGGAAAAGGCGACAAAAAGAAGTAATTACAATATGAAAGGAGTCAGCTTATGTACAGGAACGAAAAGAAATATATGATAGATTCGTCTACCGCTGCTGTTATTAGTAATAGGTTAAGTAAGCTGATGACTTTTGACAGCAATGCCGATGAAAACGGCTATTATCAGGTAACCAGTTTATATTTTGATGACTATATTAACAGTGCATTAAATGATAATATAATTGGTCAGATGGCTAGAAAAAAATACAGAATTAGAGTATATGATGGCAATGATAGCTTTATTCGATTAGAGAAGAAAATTAAACACAACAAAGGTGGTAAAAAAATCAGTGAAAGGCTTACAAGAGAAGGTTATGAAAAAATACTGGCTTGTGATTATGAAAGTCTGATGCATGACGCCTCATCTTTATTAAGAGGATTTGCAATAGAGGGAATCAATCGTCACCTTAAGCCAAAAGTAATCGTCGATTATAGAAGACAAACCTTTATTTGTGAAGATGGAGATGTACGGATCACATTGGATCATGACATACAAACTTCTCTTGGTAAACTGGATTTGTTTGCTACAAATAATATAACAAGACCTGCTATGCTCTCTGGTCAAGTGGTTATGGAAGTGAAGTATACGGGCTTCCTTCCTGACTACATCAAAGATATGATACAACTGGGCATGGCAAGACAACAGAGCATTAGCAAGTACACGCTTTGTAGAGTAAATGCATTTTGATATAACATGGATAGCGAGGTTATGGATATGACATTAAATGATATTTTTAAGAATGATTTTATAGAACAAACAACAGGAGCCCTTTCAATACTGGAGATGTTCCTGACACTTTCCCTATCACTGGCATTAGGGATTGGTATTTTTATAATATACAAAAGAACATTTCAGGGCGTAATGTACTCAAAAACATTCAATATGTCACTTGTGATATTAAGCCTTATATCAACAACAATAATCGTCGGAGTAACCAACAACATCGTCCTTTCATTAGGTATGGTTGGAGCCTTATCAATTGTAAGATTTAGGACATCCATAAAAGATCCTTTAGATGTTGTTTATATGTTTTGGGCAATTGGGACTGGGATCATAACCGGTGCAGGCTTGTATGTACTCGCTATCATTTCATTTTTATTTATTGGTGTTATTATTTATATCTTTTCAGGATTAACGATTCAACATGATCCTTATCTGCTTATTATGTCTTATAGTGATACAGTAATCGAAAAGCAAATCTATGACTTGTTAGACAATGATATAAAAAAGTATAAAGTTAAATCAAAGACAAGTGTTCCTGATCAGTTTGAGCTAACAATCGAAATCAAAACTGCAAACAACAGAACAGATCTCGTAAATAGCCTTGATTGTTTAAAAGGAATGAAACGCGTTGCAATGCTAAGCTATGACGGTGACTATGCAGCCTAAAAAAATCTAAAACTCTTTCTTAGATGGTGATACAATTACAGTAATTAAGAATGTAATATAAAACCAGAGGATGTGAAAGGTATGAAGCAAAAAATACTTATAGTAGATGATGATATAAGACTAAGAGAAATGCTTCGCATGATTTTGGAAAACCGTGGATACGGTGTAATAGAAGCTGGAGACGGCTACCAAGCTGTGACTTCTGTGAAAATATCAGAACCTGATCTCATCATTATGGATGTCATGATGCCTGTAATGGATGGCCTTGAGGCTGTTAAAGAGATTCGGTTGTTTAGTAAGTGCCCTGTGATCATGTTGACAGCAAAAGGTGAAGATTATGACCAGGTTAATGGATTTGAGGTAGGTGCTGATGATTATATTATAAAACCATTTACACCAATGGTCCTTGCTGCCAGAGTAGCTGCAAGATTAAAAAGTAGTGTTGAAACCAATAACAATGATTTAACCTTTGGACGTGTTGTCATTAATAAGAGGTCTAGAGAAGTCCTTGTAGATGGAATACAGGTAGAATTTAATAGAAAAGAATTTGAACTTCTTCTGTATATGGCAGAAAATTACGGCATCTCTCTAAGTAGAGATCAGATTCTAGAAAATGTATGGGGATATGATTACCTAGGAACCGAAAGTACTGTAGATACACATATTAACCGATTAAGAAAAAAACTCGCTGATTGCAATAACTGTATCAAAACCGTTAGAGGGTATGGATATAAGTTTGAGGTGTCATATGAAGAACAAAAATATATCTAAAAGGCTATTTATACTGATGCTTACAATTACAGCAACCTTTTCACTTATGCTGTTGATTGCAAATAGTTTATTATTGAAACCTCTCTACTATAGCTCTGTTAAAAAAACCATGATTGAAGCAATTGAAGAACTATCAGATATTAATTATGAAGAAGACACATCGGTATGGAATGAAGCTGTTAGAGCCATACAAAGCGGAAAATACTTAGATATTACCATTGAATCGAGTGGAGATATTATTTATTCTTCTTCCATGGATGTCGGACTCAAATCGGGTCCAGATAACAGAGATAATGAACCTCAGCAACCCAATCAAGGTAAAAGGGAACGTAAGCCAAAAGAACCTTTTTATAATAAAATGCCGGAAAATGAATGGCAAGCATTATCTGAAACCATTGTGTTTGGGACCATGATCGAACCGGACCACAAAACCGAACTATTTGTATTTAAAGGTCAGGTTAATGAAAACATAACAGTTTATATTATACAAAGTGTTGCACCTATTGTTCAGAGTGTACGTCAGGCGAACTTACTGCTGATAGCAGTTTCTCTATTATTCATGATTATTACTGCCTTCGTCGCATCCAGATTATCACTTAGCTTTACAAAACCCATCCGCATGATGCAGACATATGTAGGTCAACTTTCTAAGCTACAATTTGAAAGCAATTGTGAAGTGACAACAGGAGATGAACTACAGAACCTTAATGAGGATATTAAAGTGTTAGCCACAGAACTTGAGTATGCTTTAAATGAACTTAAGAACAAAAATCTTCAGTTGGAACGAGAAATAAAAGCGCAACGCATGCTTGTATCTAATGTATCCCACGAATTAAGGACTCCCCTATCACTCATTAAAGGTTATGCAGATGAAATCAGTGCAGGTTTTATTTCTAACAGGGAACAAGAGCAGAAATATGTAGGATATATAGCAGAAGAATCAGCTAAAATGAAAAGACTGCTTAATGAGATTCTTGAATTATCAAAACTTGAGAGTGGAAGAATGACTTACGAACCACAGGTTTTCAGGATCGATGAGGCCATTGTAGAATTTCTTGATAAATATGAAGGCTTTATTGAAGAAAATAGTTTAAATATTACATTTGAAACCCTACCTTGTGAAGGATTTTACGATCGCATATGTTTTGAGCAGATTTTAGCTAATTACATTTCCAATGCAGCTAAATACTGTGATGACAGGAAAGTAGTTAAAGTGAGCTATAGAGAAATAGGGAATGTAATTAGAATTGAAGTATTTAATACGGGTGACAATATAAGTGATGATGTCATAGATTATCTATGGGATGATTTTTATAAAGCAGATAAATCAAGAACTGGAGATAATGGCAGTTATGGATTGGGACTTTCTATAGTGAAAGCCATACAAGACAAGGCTGGCCAAGCTTATGGTGTTGAAAATGTAGATGAAGGCATTGTGTTCTGGTTTGAAGTTGAGAAATGATTTAGATGAGTATAATAGGTAATCTAAATCATTTGAACCTTGTCCCTTAATTGTAATTCCTAGATTTAAGATTATTTTTAATTGTATAAAGACTCTAAAATGATCTTAATCGAAGTAAATCTTAGGGATATGAATGCGCGAGTGGCGTAAAAATCAGACGAATTGTGGGTTAAAGGTCTTGAAAAGAATTAAAATGAATAGTGAATACTTAAAAACTCACATTTAATTTGATAAGTATTTACATATGTATTCTCCACATTTAGGATATACTATATAACAAATAGTATAATAAACTCAATGTTTAATCGCGCCAATTCCATTTTGCAGTTAAGAATATTTTTAAATACGTCGGAACTGAAGGAATTAGCAAATGGTTGAATGATGAGTTGTTGATAGTTGCCTATGAAAATGTATATTTCGCATAGTCAGGTCGATAAATGATGCTTAACAGCGTCTGTTTATCGGCTTTTTTGTTTTTGAAATTAAACTTTGTAGTGGATGAAAGAAACGTATAGGGGGAAGTAAAATGAGAAAAGAGGCAAAGAACAAATCCTTGTTTGATATTGATGGTGTTCCGTCAATAGGAGCTGCTGCACCACTATCTTTACAGCATGTTTTGGCCATGGTTGTAGGTAATATAACACCTGCAATTATAGTTGCTGGTGTCGTTGGTTTAAGTTCAGCTGATCGGACACTACTTGTACAATGTGCCATGTTTATAGCTGGTATTGCAACACTTATGCAGTTGTATCCCATTTGGAGATTTGGGTCAAAATTACCTGTTATTATGGGCGTTAGCTTTGCATATGTACCAACTCTAATTAGTTTAGGTTCTAGCTATGGTATAGCCGGAATATTTGGTGCTCAACTCATAGGTGGTATGGTAGCAGTCATTGTTGGATTATTTATTAAACCTTTAAGAAAATTCTTTCCACCTATTGTGGCTGGAACAGTTGTTTTGACCATTGGTTTATCTTTATACCCTGTTGCAATAAAATATTGTGCTGGTGGTGTTGGTTCGCCGACATTTGGCTCCTATTTAAATTGGGGAATAGCCATGATCACATTGTGTGTGGTACTTTTGTGTAATCAATTTATGAAAGGATATGCAAAACTAGCATCCATTTTATTAGGAATTATTGCGGGTTATGTTGTGTCTTTAGTTGCAGGAATAGTAGACTTTACTCCTGTTGCAGAAGCTGCATGGATTGCCTTGCCTAAGCCCCTACATTTCGGAATGGAATTTCATACACCTGCTATTATCTCTATGGTTCTTATTTATATTGTAAACTCTGTACAAGCTGTTGGTGACTTATCAGCAACGACGGTTGGTGGACTAGGACGAGAGGTTACAGATAGAGAGCTGTCTGGCGGTATTATTGGAAATGGGTTCTCAAGCATTTTGGCATCGTTTTTCGGAGGACTCCCCACGGCTACTTACAGTCAAAATGTTGGTATCGTTGCAATGACCAAGGTATCTAGTAGGTTTGTTCTTATGTTGGCTGCTATATTTATACTCTTGGGTGGCTTTATTCCTAAATTTGGCGCTCTCATGACTACCATACCTCAAAGTGTTTTGGGAGGTGCAACAATAACAGTGTTTGCACTCATAACAATGACAGGTATTAAACTGATTATTCAAGATGAATTATCAAGTAGAAATGTAACTATTGTAGGATTATCAGTAGCTATGGGAATGGGTATTACACAAGTACCAGATGCTTTAGCATTGTTTCCAGCATCTTTCGTAATTGTATTCGGAAAATCAGCAGTTGTAATAGCTTCAATCATAGCTTTTATATTAAACATTGTATTACCTAAAAAAACATTGGCAGACGAAGAGGCAGAAAGAACAGCTATGGAGAAAAAATCAGCTTAAGTCTCAGTAAGATAGCCCCTGTGATAGACGAAAGTCTATGAATGATAGAAAGTAAGACTCACAAAACACAAAAGAGGTTAAATACGCTTGTAGAAAGCGTATTTAACCTTTTTGTTTTTTGGGGATAATTCATCTTTAATTTTTGATACATTATACCCGTAATATTCTAGATTTTAATTTTTTTCGAAATCATATCAGATGAGAATAAAATAATGGTTGTTATAATAATGGTCATAAAAGCACCGTATTGTTCATAGCCCAGCAGGAGGGTTCCCCACATGACTATGATCCAGTGTATAAAATAGATACTGGGCGTTTTTCTTCCCCATGAATTAATGTGTTTTATCAATAGATTTTCTTTTATTGACTCTATTAGTTTTTGTGCTAACCAAAGCCATACAAATACAAATCCACTGATCCAAATCATAGAACCTGGACCACTATGATAGTAATCTCCAATATGGAAATCTACATTGGTTAAAGTAATGATACTTCCAATACCTAAAAGCAAGATTCCAAGTTTAAGAATGGGTTTCAAGAGGGCCTTTATGCCCTTATTAGCTTTTAGACATACACCTAGGATCATACCTAAAAGAGGGTAACATAACCATCCGAAAATAGGGAAGTAGACATCGGCATGGTAGCCCCATAAAAATTGTAAAAACCAATCCAATGGCGTTATTTGTGTCGTTATGCCCCATAATAGAGGACTGATAAAAACAGTACATAAAGCAATACTAAGCCACCAAATAGGTTTCTTAAGATAACGTTTGATGAGGCTCATGAAAATATACGCCCATCCAGCAAACTGAAGAATATCCACTTCCCATAAAGCTGTTAAGGTTTGGTTTTTAAAAGCCTCAGCAAAGGTTGTGGTACCTTCTACGACTTGTAATAAATCATATCTTAAAAAACTCAACAAGGCTCCAAGAGCAAGAAGTTTTATTCCTCGAATCATGCCACTTTTAAAGTCATTTGATTTAGAAGAAAGAATGAAAAAGACACCCATAGAAAACATAAAAACTGGAGCAGCAGGTGGACTCCCTAAAAAATCAACAATGTATCCAAAGACTGAGTCTTGTACAGGGGAGCTTGCATAAACACCAAGCACATGGACAAAGACCATAAAGAAGACTGCAAGTCCGCGAATGAAGTCAAAAGCCATAAGCTTTTCTGAAAGTTTATTATCTGCATATTTCTCGTTGTTTTGAAAAAGTATATCTGAAAAAAAAGATGTAACTGTCATTTATCTCAACTCCTTTTAATCTTCAGGTGTATCCAAGGCTTCAGGCATAACAGATACAGGTTGTTGTTGCGTAACACAATGGATCATACCACCGTCTGCAAAAAGATCTCTCGCATCTATTCCAACCACTTCTCTATCTGTGTAAAGTTCTTGAAGCATAGCATTTGCAACTTGATCATTTGGATCATTGTAGTTTGGAACCAGTACGACTTTATTACCTACATAAAAATTCATATACGACCCTTTCATCCATTCGCCTTCAACCTTAACTATATTGTTCTTAGTTGGAGGTAAGAAAATAAATTCAAAAGGCTCACCATTTGCATTCTTAGCATTTAAAAGGGTTTTAGCATCTGGCCAATCGTTCATTTCTGAAGGCGTAAGATCAAATTCTGAGTCAGCAATAATAAGGTGCTCGTCAAATATTTTAATCATACCATCAATGTGATTATCAGTAATGTCCATGCCAGCGACGCCATCTAACCAAATAAAGTTTGTAATACCATAGTATTTAGTAAGGTAGGCTTCAATCTCATCTAATGTGTATTCTGCTGTACGATTATCGTTGTTTACACAACTTAAAGTAGAAATGAGTGTCCCTTTACCGTCTACCTCAAGTGCGCCACCTTCCATAACCATTGGGATATCAATTTTCTGTATGCCTGTTGCTTCACTTATTTTTGTCGGAACAAGATTGTCATTTTTGAATGGTGCTTTATTACCCCAACCATTAAATTCCCAGTTCTCTAATACGAGTTGACCATCTTCGTCATAGACAAATATGGGACCATTATCTCTTGCCCAGACGTCATCAGTAGGAATAATATAAAAATCAATTCGATCTAAACTAATGTTTTCTTTTTCTAGGACTTGAATAACACGTTGTTTTTCTTTCTCATCATAAACAATTAAGTGAACATTTTCCCCTTTAATAAGAGCACGGGTCATCTCGATCCAAATAGGTTCGTAGTAATGAATGACATCTTTATAGGTATTATCATGGGGCCATTGAAGCCAAGTACCTTCATGTTCTATTCCTTCGTGGGGAAAGTAGTATTGTGGTACTTCTTCAAAAGTAGATGTTGTATTGGTTTGTGCTACGCTGTTAGTTGTACAACCTCCTATTAAGACAACGCTTAATAAAAGAGCTAGTAAAACCTTTATTTTTTTATTATTCATGTTAATCTCCTCTCGATTAATTATTGTGTAACTTAAGCATAGAGGTGTAGGAATCAAATTAAAATCTGTCTTTGGTATGACCCTTACAATTTGTAGTAATAAAAAAGTTATAAAAAGGGCCTATCACTAAAGTGATAGACCCTTAAACTATTGTAAATACTTGCTTGTTGAAAAGCTATGTAAAACCTTATTGGTGCATGATTTTACTGATTATTTGATTACGATTTGATACGTCGACCTTTTTAAAGATGTTATAGATATGGGTTTTAACGGTTCCTTCGGTAATGTGTAATTGTTCACCAATTTCTTTATTAGAACACCCTGCTATTACAAGTTCAATAATATCTTTTTGACGTGCTGTAAGACCATGCTCATGACAGAAGGTATCGATTTTTTCAGGAGCACTTTTTTGATTAAACAAAGTCTCGAAGCTATTAAATAAATATCGAATCCCAACAATACTAACAAGTAACTTTATAATATCAAAAGATAAAAAACGATATTCAAGTGCATCGATACTTAATAGGACATTACTCTCAGAAACGAAATAATAAAAGTTGCTCTCTACAATCCCCAAAATGCATAATAATATGATGCTAATTATATAAAGGGCTTGTATACGAGAAGTGGTTTTGTCTTCGATTATTCTTACTTTAATATGACGGTATGTTCTTACAGATAAATAGATGAGCGCTGAGAAGAAGCAGAAATAGATAGCCGTTTCAGCAACGTGACTTGGCCCGAAAAAGCTCAGTATTCCTAAAGAGACAG
>Ga0070725_10001807_pt1 | contig 11581 bp, 8 predicted proteins | sample tdDd002_FD_69781 | JGI IMG/M metagenome (GOLD analysis project Ga0070725, IMG submission 69781) | Marine sediment microbial communities from the Atlantic coast under amendment with organic carbon and nitrate - tdDd00.2 | ecosystem: Environmental > Aquatic > Marine > Coastal > Sediment | place... | reverse complement strand
ACAAGCATTAAAAAAGGAGAGGTTGCCCTCTCCTTTTCAATCTTGAATCAAAACCGCTCTGCTACAGGCCTTTACGGTACTGCTTATTACACGTTGAGCCAAACAGCGACTGCACAGCGTCTGGCTTACCCGCCAGCGCTTGGCTAAAGCTGCGAATGATCTCAGCCTTGTCTTTTACAGTATTAGTGTGGGTTTTGATTTCGCGAAGATCGATCATTCCACAATCAATACGCCCTGGAAGATCAGAGATTATGTCCGTATTAAGAACATGTTGCTCTGCATACAGTGCGTTATGGCTGCCGAGCTGTTTATCAAGAATAAACGAGCTGTCTTTAAGGCTCAAAATCGATGCCGTTTTGTCACACCCCGTTAAGCAACGCGCATCAAATCGCTTACGCTTACAACCCACGGTTTGATGAAATAGACACTGGCGACTGGTGAGCAACATGTTCGGGTGGAACATGCTGTAGTGCAGTTCAAAGTCCTCAGGGCAAACAATTTTACGCAGTTGATTTTTGTTAACCTCGTTGGAAAGGAACGCGCCAACACAATTGAACTCTTCCTTTAAACACTTAAGCGTATAGGAATTTGTCACGTTCATTTGCGGCCCAGCTAACCAATCGATGCCTTGTTGGCATGCTGAGTACGCAACGCCACTGTTATTGGTGACGATGCGGCGTGGTTTCACTTTAGCCAGGAAATCGCAGGCCGCTTGATAGTTGTCGCCTATCAAGATGGCTGGGAAAAATGGAATAAGCTGAGGACGGGCGATAAAGACTTCGACCAGACGTTCAAGGCCTGCATGGATCGCTTCAGGCATTTGGAAGTAGACATCAATATCTTGGTCTCCGGCAGCATCAACGACCTCTTGATAGCTCTCAACATCTGCAACGAGTACGCTAAGTTTTGGTGGTGTAGCGTCGGTCGCCGCGATTTGATTGCTCGCATCAAGCATAGGAAGCTGCACTTCCCCCACAGTGGCTTTGCCAAAATTAAGTTCTGTCAGCAATGCATCACGCAACGCCGATTGCTGCTTAAATGGAATAGTCACACCTTCGGTAAGCTTAGATAGGTCAAACGAGTCAACTTGGTGGTCAATATTGTTTAGTCCTACTAGCCATTTTTGTACTTTGGCCTGGTCTAAACCATATTTCTCGGATTTTTCGAGCACCGCTTCAGACGAAACAGAGAACTGACGAGTCGGAGTCGTAACCGTTATCGCTAAACTCTCCCCTTCACTGCCAACTAAACTCACTTGGATTGGCCATTTGTCGTAGCTTAGAGGAGCGATCTCTTCTGCTACATGGGTAATAATGTCGGTTTTCTTATCATACAAGCGACGTTTTACTTGTTTGAACTCTTCATCTGTCGTTGCGTTATCTTGTTTAGCAAAATGGGCTGCAGAATTGTCTCTCGGGTTATCAATAAACATCGCTTTATTGATGTCACCCATTAGGTATGAGTTTGAGAAGTCACGGTTAAACACCGTATATAATTCGGTGTTGTCTTTGATAAGAGCGCGACCTTCACAATAGCGATCAATTTGCTGGCGCCAGTTATCGACCACGGTATACACATAATGCGATTTCTTGATCCGACCTTCGACTTTCAATGAATACACACCCGCGTCGGCCAGTGCCTTCATATCAAAAAACGCCGAGTTGTCTTTCATGTTAAGGGGGAAATCGTTGCCTGCTTCGGTCGTTTGGTACTGATCTCGACACGGTTGACTGCATCGACCACGGTTGCCTGAAGAGCCATTACGCAAAGAACTGATGTAGCACAGGCCCGAAAAACCAATACAGTAAGAGCCGTGAACAAACACTTCCATTAATACATCGTACTGACGACCAAACTTCGCTAAATGGGAAATTTCTTTAATATTCAGTTCACGAGACAAGTTAACACGGCTCGCCGTTAACTGATTTAGGAATAGGATTTGCCCTTCGTTATGGGTATTTAGCTGAGTAGAAGCGTGCACATCCAAGCTTGGGAAGTGATGTTTCAGGATGTAGGCCAAACCTAAATCTTGCACGATCACACCGTCGATATTGGTGTTAACCAGACGGTTTATCAAGCGAACAAGAGAGGAGACTTCGCTCTCCAATATGATGATGTTTAGGGTGAGAAAGATTTCACAATCGTGTTGATGCGCTAAACGCACGACGTTATTTAAGTCGTCAAAGTCCATGTTAGCCGCACGGTTACGCGCGTTAAAGTGATTCAAACCACAATAGATGGCATCAGCACCCGCAACTATCGCCGCCTTTATGGATTCAAGATCACCGCCAGGGGCCAATAGTTCGAATTGTTTTTTCATGCAGATACCACTTTGTCTTACGCTCGATTAAGGCGGCGTATTTTACGTGTTTCTCGCGGTCGTTGTCTATGTTAAATAAACAGGGCTTTAAAAAGAGATGTAGAAGTGTATAGAACGAAAAAGCCCCAGCATTTCTGCTGGGGCTTTGTCTAAATATGGAGGCGCGTCCCGGAGTCGAACCGAGGTCCACGGATTTGCAATCCGCTGCATAGCCACTCTGCCAACACGCCAATGCTCTTTACAATAAAGAACCGTTCTTAAGGCTTTGCCCTGAGAACGAGGCGTACTTTACCTGAAGCTGATAATGAGTCAACACATATTGATAGAATTAAAGTTTAAGTGCCTAAATTCTCATCCTTTTGTACGTAAATTCGTCTTATCATCTGTGGTAAAGCACACTTCATTGCCCTATCACGCCACTAATTGTTCTCGTTAGTACGATATTTCGCTAGCAAGCCACCTAAAGTTTGTGATGCACTTGAGAGCTCTTGAATGCCGCTCACCGATTCTTGCGTTGCGCTCAATAACATACTCGACTGGTTACGGATTTCGGCTAAGTCTTCTGAAATCGAATGCACGGTGACATTTTGCTGCTCAGCTGCCGCTGCAATTTGCACGCTCATATCCATTACGTTTTTCGAAGACTCGGCGATATCTCCCATATCTTGACCAATTTGTTCGATCATTTCATGGCTGGCATGAGTCTGCTGTAGGGTCTCTTCTGTCATGTTAGAGATCCCTTGCGCCTCTTCTTGTAACTTATCAATCGTCGCACGAATTTCAATGGTTGCTTGTTGCGTTCTTCCCGCTAGCGTTCTCACCTCATCGGCAACTACCGCGAAGCCTCGGCCTTGCTCACCGGCTCGCGCCGCTTCAATTGCCGCATTCAATGCCAATAAGTTAGTCTGCTCTGAAATGGCGGTAATGGTTGAAAGAACATCGTTAATCTCAATGGTTTTTTCATTAAGGCTTTCAATCGAGGTTGATGCATCCTGAGTATGCTGAGACAAGCGTTGCATCACTTCAATGGCGGTTTTCACTCGCGAGTGACTATCGCTAATACGCGACGAGTCTTTATCTGCGTGCTCCGCGGCTTGAGCGCCATAATTTGAAATCTCACTCGCGGCCGCAGACATCTGCTCTACGGCGGTCGCGACAGAATCCACGGCGGCGTATTGCTGATTCACGTTCAGCTCTGAACTGCGAGCTTGCTCTTCAAAGCTGCTTGACGTCGTAAACAGCGTCGAAGAGCTGCTTTTCACCGTGTCTACCAGCTCACTGATGGTATCCATGGTGCGGTCTAATTCTGAGCCGATAATACCAAACTCATCACGGCCGACATGAAAGCCTAAGCGTGAGGTTAAATCACCATCGGCGATACGGCGTGTCGCTTGATGCATCACCCAAAGGGCGCCAAGCAAGTAAGTGGCAATCCAGTAAAAGCCAAGTCCAATCAAGGCAAGCGGTAAAATGGAATAGATAAAAGTCTTTAATGCTTGTGACTGAACGGCTTGGTTATTGTTCGCTTGCTGGTATACGGCGTAGCCCTGCTCTAATGGCACAGATACCGTAACAGTTCCGTTATTCAAGCCCACTTTTGTAGGAGCAGACGAAAAAGTAACACCTTGGCGCGCGAGTGCGGTTTTCTGTGCTTGCTCACCAAGTTCTGCTGTTACACGAACCATAGAGTCTAACGCCACCTCTGCTTGTTTGACTGCTTGCATGTCTGCTGCTTTTAGTGCGGTAGAGTAATGATCTCCCGCCGCTCCAACCACCGACAAGGTGATGATGATAAACATTGCCCAAAACTTATCGGTAATATTGGTTTTTACGAATAAGCGATCAATGGTTCTAAAATCGACTTCTCTCATTGTAATTCCTTGAGTTCAGCAAGATCCCTGACGCAAATGCGCCCAAAACAGGATGCGTGTCACATTTAATGTGTAATTGTAATAAACATAGCAAGGTATATTGGTGAGCTGAATCTCATTAATCAACCAAAGCTACGCAGCACGTCTCTAAAATGTGACACGTAAAAGGAGTTGTTCATTGTGCACACAGCAAGTAAACGCAACCAATCGCGCATGCATACTTACGCCTAGGAAGCGCCCTGCCCCAATGTAGGTAGCGAGTTATCAGAGTAAAAAGAGATAGCAATGGAAGATAGAGCGCTGCAAAACACACCGCATTTAATGGAGGATAACGGAAGATGACATCCTTTGGTGGACAATGATTTGGCTGTTACATTGCTCAATAAGTTGATTCAGTCTCGCGACAATGCTATTGACGCTTTCGACCTGATGAGAAAAGATTAAATCACAGCCTGACTGAGTACAAAAAACACTGCAAATATTCTGAGTGACCAACTTGGTCATATATTCAATGTCTTCGATCTCTTGGCTTGCGATATCAACGATAGAAAAACAATAATATAGCTCACCGACTTTGATATGTAACGAATGCACTAATTCGGACATCAACTTTCGCTGATGGCCGATTGGACTATTAAGGCAAATTGGTGTTAACGCTTTAATTTCATTCATCACTATTGAGCTTTATTTATTAGCATCTGCGCCATTGAATAAACACTCAAGGTTTATAAGCGAGATATTACTTTCTATATAATGACTCCAACGTCATTATATGCATCACTCAACATAACAATCAAGTCAATATATTGCTTTAGGTAAATTCTATTTATCCAAGCTCAGGGATATCGGCTTGTTTCTCTTTAGGCATTGATCTCAAATGCCTCACACGGTGTACCTTGGTGGTAGATCATTTGCCAACAACTTTCGTTAAACACCCAAACCGACGAACGCTTAGCGTAATCGCTATAGCCACCGACGCTTTGCTTGGTCGCTGTTTGATACAAAAGTAACATCACTCCGGGTGACAGTTTTACAGCTAAATAATCTTGGGAATGAAGTACGTGCTGCGGGTTGCTTGCTTTTAGCTCGCTGTCCCAAATGCTTTGAAAGTCATACTGCTTGCCAGAACGACCAATTTCAACAAAATCAGGATGTAACAAGCGCTCAACCTGCTCTCGGTCGGTTCTTATTTCATGTTGATGTAAAGCAATTTCCTGCTCAATTAACACATCCATAGATAACTCCAATCTGACTATTTGATATTCACGGCCGAGCGCTTTGGCTCAGTTTTAAGCGAAGTAATGCAGGATAATACAAGTGACAAATGCGGGTAAACCAGAAACAAACAAAATGAGACCAAACTGATAGTTTTGCCGAGCGCTATCCTGTTTATCTAGAGCAAAATCGTGCCCGCTCACCATAGATTGAGCTTTGGCAGTTACTCGGTCATCGTAATCATAAGTCTTGCTATATATACCACCTTCCCAACTTAGTTTTGCCAGCATCCAAATAATGATGACCATAAAGAATAAGTAATCAATAATATGAGTCGTGGCAAAGAACTCGATATAATTCGATAATAGCCAAACTACAAATGCCGCAAAGGTATTTATCGCCAATACATACTTAATTAATCTAACCATTTATCCCCAAATTGAGTCTTACGCTCTATTGATTCTTGCCATGTGATAGACATTAACGTACTGGCCGTTTCTAAACGCAAAGTCTTTCGATTCACCTTCAATTTCAAAGCCAAATTTCTTATAAAGTGCAATCGCTGGTTCATTATCGACGTAAACGGTCAGTTCGATGCGTCTGATGTTGATCCAATTGTCGGCCAGATCTATAAGCGTAACCAATAGCGCACTACCAACACCATTACCTTGGTAAGTGTCCATGACTCCCATCCCAAAGCTACCAACATGACGACGTCGGGCGTTTTTGCACACTTCAAAACCTAGATTACCCACTATCTTTCCATCAATCTCTGCAACATAACTGTATACGTTATCTGGAATGTTTCTTATTCGTTCTTGCCACACCTGCGATGATGGGTTGGGAAGTTGCAAGGTGCCCGAATAGGCATTTTCACACACATAGACTTCCTTTATTGCTAATGCGTCACAGGGTTCACTGTGCCTGATTGTTATCTGCGTCATACTCATCCTTAAGGCTCGAACCGCATAGCCCTACTGTGTAGTAGATAGCTATCTCTTTATTTTTTCAGGGATTAACGCTGAAATCGTTATCGCTTTTTTGTATAACATAATGATGCGGCCAAGCACAACATCAAGATGCATAGTTAAATCCATATCCATTAGTAAAGCTAATCATTATAGATGAGAATTTGTCTGTGTCGTCTAGTCCATTTACTGTGTTAGGCTTGCCGCCTACTTACATTTTCTTGGAGGGTATATGAACAATTGTCGTCACTTTGCATTACTATGCCTTCTGGCAGAAGAAATTGCCTACCTAAAACAGCCTCAAATCTCTTAGCTAGCTTAATCCTACCGCTAGCGATTTTTTCGCACCCAAAAACTAACAATCTATTGGTGATTTACTGACTAAACTACTTAGGTTAGGTCTGTTATCACAGCGAAACTATAAGAGAAAAAACAATGAGTAACTCAAAGCATTGGACCAAAATGGAAATGCTTCACCAAACGGTGAAAAACAAGAATATTACTATCCGTGGTACGCACAGTTATTATAGCGATGCTTATGACAATGGCTTTGAACGCTCGGTTGTTCGCTATTTGCATGGTGATGAGCAAACTTGCCATCGCGAACCACCTTGGGAAATCGATAAACTATATATCGGTGATTACGTCTGCATAGGCGCTGAAGCGGTTATTTTAATGGGGGGTAACCACACCCATAGACACGACTGGTTCTCACTCTACCCGTTTATGGACAACATTACCGAAGCGTACCAATCCAAAGGAGATACTCATTTGGACGATGGCTGCTGGATAGGGATGCGAGCGATGATCATGCCCGGTGTACGTATTGGTGAGGGGGCGATTGTCGCCGCAAACAGCGTTGTAACCAAAGATATTGCCCCGTATACCATAGCAGGGGGCAATCCGGCTAAGCCCATTAGCTTGCGATTCGAACAAGATACCGTCGAGCGATTGTTGGCGTTAAATATTTATCAATGGCCTGAACAGAAGTTTATCGCCCTAAAAAACCATATTTGCGAATCAAATATCGCAGCACTTGAGCTTGCCAGTCAAGAATATGACAAGATAAGCAATAACTAATTAAACGCCACCTTATATAAGGCGGCGTTTTTATTTCCCCTAAAATCCCTTAAGAAACAATCACTGGTCAAACATCCTCATTCTTAATCTAAATCAATTTACAGTTATTGATAAATCTGTAATATGCCCGCCCTTGCGAGCAAATAAATAATCACAAAAATAGTGAGCCGCAAAATAAAAAAAGCAACATGCATGGAATGCAAACCGCAACCATCTATTAATTCATGCTGCAAGACAGGGTCTAAAATGATTAATTTTTACAAAAGCCGCAGCGTCGGCTTTCAGCTAAAGCTAGTAATCACAATTTGCTTACTTATCGCCTTTAGCTCTATAGCGACATTAGTGTACCGAAGTGCCTCTGAAGTTCTGTTAGAGAACACCTTAAAGGAGCACCAATCAAAAGTGGAGTCGATGGCTAAAACCATCTCTGGTCAATTTGATGCCTATTTGGAAACCGCTAAGGTATTAGAGTCAACATTCCGCAATGGCTACCTAGCAGGCGTGCAAGTTGAAGACGAACAAATTGAGTTTGCTGGCACCCGCATTCCTAACTTGACTCAATATAGCGAAAGCTTGATCAACGACACTAAGTTGGTTGACGCCTTTACTCGCGATACAGGTGCTGTCGCTACACTATTTGCTCCAACAGGCAGTGATTGGGTTCGAGTATCTACTTCATTGACCGATAGCAGTGGTAAACGAGTCGTCGGTACTAAGCTAGGGACAAACCACCCGGGCTATCGCCTGTTACGCAGTGGTCAACCGTACTTTGCCCAAGTAAAACTATTTGGCGCAAATTACATTACCTACTACGCACCGATGAAAGATCTAACTGGAAACGTTACTGGCGTGACCTTTATTGGGTTTCCGGTTGAACAAGCGACTCAATCTCTGTTTGAGTCCCTTGAATCTGTTCGTTGGGGCGACACCGGTTACACCATCATTGTTGATAATCGTCAAGACAATTTAGGCCAGTATTTACTTCACCCTAGTAAGTCAGGAACTGGTCAATCGATCGTTGACGTAGCTGACTATGACGGTAATAAGCCTTTTCATAAGATCTTCAAAGAGAAATCAGGGCTTATCCGTTACCCATACGAATACAAAGGCGTGGTTGGTGAAAAATACCTAGTATATACCGAAGTACCTGGCTGGAACTGGAAACTACTGGGTGGCACTTTCATCAAAGAAGTTACTAAAGGCAGCACTGAACTACTCAAGCTTATTGCTGTTGTCGCCCTGCTGGTCGCTGGTGCTACTTTTGTAGTGTTGACCTTACTCCTTAACCGCACATTGAAGCCGCTGGTATTGGTCAATCAATATATGGAAAGATTGGGTGGCGGTGAGGTGAGTTTAGCGCTGCCACTATCAGAGCTAAACACTAAGAACGAAATCGTTAATTTAAATAACGGTATCGCGAATATGGCCAACCAACTCAACCGATTAGTTGGCGACATTCGAACCACCAGCGATAATGTGGGTGAACGCTCGAATAGTGTTGCCAACGACGCTGAACAAAACTTAGCTCAATCTGATATTCAGCAGCAACAAGTAGAGCAAGTGGTGACGGCCATTGAAGAGATGGCAACATCTGCCCAGTCGGTGGCAGAACAGGTTGAATCTATTGCAGAAAACGTTCGACTCGCCGACAGCGACAGCCAATCAGGCCTAAATGTTGTTGAAGCGGTGTGTATCGACGTAGCGCAGCTAAACGACCAACTCGATCAATCTGCTCACGCTATCGAGCAAGTCAACAAAGACAGTGAAAGCATTCAAACCGTCACTAAGATGATTGATGAAATCGCTGAGCAAACTAACTTGTTGGCGCTAAATGCTGCGATTGAAGCAGCGCGCGCAGGAGAGCAAGGCCGTGGATTTGCCGTGGTCGCCGATGAAGTACGCACCCTAGCCCACCGCACGCAACAGTCGGTTAAAGATGTCGTGGTCATTATCGACAAGTTAAAAACCTCGACCAATGACGCGGTCAGCCTAATGAGTAAGAGCCAACAAAACGCAAACCACGTTTTAGATAAAGCTCAAGAAGCGGGAGGCGCGCTCGAATCTATTGCCGATCAAGTTCGCTCGATTGCAGCGCAAGCCGACACCATCGCAGCAACGTCGGAAGAACAAGCTCAGGTTTCCCAAGAAGTCGCCGCCAATGCAACTGAGATCAGCACGCTAAACAATCAAAGCCGAGAGTTGAGCGCCGCTACTGCAAACAGCGCGCAAGATCTTCAGAAACAAGCCCAAGCTCTAAAAGAGCAAGTTGACTTCTTTCATTAAAAGTTAACAACGGCGAATAAGTAATGATAACCGAGTCGATATGGCTCGGTTTTTTTTAGGCTGTTTATATTAACTCGTCCATTGAACAAGCTTTTCGATGACTCCTTGCTTGTTGATCGGTTTAGCAATGTAATCATTCATCCCCGACGCGATACAGCGTTCACGGTCACCGCTTAGTGCATTCGCAGTCATAGCAATAATAGCGATCTCTTTGCTCGCCTCGCCCGCCTTCCCCGCTCTGATCTGCCTTGTCGTTTCAAAGCCATCCATTTCGGGCATTTGGCAATCCATAAAGACGGCATCAAATTCTTCGCCACCTTCTAACAACGCGATTGCTTGCTTGCCGTGTTCAGCGATAGTGACGTTCACGTTCTGCTTTTCAAGTATGCCGTTTATGACGATTTGATTAACTCGGCTATCTTCGACAACCAAAATGTGTAAACCCGATTTCAGCGGTTCTAAAATGGGGGCTTTTGAAGGGCTAAGCGAAGAAATGTAGCTATGAGTGATCAGGGATGGCTCTTGGTTGTAGGATTGATCAGACATGAGATTAAGCGCGTCAAACAAATCGGATGTTGTGGCGGGTTTAGCAAAGTAACCACTAAAGCCAAGCGCAGAGAACTTATCTGGATCTCCTATTGCGTCCATTGATGTCATCATCACGAGCTTAATTGAAGAAAAGCGGGCGTCATTATGCAAGAACTCACCAAGTTGAGCGCCGTCTTTTTCTGGCATCTGCATATCTATAAACGCGATATCAAACATAGGTAGTTGTTGCTTCAACCTTGTTTCACACTGCTTTGTCGCCGCGTCGTAACTTTCGGCTTCTACCACCGATGCGCCCCAATGCTCTAGTTGCCCCCTTAGTACTTCGCGGTTTACCCAGTTATCATCCACCACTAAGATCTTGAGCTGGCTAATATCCACCGCGGGTAATACTCTGGCAGACTGATCTGATTTTTCGACCAGTAGATCAAAATAAAACTCGCTGCCTTTACCAAGCTGACTGGTGGCTAGTATCTGTCCCTGCATTTTTTCACACAATTTTTTCGCGATCGCCAACCCTAGCCCTGTTCCACCGTACTTTCTGGTGGTCGACGCATCCACTTGGCTAAAATTATCAAACAGGGTGGGTATCTTGTCGGTAGGAATGCCAATACCGCTGTCTTCTACCCGCGCAACTAACTGCCAATACTTCTCGGAAAACTCGATGAGTTTCACCTCTACGACCACTTCGCCCCTGTCGGTAAACTTCAATGCATTGCTGAGTAGATTGACAAATATCTGCCTTATTCGCGTCACGTCCCCTTTTACCATCGACTCTTGAACACCAATGATGTTTAAGATCAGTTCAATTTCCGGTTTGTTAAAGTTCACCGCCATTGACTCAACCAAATCACCTAACATTCTTCTTAAATCAAAATGGTGCGCTTCAAGTACCAACTTATCGGCCTCTATTTTCGAGAAGTCTAAAATGTCATTGATGATATCCAGTAACGATAACGCGCTACTGTGGGCCAAATAGGCTTGATGGTATTGAGGTTTGGATAGTTTGGTATCTAGCAATAACTCCAGCATACCAATCACACCATTCATTGGGGTGCGAATTTCATGACTCATCACAGCTAAAAACTCGCTCTTGGCTTTCGCAGCAGCAATGGCTTGTTCTTTTGCCGCTATCAGTTCACGTTCGGCCGCTTTTACCTCCGTGTCGTCTCTTATTACTCCCGAAAACAGTAACCCGCTGTCTGTTTGCACTTTTGCAATGGCGAGAACAATCGGAAACTCGTCACCATTGCGACGTTTTCCGATTAATTCCCTACCCGCTCGGCCGCTAGGAAGCC
>Ga0070725_10001804_pt1 | contig 11585 bp, 11 predicted proteins | sample tdDd002_FD_69781 | JGI IMG/M metagenome (GOLD analysis project Ga0070725, IMG submission 69781) | Marine sediment microbial communities from the Atlantic coast under amendment with organic carbon and nitrate - tdDd00.2 | ecosystem: Environmental > Aquatic > Marine > Coastal > Sediment | place... | reverse complement strand
TTTTCTACAACACACATTATAGCACACACACTCCTTTTTGCAAAAGATATATCTATAGTTGTTTAATAATATAGGACTCTCTCTCTCTACAAAATCAAGCAAAATTACAACTATTTTTATAATATCTTATATAATTTAACCAGTTATTATAAAAACATTCTTAAATGAGCACAAAAAAAGAGGCGTATTTCAGCCTCTAATTAATTTCGTTATTTTAAGTTTTAGTTACAAAGCTACTAAATTAGTATTTTTCATTAAATGCGCTAAGCTTACTTGATACCTCATATTCATAGTTATCAAAAACACCAGAATCTCCTGAGGAGTCAGGATCTGGTGCAACCGTAAACGTTTGCTTCAAGTTAATTTGAAACACATCATTATAGCGCCAGTAATAGCTTCTGCTTGAGTAATAATTTTCAACATCAAACTCATAAAAGCCATCAGGCGTTTCAGCCTTAACATTTAGAGAATGTCCTTCCCCATCTTTATTGACAACCTTAAACTTAAGGTACGTTTCTGGTGGATTAATCAAGTAATCACTTGCCAATTTCTTAACAACACTACAATTTAAAGAGTACTCCTGTTTAAGTCCTGTTTCTTTAATTACACCATAACCAGGTTTTGCTCTTGATATATCTGTATATAGCTGCTCATCATTACCGACATAATAAAAACCTGCATAGGTATCATATAGGCGATAATTTTCAGTCGTGTACAGTTTAACATCCGATGAGTCTGACTCTATTGAAAATTTAATAAAGTCGCCCTGGTTTACATTATCAGGGTATTGCGTATTGAGAAAAGACCAACGTAAGCCATTAAGAATCATGTTTTTACTTGCATCATCTGCCAAGTAACTTCTGACAAATGAATGACCTAAATAGCTTTCATTACCATTTGTATAAGAAACAGAAGGTATATACGTTGCCGGTGGCATATATATTGACCGAACAACCCACATGTACACATCAGACCATGCTGTTACATGCTTATGCTCAGAGAACATAAGTTCCCCTCTAGCAACAGAACCAGCTGGTGTTCCAACACTAACAATCGATACCTTATTTGCATACTTTCCATTTTCTTTTGCTAATAAGCGAGCGTAAGCTGCATTGGCATAAATATTACCTTGAGAGTGAGCTACTATAATAACGCGATAGCCTCTTTTGAGGTAAGATTCATATTTCTTAACCATCGCTTTCAATATATCATTATCAACAGACGTTGCCAAATCTGCCAATTTTTTACGAAGTTCTTGCTCTTCATCTCCTTTCAAGTTAAATGGCATTTTTATGCGATCTAGTAAACCATGTTTAAATTTGCTATATGATATTTTATTTTTTTGAGTAAAAACATCCCATGATTGAGATATAGCATTATCAATGTTAACTACAGCATCATACTCAATCACTTCTCCTTCAGCTACAATTAAAGAACCATTTTTAAGCATTTCATTAACTTTTATCTCCAACTGTTCTCTGGATGTCTTTATATCACTAGGAGAATTAAACATACCATTTGAATAAATAATAACCGTCTTTTTCGAAGTGTCGCAAGTTGATAAAAAATCACTAGCCGACACAGCAAAAGAGCTTGCTAATAATAGCAAGCCTAACATATATATCAAAATTTTCATAAAGCCTCCGCTTATTTCAAACGTTCACAATATTTTTTAGTTTTTTCTTTTGAATCATTACTGCTAGAATAGTCATAGTCTAGCATCAGAAACATAATTTCTTTCATCTTAGCGTCTCTTTTAGGCGTATTTAAATAATCAAGCTCTAAATTTTCAACGTCTTTATGAGACGCAACAAGCCCTTTAGAATCACAGCCTAAAATAACCCAATACTCATCATAAAGATTATAAAGACCTTCCTTGCTACCTTCTCCATTATCAATGGCATTTTTTTCTTTAACCATCAAAGCCCATAATTCGGCTTGGCGGTTATAAACCTTTCTTGCATAAGGATCATTAGGAAATGCAAAACCAATAATTCTCTCTAGCTTGTCATTTACTCCTTTAATGCCTTTTTCATCAGAATCAATTCCAAGAACTGTTTTTTCATCTTCTGCCAAGTCTGGTGCTGGCGGAAGATTTAAACGTTTCTCAATTTGAGCTGTTGTTTCAGCTGGAGTTTCTTCTGCGGGGATTTTATCAGCAAGAGCTTTACCACCTCCACCGCCTCCGCAGGCTGTGATTGTTGTTATTGATAATAGGATCAGTAATTTCTTTAACATGACTTTGTCCTCTTTCAGTTTTTTTGTTTACATTTTTCAAAGAGCTTTTCTACAACACACATTATAGCACACACACTCCTTTTTGCAAAAGATATATCTATAGTTGTTTAATAATATAGGACTCTCTCTCTACAAAATCAAGCAAAATTACAACTATTTTTATAATATCTTATATAATTTAACCAGTTATTATAAAAACATTCTTAAATAAGCACAAAAAAAAGAGGCGTATTTCAGCCTCTAGTTCATTTCGATTAGTTTTTATGATTCTTAAAGAGGTAGATTTTTCCCCTTTCCGTAATCATAAAATGTGTCTGATCCAATTTCATATTGAATCAGTGGTAACCCATTGCCGTCGCATCCAGCAATGGTTCCTTCTCTTTCTCCATCAGAGAAGGAAACTCGGTAGCCAACACTTCGTGCATAAGCACGAAGCTTTCTCTTTATTTTTTCCACAAAAAGTGCTCCTAAAAAACGATCAATGTTTCAATTAGTATCTTATACATATCAGCATAACATATTTACTGACATAAAAAAAGAGCCCCATTTAAAGGCTCTTTTTTCTAAATAATTTAGATATCTACTAAGCTTGCTTAGGCTCAATCCAACCAATTTTGTTTGAATCATCTTGCTCTCTATAAACAATGTTTAGTTGTTCTGTGTTAGCATTTTGGAAGATGAAGAAGTTTACGTGTAGTAAATCCATTTGCATAACAGCTTCATCAACTGTTAGAGTTTGGATGTTTTTAACTTCTTTACGTTCAATTTGAGGTAAGAACTCAGCAAACATATCATCTGGAGCGTCTTCTAATGATGCTTCAGTGATTACTGATTTTTGAGCTTCAATAACTGGTAGTTCTGCAAATCTAACAGACTCTTCTCTTCTTCTGTTGTGCTTCTTCATTCTTTCTTTATATTTAGCAACTTGCTTTTCAGCTTTAGAATAAGCTTCTTCAAAAGCAGCGTAAGCGTCTTGGTTAGCACCTGCAGCTCTTACTGTTAAACCAGCAGTTTTAATAATAACTTCTGCGTTTACATCGCCATTAGTAGTTGAGTTAGAAAATGTAACGTCTGTTGAAACAGCGTTTACAGAATATTTTTCTAGATCTACTAGTTTTTCTTCACAGTGTTGAGTTAATGATTTGCCAACTTGGAAGTGTACGCCTGCAACTTTAATTTCCATAAATTTATCTCCTAAAAAATTCTTATTATATTTATACTTACAGTATAACGGCATTTGTTTATAAATTCAAGCAGAAACGCCCTGTTTATCTACCAATACTGTAATATTCTAGACCCTTTGTTGTTACTTCTGCAACACTATATAGATTTCTTAAGTCTACTAAAATAGGATTATTCAGTTTAGATTTAACTAATTCAAGGTCTAAAACTGCAAATTGAGCCCATTCTGTTAGAATAACTAATGCATCTGAGTCATCACAAACGCTATACTCGTCTGAACCATACTTAACATTTTCTAGTTCGTGCTTAGCTTCTTCAATTGCCGCAGGGTCATAAGCTTTAATTTCTGCACCTAGCTCTTGCATTTTCTTAATAATAGCGATAGCTGGAGACTCTCTAGTATCATCAGTATTACCTTTAAATGCTAAACCTAGAACACCAATTTTCTTACCTTCTAATGAACCACCTAAAGCTTCTTGAACTTTTTCAGCCATTTTTAGTTTTCTTCTATCGTTTGAATCAATAGTTGCTTTAACAATAGAAAGCTCACAGTCATTATCTCTAGCAATATATTCTAAAGCCATTGTATCTTTAGGGAAGCATGAACCACCATAACCAGGGCCTGCTTGTAAGAATTTAGAACCAATTCTTGTATCCATTCCCATAGCATGAGCTACTTGATCAACATCAGCACCTACTTTTTCACATAGATCTGCGATTTCATTAATAAAACCAAGTTTTGTTGCTAAGAATGTATTTGAAGCATACTTAATCATTTCTGCTGTTTTAACTTTAGTCATTAAAACTTGAACGCCTCTTTTTTCTAGAGGGTTATAAATGCTCTTCATTAATTCTTCAGCTCTATCTGATTCAACACCAACAACTACTCTATCACCTTCTAAAAAGTCATTAATAGCACAGCCTTCTCTTAAGAATTCTGGGTTTGAAACAACTGTAAAGTCTGCTTCTGGGTTTACTTTTTTAATAATTCCTGTTACTTCATCAGCTGTTCCGATTGGAACTGTAGATTTATCAACTACTACTGTAAATCCGTCCATTGCTTCTGCAATTTCTTCAGCTACTTGGTAAACATATTTTAAATCTGCCTGACCATTATCTGGACGAGGAGGTGTTCCTACCGCAATAAATACAACATCGCTATCAGCTACTGCTGATTTTAAATCTGTAGTAAATTCTAAACGGCCTTCAGCTACGTTTTGTTGAACCAATGCTTCTAAGCCTGGTTCATAAATTGGAATAATACCTTTATTGTTTAAGTTATCAATTTTTGCCTTGTCATTATCAATACATACAACATTATGACCGATTGTACTAAAGCAAGTACCTGATACTAAACCAACATATCCTGTTCCAACAACTGCTATTTTCATGAGCAAAGTTCCTATTTTTGTTATTTATCTATATCCATAAATTTCTTAATAAAATTCGAAATAAACTATAACATATAAAATATTCAATATTCAATAAAAAAGCAGCATTTTTATCTAATAATTGAATTAGTTTATTTTGTATGTTATTATTTTTAACGTTATCAAAATATAAAAAATGGAACAGTGGCCGAGTGGTTTAAGGCGCATGCCTGGAAAGCATGTTGAACGCAAGTTCTCGCAGGTTCAAATCCTGTCTGTTCCGCCAATTTAAACATTATTTTAAGGATCTTAAGCAATGAAAATTCTACAAACTTGCCCTAAACTAAGCCAAGGCGGAGTTGAAAGAGGAACAATTGAATTAGCAAACTACCTTTCATCAAAAGGCATTGAGAATCACATTTGTTCAAATGGCGGTAAATTAGTTAAAGAGTTAGAAAACACTCATCATTTTACTCTACCTGTTCATAAAAAGAATCCTTTTACTGCAATTATTAGCGGCTTTAAACTTGCAAAATATCTTGATGATAATGAAATCGACGTTCTTCATGCTCGATCAAGAGCACCTGCATGGGTTGGTCTTTTAGCATGTAAACTATCTAAAAACACAAAATATGTAACTACATATCATGGAGCTTATGGTTCACATAATAGATTTAAAAAACTTTATAACTACCCAATGAGAGCTGGTGAAAAAGTTGGAGTAATATCTGAATTTATCCGCCAACACCTTAAAGATGTTTATAATGTTGCAGATGATAAAATGATGACAGCATACCGTTGTTTCGATGATAAAAAATTTAACTTAGATAACATCGATAAAAAAGAATTAAAAGAACTTAAAGAAAAGTATAATCTAAAAAAAGACGACATTGTATTATGCTTAGTTGGTCGTTTTAGTAAAATTAAAGGCCAAGTTCAATTAGTTGAATCTTTAGCTAAAATTAAAGATGAAAACTGGAAACTTCTTTTAGTAGGTTCAGAAGAAAAAGACGGTAAAATTACAGAAACTATCAAGCAAACTATTACTGAGAATGGCTTGGAAGATAAAATTATTTTAACTGGTAATCAAACAAAACCAGAACTATTTTATGCTCTATCTGATATTTGTTTTTCTGTAAGAATAACACCAGAGGCATTTGGCCGTACACCACTTGAAGCTCAAGCATTAGAAAAAATTGTAATTGCAACAAATCAAGGTGGTCACTTAGAAACAGTTCTAGACGGCAAAACAGGCTTTTTAGTTCAACATGACAATCTAAATGATTGGGCTGAAAAAATAAAACAAGCTATTAGCTTAAGTTCAAAAGAACGTAAAGCTATGGGTAAAGAAGCTAAAAAGTGGGTTTACTCAAAATACACATTAGAAACAATGTGTGAAAGTGAAATCGCAATGTATAAAGAGGTTCTAAAAAAACAGAGCTAAATTTATAGATAAGTCCAAATCCCTGAGGCTTATCCTCAGGGATTTTTTTTAACACAACAAGTAAAAAAGGAAACAAACATATGTATCAACCATCGTTTGACTTAGCACAAAATATCAAAGAACAATATTCAACACCTGTAGCAGTGGTATCAAAACCAATGCTTGAAGAAAAAGTAAAAGCAATGAAAACAGCTTTTAAGAAGAATACTAAGATATTTTATGCAATAAAGGCAAACAACAATCCGCACATTGTAAATGTTCTAAAAAATGCAGGAATTGACGGTATTGATACTGTTTCTATTAATGAAGTTAAATTAGCTAAAAAACTTGGATTTATCTCTAATCAAATCATTTATACTGGCTCAAGCTGTTCAGATTCTGAAATGGCTGATGTTCATAATGAGGGCGTAATGCTAAACATTGGTTCAACATCTGAACTAGCTCGTTTTGGTAAAATATTCCCAAATACAAAAGTTTCAATTCGTTTTAACCCTGAAGTTGGCGATGGTGAAACAGCTGCAGTTATCACAGCTGGTGATTCTACAAAGTTTGGTATCAAAGCTTCAAAACTAGATGAGGTGAAACAAATTGTTGCTGAACATAATCTAATTATTGCAGGTATTCACTGCCATATTGGTTCTGGTTTTTATTCAACAGAGCAATTTGAAAAAGCAGTTATTAGAATTTTAGACCAAGCTAAAGACTTTGCTAACTTAGAATTTATCGACTTTGGCGGTGGCTTTGGTGTTCAGTATAAAAAAGAGCAAACTCCAATTGATTTAAATGACTTTGCAGCAAGTATTGAAAAACACATTACTGAATTTAACTCTCATAATAAAAAAGAAATTGAAGTTCGCCTAGAGCCAGGTAAATATCTAGTAATGCAAGCTTGTACAACATTAACATCTGTTACTACTATTAAAGATGAATATGCAATTCCATTTGTAGGAACAGACACTGGTATGAACCACATAATCCGTCCTGCATTATATGGATCATATCACCATGTAGAAAACTTATCTAACTTAAATGGTGAAAAGCAAAAAGTTAATATTGTTGGTAATATTTGCGAGTCAGATGATTTTATAGCTGAAGAAATTGAAATCCAAACTCCAAATGAAGGCGATCTGCTAGCAGTCTTAACAACAGGAGCATACTGCCCTACTATGCAAAGCTTTTATAATTTAAGACCATTCTTACCGGAAGTTTTAGTTGATGAAAATAATCAGGCAAAGTTAATCCGTAAAAGAATGAACTTTGATGAAATGATCAACCAACTAGGTTTTACAGATTTTTAATTGATAGCTAATTTATATAAAATAAAAGCATCTAAAAACATTTAGGTGCTTTTATCTTGAACTACTTAATTTTATTACCTATAATTATATAAACTAATTTTCGTTACAGTTTTATACAGAATTCTTTATATTGGTAAAATTAACCAACGTCATCAGTAAGGGACAGCTAAGCCCTTAAAGGAGCCATCATGTCAACTACATGTGCAACTCAAGAAAACCTTAATAAACCGTTTCAAGCTGCTAATAAGATTGGGTCAGAGTATATCACCTCAATTCTACAAAATATTATTAAAACTGTAAGATCAGGTCATTCTATTGTTGCTATTTGCAACACTACTGATCATGAATTTTTACTTCCATTCACTCCTACAAATATACATCAACGCTTAGCAGGCAGCACTTGCAAAACAATATCAACAGTGCTAAAAGACTGTACGAGTAATGATGCGTTAGACATGCTTATAGTTGCCGTTCCAAAAGAAATCGCTAAAACAGGTAGCTTCTGTTCTTTTGTACCTGAGCCAGACGAGCAAACTGTCAACAATGCCGCTATCGCGTTTTCAGCAGAAAAAAGAGAAATGACAAATAATGATATTTTAGATTTTATGAAAGAAAAAAGACTAAATATCATTACGTCTAATTTTTACCAGTATAAAAACCCTATTCCTGCGTTACGCATAAAACGACTAGGCGGTTTAAATTTTTTCAAACAGCACGCTGAAGAAATAGCCGAGATTGCAGAATCAATGTTGGCGGGAAAAACCAAGTTTGATTCAAAAGTTGGTCAAAAAATGGTTGCCTGTTTTTGCTAATTAAAATACTCCGATTTAGGACTGCTATAGCAGTCCTTTTCTTTTTATATACAAACCCTGTCAGAAAATCAAAATATTATCCATTACAAAAAGAAATTACGTAATAATAACTTTTTATTGCGCAATTGCTATAACTTATTTCTTAAAATTTTTATATGTGAATTGTTGATCGGGGAAGATATCCCCAAAAAGGATTTGTAATGTCAAGAAAAAAAGCAATGCTTACTAATCTTATTAATACACTATCTTCTAGTAATAAATTGGCTATTATTAATTGTAATAATACTAAAGTATCTTTACTGCCATTTCAGTATAATAAAAAATCTAGATCTAAAGTTGGTTCCGTCTATTGCAGAAAAACAACAATCTTAGAAGAAAAAGACCATACTCGTTATTCTTTGTTAATTGCTATACCCCCTGAAGTTGCCGAAAATAAATATTTTGTATCTATTTTAGATAAACCTGAAGAATCAATGCTTGATGATATCAGGCAAGAGTTTCCAGAAACATCTGCTAGTATGACGAATCAAGATCTTTTCTCTGCTATGAATAAAAAACATCAAAGGATTTGGGAGCAAAGTGGCTTTAAATATGAAAATCCTGTTTTTTTCTCAATAATTGAAAAATTAGGCGGAGTTGAGTTTATAAAAAAAAACGCTCAAGAAATTATCGAAGTTGCCGGTTCCATGTTATCACATGAAGAATCTGAATTTAAAGATCTAAATGTATCTAAAATAAATCCTAATAGCGATATCAGCAGAAAAATGCTTAAAGCATTTAACGAAATTCACTAATTAAGTCCAAGCCCCATCAGGGGCTTTTTTCTAAAAATAAAATATTGCCCTTGACCTCATTTAGACAATACCTTATTATAGATAAACCACAACACAATATACATTTTACCCACTGTCACTACTCATGAGCAGGTTTGCTCTGTAAGGATATAAACCATGAAAGACATTACACCTGAAGCCTTGTCCATGCTAAAAAATATGATGGCAACTCTTAGCTCTAAAGATCCAATTATTATTATTAGCTGGCAAAGTTGCAAAGTTTATGTAGCTCCATTTGAAGCATGGAGTCACAAATCTAAACTTGCAGGAAAAATTACAGGATGTAAAGTTAGCATTGAAGAATCGCTAGATCAACATAACCTTGTTGTTGCAGTTCCTGATAAATTTGCAACAAAAAAGTATTTCTACAGCTCTATTAATGAGCCTACTATTGAATGGGCTGAAAATATTCGCAAAATGTTCCCTAATGATGAGTTGGAGCCAGCTGAAGTATTGGTTGAGAATGCAAAAGCAAATCATAAAAAACTGCTAGATAATTTAGTATTTTTTTACCAAAGCCCTGTTTTTGCACCTTTTGTAAAAAACCTAGGTGGTCTTGAATTTTTCAAAAACAACAAAATCCAACTAATTGAAATAGCCGAAGCTCTTATCAGCAGACAATGTTCATTAGAAACATCACCTGAAGAGTGGGAAAAGCTCGGCTATGATAAAGATATTGCTACTAAAGTGCAGTTTGCAATTTCAAAACTAAAAAAACCAAAACACTAAACGCGACAAAAAAGAAGGACTGCAATTGCAGTCCTTTTCTTTTTTTATCCATTAAATTATAGCAAAAAACACATGTCAGACATGTTAAGTTTATTTTTTTATAAATGCTAAACCATAGAGTTTATCTAGTATTTTAAGCACTGTCAGACAAATTTAAATCAAATGTCAGGTGAAAACTTATTGGTGTATATCTAAACGATTTACCTTTTCAGAACAATCTTTACCAATACTGGTAAACTTGATAATCTTTAAAGGTACCCAAACAAAGAGGCTAAGCCTCACAAGGAGCATACCATGACACAGTTCATCAACCTTACCCCGCACGCAATCAACTTGGCCAATGGTGAGGGCGAAGTCGTCCTTACCATTGAGGCATCAGGTGAGGTTGCCCGCGTGGCAACCAAACCTGGTGAGAAAGTGGGTGAGCTGAACGAGGTTGAGGGGCTTCCTGCCCCTCAAGACGGCACGGTTTACATCGTCTCCGGCCTCGTAGGTGGCCAAGTTACCGGTCGCGACGACGTTGTCGTCCCTGGAACTGGTCCGCAGGACAATGCGATTCGTAATGAAAAGAATCACATTGTTGCTGTTACACGCCTGAACATGGCGTGCTAACAGTCACTACCGACGAAACCCAGCTTTTGCTGGGTTTTCTTTTTGCTTAATCTCATTAGTATAATTATTCTTAAATTAAAACAAAAACATCATCGCTTCAAAAAAATGCTTGCCCATTCCCCGTCATCCCGGACTAGGGTCCACAATCTCTGCAATAAAATCTAAACTTTAATAATTTATATCTGAGATACCAGAATAAATTTGGTATGACATTTCATATACAATACACACCCCGTCATCCCGGACTACGGTCCGGGATCTCTGCAGTAAAATAGAAACTTTTACCTCTGAGATTCCAGATCTTGCACTTTGTGCTGTCTGGGATGACAAGTTTGTATTAACTATTACTTAACTATCAGATAAACTTAAGTAAAATGTCAGGCGAAGACTAATACGTGTATATATAAATTAATATAAACAAGAAGAGCTATCTTCTTATTCCTTTTACACAAGTTTATAACTTGCAACGAGGAATAAAAAGATGGCTTTTTTATTTTTTTATTTCAAATTTATTAGGAGCTCTGGCAACCGCCAGGGGAAAACACTATGGACACTATCACATCAAAAGAAAAAGTTTTATCTCTTCTCAATATGGGATGGCGTTTGTCATCCCAAAGTAATAGCTACTTTGCAGGATACTCCGACGACGAACGTCGTCGGATATTTGAAACTGACAAATTTAAGACCCTGTCCTACGGGGCAGAATCTTACAGGATTGATCCAAGTCTAGTTAGCTTCGCGGAAAAGCGCGTTGATCAACTAGCCTTGATCGGCAAGGCAAGAGATTACTTCTGGAACGCTGCCTATGACCGCCAAATGGCTGTTCATAAGGAAGCTCTAGAAGCTCGTCAGGAAGAGGAAGCTGCTACTAACCTTCCTCTATACCTAAGTAACTGGACCGAGTGCAGCTATGCAATAGCTGCTGATGGTTCTGTTACAGCAGGAGCAGAAAACATCCAACAGCCTGTGGCTGATGATGTTCTATTGCTTAGCTGGGAGAAAGGTTCCCAGCATAGTCAACATACGTTTACTGTGCACCAGATGCCTTGGGGGATGACTTTTATTAC
>Ga0070725_10001802_pt1 | contig 11595 bp, 11 predicted proteins | sample tdDd002_FD_69781 | JGI IMG/M metagenome (GOLD analysis project Ga0070725, IMG submission 69781) | Marine sediment microbial communities from the Atlantic coast under amendment with organic carbon and nitrate - tdDd00.2 | ecosystem: Environmental > Aquatic > Marine > Coastal > Sediment | place... | reverse complement strand
CTTGACCATTCAAATGCGAACCAAATCGGTGCTGGTGGCATTGACACAAGTGACTCTGGGAACTGAACGATTCCAAATGGAACGCCAACCAAAGTCGTTGCAACGATACCAATAAATAAAGCACCTCTAACGTTCATTGCAAGTAGTGTACCTGTTAATAAGATGCCGATAATTGCAACAAGTGGAGCTCCACCTGTGATTTCACCTAGCATTAGCGGAATGCCTTGGCCCTGTACAATAATCCCTGCATTGTATAGACCGATAAAGGCAATAAACAAACCTATACCAACTGAAATCGAGCGTTTCAAGTTAAGCGGAATACAGTTCAATATGGCTTCGCGTATATTTAAGAATGTCAAAACTAAGAATATGAGACCTTCAGCAAATACTGCTGTCAGTGCGAATTGCCATGAATAACCCATTCCAAGAACAACTGTGAATGCGAAGAATGCATTCAGACCCATGCCAGGTGCAAGAGCAAACGGTAGGTTTGCGTACAGGCCCATAACAAGAGTTGCGATAACTGAAGCAAGTGCAGTCGCAGTAAATACTGCGCCAAAATCCATACCTGTTGCAGACAGCATACCTGGATTTACTGCAAGTATGTAGCCCATTGTCATAAATGTCGTCAAGCCTGCGATTATCTCTGTACTAACATTGGTTCCATGTTCTTCGAGTTTGAAATACTTCTCGAGAAAACTTGCTTGATTTGTCAATTGAATGACCCCCTGTATTCTTTTGTCTCCGTCCCCCTGCGTCCGAGAACACCCCTCCTTTTTTTGTATATTGACGGAAGTATATCCAGTCCATTCTTTCACCTTCAATACACACTTGTAAATGAAAACATCACTTCTTTACAGAACTTTAATTTTTGTTCTCACCAGTTAGAATCAAACCTTGTACATATCTATATCGTTTGATCCAAAGAGACTTGCAAGTATTCAAGTCTCTTACTTCACTGGTGGTAGAATTTCAAAGTTCTCGACATCAACGATGCCTTTGTCAGTGATCTTCCATTTAGGACTTGTCGAGAGTGCCAGGAACGACAAGTGCATGAAAGGTGCATGGACTTTACAGCCTAAATCATCTTTTGCTTTTCGTTCCAGATCACTGATTTTTCGACTCACTTCCGAGCCTGTCAGTTCATCTGTAATAAGACCACCTACCGGAAGTCGAAGTTCATCGATAACACGGCCATTCTTTGCCAGTGCAATACCGCCACCGATTTCGATAACGCGATTGACTGCTGCAGCCATGTCTTCGTAGCTTGAACCTGTAACAAGAATGTTATGCGTATCATGGGCAATTGACTCTGCAATAGCGCCATTTTCAATGCCAAAGCCTTTTACAAAGCCTTTACCAATATTTCCGTTACGTCCATAACGCTCAAGACAGTGCATTGGTAGAACATCTTGGCTTGTATCCGGCATAACCACGCCATTTTGGACTGGAAGCGTAGCTTCTAGCGCATCTGACAGGTTCTGATCAGGAATGACACCAATAACATTCACGCGAGCTGATGAACCCGTTGCTTCAACAGAAAGTTCCGCAACTGAAGTTTTTGCTCGTTTCACTGAATTTTTAACTGTATCAGGATACGTATAAACAGGAATATTGATCAGCATCTCACCACCTGCGGCAACAAGTTCACCTTCGATGAATACAGCATCAACAACCATATTTTGTAAATCGCTAATAATCGCGATATCCGCTAAATTACCAGGTAGAAGTGCACCGCGATCATGTAAGCCGAAGTATGTGGCTGGGTTGATCGTACACATCTGAATGGCTTCAACTGGATCAACGCCCTGAGCGATTGTTCTCTTTGTAATGTCATTCATGTGGCCGTGTTTTTCAAGATCTTCTGCAACCATATCATCTGTTGCAAGTACTGCACGTCTTGAGTCCATACCTTCTTCTGTGATGGCACGTACACACTCAGCCATATTTCTTTGAGTCGACCCCTCGCGCATGAATACATAAACGCCATTTCTCAGCTTTTCCATGCACTCTTCTTTTGTTGTCGTCTCATGGCAAGAACAAGTTCCGCCAGTTGCAATAATATGCGCTGCTAGATCTTTCCCGAATAACTCAGGTGCATTGCCGTCAACAACTTGCCCTAAACTACGCGCATATGAGGTTGAAGCCAATAGATCATCAATAATTTCTGGTGTGTTGTTATATACATGCTGCGCATTGGAGAATCCCTGCAGCTCACCAATACCGATTATATTCGGATAGTTGAGCAAATCCTCCATGTCCTTCGAAGTCACGTCTACACCAGCTGTCTCAAGTTGAGGACAGTCAGGTGTTAAGGCCGGTACAACCAAGTGAACATGATTCGGAACAACACTGGCTTCATCAGCCATAGCTTTCATACCAACAGGACCAAGTGCATTCCCTATTTCATGAGGATCAGCAACCAGTGTCGTTGTTCCTGATGGAATCGACAATCTGGAGAACTCAGAAACTGTTAGCATTGAGCTTTCAAAGTGCATATGCGAATCAATAAAACCTGGAGCTAAGTACTTGCCTGCAACATCAATAACCAGTGTTTTAGGTCCAATAAGCGTATCTGATTCAGATAAAGCAAGAACGTATTTCCCTTTAACTGCTAGATCTGTTTTAACAAGCTCTCTGGTAATCGTGTTGACGATGTGACCACCTTGAAGAACGAGATCAGCAAAATCATGGTCTCCCATCAACGCATCAATCATGCGACGATAGTCCATGGCTTTTTTAATGACACTCGGATCCAAAGTTATTCACTCCCTTTTTCAAGTTCAAGTTTAGATGCAAGATTGATCTGATCAATAATACCGATTATGGCACCATCGATCGGTGCGTCAGGCGCATTACATGCCTTACGAGCCGCTGTACCTGTACAGAAAAGTACAAACTCACCATTTCCCGCACCTACAGTATCAACACCTACAAAGGGTTCGCCTATAGGTTCTTTATCAAGATTGACCGGTTGGATGAGCATAAGCTTTTTTCCAACCAATCTATCGTCTTTTCTAGTTGCTACAATTGTGCCAATTATAATTGCTGTTTTCATGAAATCTCTCCCTTATCGCCACGCTACTCACGGCGTTGGTAGATGATTCGAATCCCTTTGGAAATTGCCGCATCTCTACCAAGTGGTGTTAATATCTGCCCTTTTCCAATTGTCAGTTCTGTCACACCGCTCAACATTTTGATATCACGCTCTGTTAAAAGCTTTTTTTCTTCAATATCAGAAGCGCTGATCGATTCATTTTTATGATGTTTTCTTGGCTGAACTGGACGATGAGCACCCGACTTGGTGTCATTTGACTTCCCAATTTCGACACGTTTTTTTGGTCCGCCTAAGACGGTCAAGTATTCGTGCTTATCAGCAAGTTTAGCGCCAAAGCCTTTAAGCGCTGCCACATGGGACTGCATGATTCGTTTCATAGCACGGTTGTTGTCAATGTCGAACCAACCTTTAAAGATTGAATCTGTATTAACCACCACCGGTTTATTTGAAACGAGTGCTTGCCACGTAATAAGTGCAGTGAGTTCGTCTTGAATTCCAACTGCTAGTTTTGCCAAAGTGTTTTGGGTCAGGTTAGGTACAATAAGAGCATCCATAATATCAATGACATTTCGAATGCTCACACCTTCAGATTCTTTTAAAATCTGATCTGGTCCAAAACCTTTAAGAATATTGTCTTCCGACAAAATCTGCTCTGCGCTTGCACTGAGTACGGCTGTAAAACGCCAGTTCTCATCTTTCATCTGACGAAGGCCTTCAAATGCACTTGTTAGACTAATATCGCTCCCACAAAATAAGACAATACCATGTTTTTTTGGTGTGTCTACAGTTTTAGACGACTTGCTAGCACTGCGAGACTCCCCGCCTGTGACCTGCATATTGAGTTTTCCAAAGGCACGAAGTATGCGTTCTTTATTTGCCATATTCATCGCCTTTCATTAAGGATAAAACTTGCATATTTTTCCGAAATGCGTCGTTGCTGCCTCTCTTCGAGTTGGTCACGTATGTTATACGCTCCCACCTCTGCGTTTGGCTGCGCCTAACCTTTCGAAAAAACCTTCAAGTTTTTATTCTCTGTGCAAATATCTACAGGCCTGCAAGAATTACGCGTTCAACTTCTGCGTGTGGTCTTGGAATAACGTGTACTGACATTAATTCGCCAACACGAGTTGCTGCGTCTGCGCCAGCATCTGTTGCGGCTTTAACAGCACCAACATCGCCACGTACCATAACTGTAACAAGACCAAAACCAATTTTTTCGTAGCCAACAAGTGTTACATTTGCTGCCTTAACCATTGCATCTGCCGCTTCAATAGCGCCAACCAGACCTTTAGTTTCCACTAGACCGAGTGCTTGACTCATATTAAATCCTCCTCGTCGTATATACCGATTTATTTAATCCATAGCTTGCTTAATATTATTCTTTAGAAGCATCATCTTTTGACGCTTTTGCTTTTGGTTCTGATTTCTTTTTTGAATCCGCTTGCGCAGGTTCAGGTGTTGATTCTTTTGCTTTTTTAGCACCGCCGAACAATCCAACCAGTTTTGCAACGTCCTCATGAGGTCGTGCCAAAACATGTGATGATATTACTGTTCCTACAGCACTTGCTGCTTCAACGCCACTCTCAATCGCTGCTGAGACTGCCGCTACTTGACCGGTAATGTTCACTGTCACACTGACAACTTTACCTACGCCAATTACCTTTTCAACTGCGACGCATTTCACGTCAGCTGTCTTAATTGCGGCATCAAGTGCTGCAGCTGCGGCTGCTAAGCCGATCACTTCGATCAAGCCTAAGGCTTCACCATTCACTTAGAACACCCCCAAATCTATCTTTTCATCGTCTGAACAAAATCGTTAAGGTTCATACGCTGCGTCTTAGAAATCACTGATTTTTTCACTGGTGTTTTTGAACCAGAACCAGTTTTATTATAAGATGCTGCGAATTCCTGAACCGTCTTTGACTTTTGAACAGACTTCGCTGGATTAATCAGTTGCTTAAGTTTGCTTTCTTCGTCATTTGAAATATGCACTCCATGACGCGTTGACTCACTTGATGCTTGACTGATAGCCTGCTTGGGATTATGATCTGGCCCTAGCTTTTTATCAACGATTCTTTGCATAATACGCAACGTCAGTTCACTCGCCATTTCAGTTCACCCCCATTATCCGAATAGGATATCCATATCGCTTTCAGGACGTGGGATCACATTAATACCGATAACATCAGCCATATGGGAAGCTCCGTCCTGTGCTGCCGCAATAGCCGACTGTACAGCTGCGACTTCGCCTTCGATCACAACGCTGATCACGCCTGATCCAACAACATTAAAGTCTTTTATAGTTACATCTGCGGCTTTCACCATGATGTCTGCTGCATAGCACGCTGCGACATAGCTTCTGATTTCAAAGAATCCGAGTGCTTTTCTCATCGCTTACGTCCCTCCAATTCTACTCCCGGGAAGAATTTTTCAAGATCAATTTTTTCATAACCCGGTATTAAAGCTTTTTCGAAGTTTTTTCCAGCTTCGCCAAGCGGTTTTGTTGCATCAATGCCCATTTTATCGGATGTGTTGTTAATTAGATGAGATGGATCAAGTCCAGTACCAAGTGCACCAGGTATGATCATAACATCGTTCGACGCTTGCACACGTGATGCAATTGCGCCTTCTACATCGCCTGGGTCAAATATATCAATGTCATCATCAACAATGACAACATGTTTCATGTCTTTCGTGCTGCTAAGTGCTCCAATGATTGCTGTACGTGCATCTCCAGGATTCTTTTTCTTAATGGAAACGATTCCGTGGAAACGACAACCTGCACCGATTGTCACATTAGCGTCCTTCACTTCAACCAATCGATTGACGTGAGCATAAAGCTCTACATCTCGAATAAGGCCGTTTGAAAGGTGCTCTTCTTTACATGGAGCAGAGATTTGCATGATCGGATCATTTCTATGCATTATAGTTTTAACTCGCATAACAGGATGAGATTTCACTGAACCGTAATAGCCCATGAGTTCTCCGAATGGCCCTTCAATAGCAGACTCGCTACATGGAATAACGCCTTCTAGAACTATTTCTGCATCGGCAGGAACTTCTAAATCCACCGTTGCACACTTTACAAGTCTAAGTGGTTCTCCTCTGAGTGAGCTGTCAATCCAGTGTTTATCAACACCATACATATCAGTACTCACTTGCGATGCCAAACAATAGTTATAATCATAACCGAGCACCACAGCAACTTCTAAATCCTTACCGGCTTTTTGCATTTTTTGAATCATACCTGTAAGAGGTTGAGATGTTATAAGTACACTAAGGTTATTTCGACCATTGAACTGCAGTCTTCGAATAGATGTAAATGTATCGCCCGTTTCTGGGTCTTTGACAACGAGTACACCAGCTGTAATAAAACTTGATGAATCGTCCTCGTGGAATGTTGGAAGCGGCATAATCCGTCCAACATCGATGTTATTTCTTATGATATTCTCTTGTACCGGTCCAGAAGAAACGAGCTCAGGCTGCATTGGTCTTGTGATGGCACTCATATATTTGACAAGTCGATCTTCGCGAGTTGTTCCAGTGAAATCATAGAACATTTCGCGAACGCCAAACATAGCACCAATCACAGGCATTTTATGGCCTTTTACGTTCTTAAAGAGTACAGGAGTGGTGTGGCCTAGCTTTTCCAAGATGCCACCCAACTCAAATTTCGGATCAACCTCTTTTGAGCACTCAAGCATTCCGTACTTCTCTTTTAATTTTGGTAGACAAGCACGAAGCATCTGTTCTGCCAAGCTGTCACCTCCTTAAAATAATCTGAGATATGTCCTATTTCCATCGCTTGAAAAGTCCACCGTCAAGCCCCAGCTGATCTAATATCCGTCCGACCATTATTAACACGATATCATCAATGGTCTCAGGAAGGTGATAGAATCCTGGAGATGCCGGCATCATGATGGCGCCTGCTCTTGAAACCTTGAGCATGTTTTCCAGATGAACAATTGTCAGCGGCGTTTCTCTAGGTACGACGACGAGAGGTCTCTTTTCTTTCAAAGTGACGTCAGCCGCTCTTTGAACCAGATTTTGGCTCAGTCCATTTGCGACTGCACCAAGTGTATTCATTGAACATGGAATAATGACCATACCATCTGTTTTAAACGATCCGCTTGCAATTGCTGCAGCTAGATTGTCGTTTTCATAAACAACTGATGATAAGGCCCTCACTTCGTCCATATTAAAATCACACTCATGTTCAAGAACGTACGCACCCATTCTGGAAACTGCCACATGGGTTTCGACTCCAAGCTCTTTTAGGGCCGTAAGGAGGGCCACTGCATATAAGGTGCAGCTCCCTCCTGTTATACCGACCACAATTCGTTTCATAAACTAATTATTCTACTTTATTAGCTTGGTCCCCGCCGCCTAACCATGGGTCCTCGCCTTTATCGATTGCCGTCATGAACTGATCCATGTTCTGAACCTTCGTGAAGATAGAAAGGTCATTAATGCCATACTCATGCATTTCTTCTGTTTTAGATGCACAACAATCAGCTAGTGTGATTACTCTGTATGCGTTGTATAGAGCGTCAGAAGCAGTAGAACGTACACAAACGTTTGTCCATACACCTGTAACAACAACTGTATCTAGGTTTTCTTCACGTAGGTAAAGGTCTAGATCTGTATGAGCGAAAGCAGAGTGACGACGCTTAGGAATCTTGTACTCGTCACCTTCTGGGTAAAGTTCTTTAATAAAATCAGAACCCCAAGTACCCGCAATTGCATGAACTGGACGTACACGGAAATCTGCATCATTTTTTCTATGCGCTTCTTGGATGTGAATCAACTGAACGTCATCTTTACCTTCAGCATTTCTTGCACGAACCCATTTGAAAAGTTCTTGTAGATTAGGCACAATATCATCGCCACCTGGACAACGTAGTGGCGCTTTTTCACCAATGAAATCATTAAGCATATCAATAACTACAATACCATATCTTGCCATTCGAAAACACTCCTTTGTGTGAATACTTCAACAAATTCTAATAGACTATTTAAAGACTCTATTCTGATAATTTAATGTATGAATTAGTAATTGCTTGGGTATGTGATTTTGTGGTCAAGCTTTTGAATGCTTTGACGCTTCACCCATTGACCGAAGCCAGGCTGTACCATGATGCCTTTGATGCCGTTGATTTCGCCCTTAACTTTGTCAGGGTTCTTTTTGCGATGGCTGATTTCGTATTCTTCAGACCAGTTTTCTTTAGTCGTGTTGAATACATCTTCCCACTTATCAAACTCAGGAAGTACGCCTTCTTCACCGTCGCTGTATACAAGGTGACCACGAACGACTGTTTTAAAAGGCTTGCCTTTTATTTTCATGCCGTGTAGTGGGTTGTACTTCGCCATTGTAACTTGAGCTTTCTGGTCGATTGTCCACTCACGCTCTAGATCAATGATTGAGAAGTCAGCATCAGATCCAATAAACATTGCACCCTTCTTAGGGTATAGGCCCATATGCTTTGCAGCATTTGTAGAAAGAACTTCTACCAATTTGCTAAGACTTAGACGTCCTTTGTTATAGCCTTCAGACACAAGAATCGGAACCATAGTTTCAACACCAGGGATGCCTGGGAATGCTGTCCAAATGTCACGACCTGCTTTTTCACTTTCTATTTCATATGGGGCATGGTCAGTTGCAACAAAATCGATGCTGCCATTGTTTAGACCTTCCCAATGCATTTCGTTGTCTTTCTTAGTTCTTAGCGGTGGAGCAATTTTCGCGTAAGCGCCATGCTCTGTCATCGCTTCTTGATAGTTTAATGTTAGGTAGTGTGGACACGTTTCTGAAGTAACGTCGATACCACGCTTCTTTGCGTCGCCTACAAGTTGTGCACCAATGCCTGTTGACATGTGAACGATGTGTAGTCTAGCACCAGTGTGCTCTGCAAAGCTAATACCTAATTGAATAGCAGCTTTTTCAGCCAATTCCATTCTTGCTTCAGCCCAAGCAGGTCCATCCATACGACCTTCTTCTCTGAATTTATTTACGTAGAAATCACACATTGCAAAGTTCTCTGCGTGGATACCTACCGCTAGACCTGTTTTAGAAACAGCGTCGAAACACTCAAGCATTTCAGGATCTGTTACACGTGGATATGTAGGAACTGATGGTGTCATATAAACTTTGAATGCTAAAACACCTTCGTCAGCTTGTTCCTGTACATTATGTAGCCAGCCTTTACGAACATCTTCACCAGTTACACCACCCCACATACCAAAGTCACAAAGTGCTTGTGGCTGCCAGTGATCAACTTTATCATGAAGTTGTTTTACACTTCTTACTGATGGTACTGAACAACATGGCATATCAACGATTGTTGTAATACCGCCCGATACTGCAGCCGCTGAACCAGTCAGTGCTGTTTCACGGTGATCAAAGCCTTGGAACATAAAGTGTGTATGAGAATCGATACACCCTGGTAATGTCAAGTGACCTTCTGCATCTATAACTTCTAAGCTCTCGATGCCATCCAGGTCATTCACAAAACCTGCGATTTTCTCATCTTTTACAAGGATGTTCGTCAGCATTGTGTCGTCTCCCTGAGGGATTCGAGCATTTTTCACGATTACGTCGTACTTCATTCCCATTCGCCTCCTTAGATCTACAACTGACAACAAGCAAGTATGCCAGCACCTCAGATTTACGAGATTGATCCAGTCCTACGTTGCCGCCTCTATCTGCTTCAGTCACGTACCATTTGTACGTTCCTTTCACAGCTCTCGGCTGCGCCTTGTTCTGAATCAATCTCGTAAATCTACGATTTGCTCAATTTGATCCAGTCATGCGTTGCCGCCTCTATCTGCTTCAGTCACGTACCATTTGTACGTTCCTTTCACAGCTCTCGGCTGCGCCTTGATCTGAACCAACCCGAGTAAATCTACGATTTACTTGATTTAGTCCAGCTCTGCGTTGCTACATTAGAACTGATATTGACGAAATATTCTGTCAACAACTCATCAATCTGAGGCGCGACATAGTGCCGCGCCATATTTGATTGCTAGAATAAGCCAACAATTTCCCCATCTTCAAGAATGTCGATTCTATTTGCTGCTGGAACCTTAGGAAGTCCAGGCATGCGCATAATATCGCCAGTCATACAAATCAAGAATCCTGCACCCGCAGAAACTTTAACTTCGCTGATGTTTACAGTGAAGCCACTAGGACGACCTAGAAGTGTTGGATCATCAGAAAGTGAGTATTGAGTCTTCGCCATACAGATTGGCAAGTGACCCATTCCATCAGCTTCTAGCTTCTTAATATCGTTTGAAGCTTTTCCTGAGAATTCAACGCCATCAGCGCCGTAAATTTCTTTGGCGATTTTCTCGATTTTTTCTTTAGCAGGTAGGTCAAGCTCGTAAAGAGGCTTGAAGTGTGATTTTCCTGATTCAGCAACTTCAACAACCTTCTCAGCTAGCTTCTCGCCACCAGCGCCACCGTCTGCCCATACTTCTGAAAGTACAGCGTCAGCGCCAAGCTCACGACAACGATCTTCAACAAATGTAAGTTCTTTCTTTGTATCTGTTGGGAATGCGTTGATCGCAACCACTGCTGGAACACCAAACTTCTGGATGTTCTCAATTTGCTTCTCTAGGTTTTCAAAACCAGCTGCAAGAGCTTCCATGTTTTCTTCGCCTAGTTTATCTTTCTTAACGCCACCGTGATTCTTAAGCGCACGTACAGTTGCTACAATAACAACCGCTGCTGGCTTAAGGTCCGCGTAACGACATTTAATGTTGAAGAATTTCTCAGCGCCAAGGTCAGCACCGAAACCAGCTTCTGTTACAACGTAGTCAGCAAGCTTCATCGCCATTTTTGTAGCTACAACTGAGTTACAGCCGTGAGCGATATTTGCGAATGGACCACCGTGGATCAGAGCAGGTGTGTTCTCAAGTGTTTGTACAAGGTTTGGCATAAGTGCATCTTTAAGAAGAAGTGACATAGCGCCAACTGCTTCTAGCTCGCCAGCAGTAACAGGCTTCTTATCGTAAGTGTAAGCAACAACCATCTTGCTTAACCTTTCCTTAAGGTCCTTCATATCTGTTGCCAGACAAAGGATAGCCATAATCTCTGAAGCAACTGCGATGTCGAATCCATCAACACGTGTTACGCCATTACCCTTTTTACCCAAACCAATCGTGATTTCACGAAGAGAACGGTCATTCATATCAATTGCACGTCTCCACATAATACGCTTTGGATCCATGTTTAACTTATTGCCTTGGTGTAGATGGTTATCAAGCAGTGCTGCAAGCAGATTGTTTGCAGTTGTTACTGCGTGAATATCGCCTGTAAAGTGTAAGTTGATATCATCCATTGGTACAACTTGTGCATGACCGCCGCCTGCTGCGCCGCCCTTAACACCGAAACATGGACCAAGTGATGGCTCACGAAGTGTTGTAAATGTCTTTTTACCGATCTTGTTAAGACCCATAGAAAGTCCAACGTTTGTTGTTGTCTTACCTTCACCAGCCGATGTAGGGTTGATTGCAGTTACAAGAATCAGCTTTGCTTC
>Ga0070725_10001795_pt1 | contig 11631 bp, 9 predicted proteins | sample tdDd002_FD_69781 | JGI IMG/M metagenome (GOLD analysis project Ga0070725, IMG submission 69781) | Marine sediment microbial communities from the Atlantic coast under amendment with organic carbon and nitrate - tdDd00.2 | ecosystem: Environmental > Aquatic > Marine > Coastal > Sediment | place... | reverse complement strand
ACAACGGTAGCTGAAAATAAGCGCATTGAAGAGGAAGTTCGTAATCTCCTAATCAAACGCCATCGTGTTTCACCCGATGATCAACAAGCCATTGGCATTTGGAATACGCTTGAGAGTTTTAAACAGGCCCAAGGTGTTTTTGCAGGAATCAGAATGTTTGTTTGGGTAATAGGAATCATGACCATAATTGCAGGAATAGTAGGCGTTAGTAATATCATGATTATTTTAGTAAAAGAACGCACTAAGGAAATCGGCATTCGAAAAGCTATTGGTGCAACGCCAATGTCCATTATTCGGCTTGTTTTATCCGAGTCGGTATTCATAACGGGATTGGCAGGATTCTTCGGCTTAGTTGCAGGCATGGGATTACTAGCAGGCATCTCGGCCATACTTAAACAAGTTGCGGTTGAGAACCAAGATGTTCAAAGGGCATTTTTCAATCCCGCTGCAGATCTAAACGTTGCACTATGGGCGCTGGCCATATTAGTTACCGCCGGATTGGTAGCTGGTTTTATTCCTGCTAGAAAAGCCTCTTCGATACGACCAATTGAAGCCTTACATGACGAATAAAATTTAACTCTAAGTCAATAACTATGTTTGATAAAGATAGATGGCAGGAAATTTTTAGTGCCATTAAAAAGAATAAATTACGAAGTGTACTTACAGCCTTCGGCGTATTTTGGGCCATCTTCATGCTAATCGTAATGACTGGCTCAGGTAATGGACTTAAAAACGGAGTATATGAAGGTGTTAAAGACTTTGCTACCAATAGTGGTTTCATGTGGGCGGACAATACCACAGTATCTTATGAAGGATTTAAGCGTGGTCGTAGCTGGCAAATAAATAACGATGATATTGAAGCTATCATTGATCAAGTGCCAGAAGTTGAAGTTATATCACCAAGATTAAATGGCTGGAATTTACGCAGTGGAGAAAATATTGTGAGAGGCAAGCGCTCCGGAGCATTTAATGTAATGGGTGATTATCCTACTTATCGTGAGATCGATCCTTGTACTATGCCATATGGTAGGTATATTAACGAAGAAGACATCAGACTTAAACGTAAAGTTTGCATTATAGGCGAAAAAGTGCACGAGGTTATGTTTGATGAAGATGAAGATCCTGTTGGAGAATACATTCGTGTGAATGGTGTTTATTTTATGGTAGTTGGTGTATTTAGATCAAACAATCCTAAAATAAATATTGGCAGTAATAAAAAAGAAACGGTGTACTTGCCTTTTACAGCAATGCAACAAACTTTTAATTACGGAAATCAGGTCCATTATTTTGGCCTTATTGCTAAAAAAGGAGAAAAAGTAGAATCCGTTATTGACAAGATAGCACCTATACTTCAGAAAAATCATAAACTATCACCCGAAGATGATGAAGCAATTGGTCAATTCAATCTTGAAAATCAGATTAAAACCATGAATTACATCTTCCTTGGAATTGATATCTTAATATGGGTTGTAGGTATAGGAACCTTAATTGCGGGAGCTGTTGGCATCAGTAACATCATGCTGATTATTGTAAAAGAAAGAACCAAAGAAATTGGCATTCAACGTGCCATTGGAGCCAGGCCAGCAGTAATTATAAGTCAATTATTAAGCGAATCCGTTTTTTTAACCACCATTGCCGGATTTATCGGTTTAGCGTTTGGAACATTTGTTCTCTATTTAGCCGATGCCGCAGTGGACGCATCGCGAGTGAATACACCAGTTGATGAAGAGACATTTTTTCTTAATCCTGAAATAGGTTTACCGCTCGCCCTTTCTGCCCTTACAATGCTTATCATAGTCGGATTGGTAGCAGGACTAATTCCTGCGCTGAAGGCAGTGAAAATCAAACCAATTGATGCATTAAGACACGAATAGAAGAAAAAATAAAATACAGATTAAATACAAAAACTTAAACTCATGAAAAAAGTATTAAAAATTATAGGACTATTAGCATTCATTGGCTTATTTGGCTGGGTTGTATTCTATCTATATAATCAATCAAAAAAAGATCCAATTGTATACGAAACAGAAATGGCAGAAGTAACAAACATCATTAAAAAAACTGTTGCGACTGGTTCTGTTGTTCCACGAAAAGAAATCGAGATTAAACCACAAGAATCGGGCATCATTACTGAACTGTATGTAGAAGCTGGTGACATGGTTGAAAAAGGCGATTTAATTGCTAAGATTCAGATTATCCCAGAAATGATACAGGTAAACAATGCGGAAACACAACTTCGTAAAGCGGAGATTAATTACAAGAATGCAGAAATTGAATTCAATCGCAAAAAAGATCTTTATAAAACTGGTGTTATCCCAGAATCAGAATTCCAAGAAGAAGACTTACAATTCCAAACAGCTGCTGCCGATAAAGATGCGGCATTAAACAACCTTCAATTGATTAAGGAAGGCGTAACGGCTAATATGAAGAGCCAAACCAATACATTAATTCGTTCTACTATTAAGGGAATGATACTAGATGTACCTATTAAAGAAGGTAACTCTGTGATTAAAAGTAACACTTTCAACGATGGAACAACTGTAGCCATGGTAGCCGATATGGGCAAAATGGTTTTCGAAGGAAAAGTTGACGAAACGGAAGTAGGTAAAATTAAACAAGGTATGGCTCTCGAACTTTCCATAGGTGCCATTGAAGATGAAAAATACGATGCTTTTCTTGAAACAATTGCCCCAAAAGGAGTTGAAGAGAATGGAGCCATTCAATTCGAAATAAAAGCCGCTGTTAAACTTAAAGAAGGACAATTTATTCGCGCAGGCTATAGTGCCACTGCAGATATAGTTCTTGACAGAAGAGATAGTGTGATTGCGATTAAAGAAAAATTGATAACTTTCAGTAACGATTCTGCCTTTATAGAGGTTGAAACAGGCGAGCAGCTATTTGAAAAACGTCTTATTACTACGGGTTTATCAGATGGCATTAAGATTGAAGTTACAGAAGGACTTGATAAAGAAGATAAAATTAAGATTCCTAAAAGTTAATTCAATTATTATTAATATTTTTAGAAACAGTTGCTGTGCCTGATTTTATTATTCAGGGCACTGCAAAATATAGTTGCTTCTGAAACGAAACAGAAACCAACTGTAAAAACTAAAATTATAGCCAAAAGAGAAAATATAAGCTCACACCTTTTCAAAACACTTACCTATGATACGCAAATCATTATTGACTTTTGCCAGTCTCTTAATAGCCCTAAGCTCGATTTCTGCTCAGGAAGTACAAAAGCAATGGTCGCTACTTGAGTGCATCGCTCATGCACATGAGAATAATATTACCATAAAACGGCAGACTTTAAATAGTCAATATCAAGAAAACCTTCTTAATCAGAGTAAGAACAACCGATTACCTGATTTAAATGCAAATCTCAACGGTTCACTCAACTATGGTTATACTTGGGTTCAACAAGAAGCTGCAAACGTACAAGAAAGTACCTATTCATTGTCTCCTGGCATAACAAGTAATATTTCTGTATTCGAAGGTATGACACAAAGCAATACCATCAAGCGCAACCAATACAATCTTAAAGCAGCACTTGAAGATTCGAAAAAAACTAAAAACGACATTGCACTTCAAATTACAGCTCAGTACATGCAAATCCTTTTCGACAAGGAACTATTAGCTGTTGCTATCGAGCAATCTGAGACAAGTAAACTACAAGTTGACCGCACAAAAAAATTGGTTGATGCTGGTAGTGTAGCTTTAGGTAACTTGCTAGAGATTAAATCGCAAGCAGCAAAAGAAGCTTTAAATGTAACGCAACAAGAAAACAATTTAACACTTTCGTTACTAAACCTTGCACAACTATTAGACATTGTCAATCCTGTTGGTTTTGATATTGAAACACCATCTATTCCTGAACTAACTCAGTTTTTACCCGATCAACCAAATAACATTTATACTACTGCGCTTGGAATAATGCCTGAGATCAAAAGTTCAGAATACAGTCTAACCAGCTCAGAATATGAGCTCAAAATGGCTAAAGGTGGTTATTACCCTACATTTGGCGTCGGCATTGGAATGAATGCCAGCTCGTTCTCATTGCTTGACGATCCTAATAATTATAATGTGTCAATTGGTGATCAATGGGATAAAACCCGTAGTTCGTATCTTGGCTTTTCATTGAGAATCCCAATATTTAACCGTTTCAATACTAAAACAAACGTTTCAAATGCAAGAATAAACCTGACTGATGCACAATACAAATTAGAATTAGAAAAACAAAATCTACGAAAGGATATTCAACAAGCATATGTTGATGCAAGAGCTTCTTATAATAAATACCTTTCTAGTGAGGAAGCTGTTAATTCATTTGCCGAATCATTCCGTTACACTGAAAAGAAATTTAATGTAGGTTTAGTTAACTCCGTTGATTATAACGTTTCAAAAACAGATTTTACACGAGCCCAATCAGATTTACTTCAAGCAAAGTACGAATACATTTTACGTACCAAGATTCTAGATTTCTACAAAGGTATCCCTATCGAACTTTAAGATTCATAATACCCTCTTTACCCTTATCTTAAACACCAAACTACTCAAAAAGTAGTTTGGTGTTTTTTGTTACTCTATAATTAACAAGTATTTCACCTACTCGGTACATTATTTTAAATCGAATGCTTAAATTAGCCGATAACAAAACACTAAATCTATGAAGAAACCTGTAGTTATTGCCCTTGTTGCAATTGTTGTTATTGTAATTGTATTAGTTATTGGTAAAAAACAAGGCTGGATTGGTCAGGAATATCAAGAAAAAGTATTGGCCGAGAAAGTACAGCTGCGAACCATTACTGAAAGCATTACTGCCAATGGAAAAATTAAACCTAAGGTTGAAATTAAAATCAGCTCCGATGTGTCGGGTGAAATTCTCGAACTACTGGTTGAAGAAGGAGAAGAAGTTAAACAAGGACAAGTTCTAGCTCGTATACAGCCTGATATTTATGAGCGTAATTACGAAAAAATGCAAGCCTCTGTAAAATCAGCAGAAGCTAACCTCGCCCAGTCACAAGCTCAATTCCAACAAAAAAAACTTAATTACAATAGAAATAAAAAACTATGGAGTGACAAAACCATCTCCGAAGCCGAATACGAACAAGTTTCATCAGAATTCCATATTGCTAAAGCCAATAAAGCAGCAGCAGAAGCATCCTTACGCAATTCTAGTGCTTCGCTTAATGAAGCGAAAGACAACTTAAACCGCACTACCATTTATGCGCCAATGGATGGAACGATATCGCGCCTTAATGTTGAAAAAGGAGAACGTGTGGTAGGAACAGCTCAATTTGAAGGAACAGAAATGATGACTTTAGCTAATCTGCACCAAATGGAAGTATTAGTTGACGTTAATGAAAATGATATTATACGGGTTAGCCATTACGATACATGTCTGATTGAAGTTGACGCTTATCTGAAACAAAAATTTAAAGGTATTGTAACACAGATTGCGAATTCAGCTAAGACACAAGGCACTAGTGCTGACCAGATAACTAATTTTGAAGTTCGGGTCTTGATTTTACCCGAATCATATCAAGAATTAATAGCAGCAAATGCCAATAATACTTATCCGTTTCGCCCTGGCATGTCGGCAACCGTAGACATACAAACCAATACCAAATACAACACAATTTCAATTCCTATTCAATCAGTTACAACTCGCCTTGATTCAATTACAGGTGATTCGTTGAAAATTGAAGTTGATAAGGAAGAACGTATGGAGGTAGTTTATATCGTTGAAGATGGTAAAGCTGTTCAGAAAAAAGTAGTTCCTGGGATTCAAAACACTAAACACATTGAAATTATAGAAGGTCTTGAAGAAGATCAAGAAGTCATTAGTGGTCCATATTCAGCTATTTCTCGAAAACTGGAAAACAATGATCCTGTGCAAGTCGTAGATAAGCTTTTTGATAGTAAAAAAGAAAAGTAAACAAACTACTGATATTCGACAGACAACGGTATAAAAACAATTTACTATTTTTGCGCTTCAAAGTAATAGCATGGCAAAGATATTGAGTATTGAAACATCCACTGGAGTATGTTCAGTGGCCTACAGCGAGAACGGAAAAGTTATTGCATCCAAAGAGTTATATGAGACTAATTCACATGCCTCTAATTTAACGGTACTAATCGAGAAGCTATTTGAACTAGAAAACACTCCAGCTCTCAGCGAAATTGATGCTTTAGCAGTGAGTAGTGGTCCGGGATCATATACTGGATTAAGGATTGGCGTTTCAACTGCAAAAGGCATTTGCTATGCTCTTAACAAGCCACTTATTGCGATTGACTCGATGCACATTTTAACCTATCCACTGGTTAATAAAAAATGGGATAACTCCGAACTACCAGTTCTATTCTGTCCATTAATGGATGCTCGTCGCATGGAAGTTTACACAGCAATTTTTGACTCGCAATTAACACTAAAAGAAGCCATTTCAGCAAAAATTGTTGAAGAAGATACTTTTGATTGCTGGCTGAATGCACATAAAGTCATTTTCTTTGGTAATGGAGCTGATAAATGCAAAGCAACCATCACACATAAGAACGCTACGTTTATAGATGACTGTCACCCTATTGCGGCCAATTTGGCTCCTATGGCCGAAGAATATTTTAAGAATAATACATTTCAAAACGTGGCTTATTTCGAACCTTTTTACTTAAAAGATTTTGTGGCTACAACACCGAAAAAAAAGATCCTATAAAGCATAAAACAATAAGTGATTAAAAGTAATCGTTTGTCATATAGGGTAAGTAATCTTATCTTATACTCCTAAAACAACATTAATGAAAAGGTTGACAAGCATCATAATCGGACTTTTATTATCCTGTTCTCTTTTTGCGTCGCAAGAAGAGAAAAAAGATACCGTGTTTATACCTCCATATCCATTAACCGATCATCAAGCCTACCAAGGTGGTGAACATTTAGTGTTCACGCTAAACTATGGAATAGTAACAGGAGGAAGGTGTTATTTAACTGTGAAGGACTCCATTTGGAACAATACTAATGTGCATCATGTAGTAGGGCGCGGAGTAACAGTAGGCTTGGCTGATGTTCTGTATAAAATACGGGATCGCTATGAGACTTTCATTAGTGTTGATACAAATGAACCGGTCAAAGCAGTTAGAAGTATTCGCGAAGGGCGCTATCGTTATTACAACGAAGTAGAATATAACAGAGATTCTTTACAAGTTCTCTCAAAAAAGACTGGAGTTCATGAAGTACAGGAAGGAATACTAGATATTTTATCAGCTTTTTATTTTGCACGAAACCATAAGTTTAATGAGGAACTTAAAGTTGATGAAGTTATTGAGTTTATGACCTATTTCTCTGATGAGAACTTTCCTCTTCGTATCCGATATAGAGGAACTGAAGTGATAAAAACCAGTTTTGGCAAAATTGAATGTTACAAATTTTCGCCTGTCACAGAGGTTGGACGTTCATTTAAAACTGAAGATGACATGCATGTTTGGATTAGTCGAGATGGCAATCGAATACCCTTACGTGTTAAGTTTAATCTTGCGGTAGGATCATTCACGTGTAATCTGGAAGAATTTAAAGGATTAAGACATCCTTTCAGTAGTGTAAAACATTAATTATAAGGATAGCTGTTGACTTTCAGCGAATAGCTTTTTATTTTCCTTGGCTCTGTTCGTTTATTTACACTAATTACCTTATTTTTGCAGCGTTTTTTGATAATAATAATCACAATTTCAATATTATGGCAAGTACTGCTGATTTTAGAAATGGGATGTGTATAGAGTACAATGGACAATTGTTTTTCATCGTACAATTTCAACACGTTAAACCAGGAAAGGGTGCCGCATTTGTAAGAACTAAACTTAAAAATGTATCTACTGGAAAAGTAATTGAAAATACTTTTAATGCCGGCGTTAAGGTTACTGAAGCTCGGGTAGAGCGTCGTCCTCACCAATTCTTATATAAAGATGATATGGGTTATCACTTTATGAATGCCGAAACGTTTGAACAAGTACCTATTGAAGAAGGCTTGATAGACAACAAAGGCCTTTTGAGTGATGGTATGGAAGTAGAAGTTTTATACCACGCTGATACCGAGACGCCTCTAATGGTTAATCTACCTATGAACGTTGTGTCAGAGGTAACTTATACTGAGCCTGGTGTGCGCGGAGATACTTCATCAACCAACTCTTTAAAACAGGCTACTATTGCAACTGGAGCAACTATCATGGTTCCTTTATTTGTAAATACTGGTGACAAAATTAAAATTGATACACGCGACAACTCCTACGTTGAACGTGTAAAATAGTACTGCTTCGGCAATCTTTTATTTCCCTGCTAAAATTTCGTTACACATTGATTAGTAATGATATTATAGCAGGGACATTTTATATTAAGGCGCCTATCAGAAATTATAATCCCTTTTATAGGTTTTTTTTAATACCTTAGTTGGAAAGAGTTAGCATATTATGGTTACGCAATTAAAAAAGAAACGGCTTCGTTTGTATAAGGATCGATTAAACATCATCCTTGACATTGCACAGACCATTAATCAAGATCATACAATTGATGATTTGCTATCTGAGTTTGAAATTCTTTTACGCGAAGAACTTGAAGTTGGCAAAGTTTTGGTATTTACTTTAACCGACGACAACTGGAAAAACTTACTAATATCCGGTGTTACACCAGAGGAAGCAGCACTTATTGATGTAAAGAAAGATTTGCTACAATACGATACGATTGAAAGTATCACGCTATCACATCCTCCAAACTTAAAGGGTTTTGATGCAGTTATTCCCCTTTTTCATCGCTATAGAGCTATTGGCTATGTGCTAATTGGCGATATTGAAGAAGAACAACAAGGTATTAGTCCAACAATCAAGCATCTGAAACTTATTCAAATTATCTCTAACCTTATTATTGTTTTTGTTGAAAACAAAAGAATGCAACAAGAATTACTTGAGCAAGAGGTGATTAAAAAGGAGATGGAGCTGGCTTCAAAAATTCAAAACCAACTTGTTCCAAGCAAGCATCAATTACCAAAAACCCAAAAATTAGATATACATACCTATTATCAGCCACATATGGGCGTTGGAGGTGATTACTATGATGTATTTAATCTTTCACGCAACACAATTGGCTTTTGTATTGCAGATGTATCAGGTAAAGGTATTGCAGCTGCTATGCTAATGTCTAATTTTCAGGCAGTAATTCGTTCTTTATTTTCGTACAGTTGTAATTTAAAGAAACTGCTACATCAATTGAATGCCAGAGTAAATGAAAGTGCGAATAATGAGAAATTTATTACCCTTTTTATTGGACGCTACAATTTACTTACGCGCCGACTAAGCTATGTGAATGCCGGCCATTTACCTCCGCTTCTTTACGATGCACGAAAACAACACCTTGTTCATCTTGAAGATGGTTGTATTGGCTTAGGGATGCTCGATTTTATCCCGTCAATAGAAGTCGGAAAAGTTCATATTCCCAAAGGTTCAAAACTATTGGCATTTACAGATGGCCTCGTTGAATTAGATGATGGAGATCAGATAGAATCTGGTTCTGAAGAGGTTGAAGAAAGTTTAAACAACAACTATTCATTGGAGCAGAATTTTCAAAGCCTAAGAGCAATAATTGATCGAATTGAAGAAAAAGGAACTGCATTTGATGACATTTCGCTAATTGGGCTCGAGTTTAAATAAAAAAAAGCAGACTAATCATTAGCCTGCTTCTCTTTGTGATATCTTTCTAGTTTTATTCTGCAATAATTAAAAAGTAATTTTTCTTACCTTTTTGCACCAACAAATATTTGTCATTTAACAAATCTGATACTTTAATATTCATTTCAGCATCACTCACCTTCTCTTTGTTAATGCTCATTCCACCTCCTTTAATTGTACGGCGCAATTCACCTTTTGACGGAAATACATTTGATTCTCCAGCTAAAAGCTCAATCACATTTACACCTTCAGTAAATAAAGAAGCCTTAACAACAAACTGTGGCACACCTTCAAAAACAGCCAGTAATGTTTGCTCATCAATTTTTCGCAATGATTCAGTTGTTGCTTTACCAAATAAAATTTGAGAAGCTTCCACTGCGGACTCATAGGCTTCACGACCATGAACCATAACAGTTACTTCCTCAGCCAAACGTTTTTGCATAGCTCGTAAATGCGGGGCTTCTAACTGTTCTTTCACCAATATCTCAACCTCTTCTTGATTTAACATGGTAAAAATCTTGATGTATTTCTCAGCATCTGTATCAGAAGTATTCATCCAGAATTGGAAGAAATGATAAGGACTGGTTTTCCTTGGATCTAACCATACATTACCTGACTCTGTCTTACCAAATTTTCCACCATCTGCCTTAGTAATGAGTGGACAAGTTAAAGCAAAAGCTTCTCCTCGCTCTTTCTTACGAATTAATTCTGTACCTGTTGTAATATTACCCCACTGATCAGAACCACCCATCTGCAAACGACAGTTCTTTTCTTTATATAAGTATAAAAAGTCAAATCCTTGCACTAATTGATAAGTAAACTCAGTAAAAGACATCCCATCTCGCGACTCAGAACCTAAACGTTTTTTCACCGAGTCTTTAGACATCATGTAATTAACGGTAATATGCTTGCCAACATCCCGAATAAATTCAAGAAAAGAAAACTCTTTCATCCAATCGTAATTATTAACAAGTTCAGCTCCATTAGTCAATGCTGAGTCAAAATCCAGAAACAAAGCCAACTGCTGCTTTAAGCATTCCTGATTATGGCGCAGCGCTGTTTCATCTAACAAATTCCGTTCTTGCGACTTACCAGATGGATCTCCAATCATTCCGGTAGCACCCCCTACTAAAACCAATGGCTTATGACCGCAGGCCTGAAAATGTTTTAGCATCATAACCCCTACAAGGTGACCAATATGCAATGAATCAGCAGTTGGATCAATTCCTACATATGCTGACGTTAATTCTTTGCTTAATTGCTCTTCGGTTCCGGGCATCACATCGTGAATCATGCCCCTCCATCTTAGTTCTTCAACAAAATTCATGGTAAGTGCTTTATTTAATGCCTGCTTACAGACGTATTTTTTATTCGATTATTTTATAATCGCACAAAGATAATAAAATCCAACATTGAAGAGCTTTATCAATTCAAACTAAAAATACGGTATGAGCAATACTTTAGTCGAAAACATATATCACCACTTACATTTAACAAGTTGTTAACTTCGTATTATCCTCATTTTTTGGTAATTTGCCTACTGAATAATCACCCGTTCTAGATCCATTCAAAATAAATGAAATTTATATTTATCGCTCTGCTCATTTCTCTTTTGAGCATCAACTCTTTTTCACAAAGAAAGAATGTTACAGCAAACTATCTCAACTCTCCCATTAAAATAGATGGCGATTTAAATGAAAGTGCCTACCAAAGTGGCATACCGGCAACTGACTTTGTTCAGTTAGATCCATACAATGGACGTCCTGCTATGCAAAAAACAGAAGTATGGTTTTTCTATGACCAAATAGCTGTATACATCGGTGCCATGCTTTATGATTCTTCTCCCGATAGTATCTTCAATTACTTAAGCGAACGTGATGACATTGGTATGTCTGATTATTTTGGTATCAACATAGATCCACATAA
>Ga0070725_10001791_pt1 | contig 11650 bp, 14 predicted proteins | sample tdDd002_FD_69781 | JGI IMG/M metagenome (GOLD analysis project Ga0070725, IMG submission 69781) | Marine sediment microbial communities from the Atlantic coast under amendment with organic carbon and nitrate - tdDd00.2 | ecosystem: Environmental > Aquatic > Marine > Coastal > Sediment | place... | reverse complement strand
GAATATTGAATATTTTATATCTAATAAAAGAAGATGTATTGTATAGTCCAATATTATATTTAAGTGGATCTATTATCAACGATAAAGCAAATTATTATAAAACAATAAATAATGTTACACAAAAAGATGATTGGTCTGAGTATGTTCTTTATATTCTAACAAGTATGGTAAAATCTTGTTATGCCGAACTAATAGCAATTTATAATATTAAAATATTAATGGATGAAGTTAAAGAAAAAATAAAATCAGATAGCCCAAGAATTTATAGCCATGAATTTCTAAATACTTTATTTATACACCCTTATGTAAAAACTGAATATATAGAAAATAATGTTGGAGTAACAAGGCAAACAGCTTCCAAATACTTAAAAAAAATGGTTAAAATTGGAATATTAGAGTTGGTAAAGCGTGGTAATATTAATTATTATGTTAATAGAGAGTTAATTAATATATTTAAAAATATAAAATACTAAAAAAAGGGGTGTGTTATGAAAAAGTTATTAGTTTTGGGTTCGTTGTTATTTTCAGCTAATGTTAATGCAGCAACTACTCCAGTAAAATGTTCAAATATTGATAATACAAAAACATATCAAGCTTTTTGTGTTTATACTGGTGGTACTAAAGAAAAATGTTATGCATATTCTTTAGTTGAAGGCTTTGGTGATATCCCATCTTGGGGAGCTCTGATTAGTGAAAAACCTTATTTTATTAAGCCTGCAGATACAAATATAAAAGAGTTTGTAGATTGTAAAGATTTCAATGCTACATATACTAATTCAAAGAACCCTAAAGCCCTTTTAGATTATGCAATATACGGTCAAAAGAATAAACACAATTATCTAAGTACATATCAAAATATAAATGAGGCTAAAGGTTCTTTACTAATAGACTTATTTAATCTATCTGTTGGCAATAAAGACATTGCAAAAGCACAAAAACAGAAAATAATTGCAGAAATTATTAATAGAACAAATGCTCAGATAGATAACTTAGGCGATAGCGGCACTTTAATACAAGTAAGTAATATTACAGTTGCTGAAAGTATGCTACTTCGTCATTTACATCAAGGCAAGTTATACACTATGCAGTGGACTGGACCTTACGGGAAACGTATTTATCTAGATATGACAAACTAAACTACAAAAAATAATCTCAACCGAGATTATTTTTTTATTAGAATAATTATTTTTACTAATTAGGTATCAATAAAAACATAAAGGTTGTAACTTTTTTTACCTTTCTTAAGAATATATAATTGTTCAGGTTAAGTTTATTAACTAGTATTAATAATATAAAGGAAAAAGCAATGAGTTTATTAAGTGTAAAAAAATCATTAGTAGTGGCTTCAGTTGTATTAGCAACAACATCTTTAGCAACGTCTGTATTTGCAATGCAAGGGCATGGTAGCGGACATGGTAATTGTGGTGATATGAGTAAGTCATCTCATATGAAAAAAGCAATGATGAAGGACTACTCAGAAGCTGAATTTAAAAAGTCATTAGCAAATGGTGATATGATTATTGTAGATATTTATAAAGATGGTTGCCCAGTTTGTGCAAGGCAGCACCCAACCTTAGAAAAAGCAACTTCAATATATCCTAATACAAAGTTCTTTAGGGTAAACTTTGATAAAGATAAACAAGCGGTTAAAAAATTTAGAGCAGGATCACAAAGTACAATTATCGTATTTAATAAAGGCAAAGAAATTAATAGATCAGTTGGTCAAGTAAAAGAAAAAGCTTTATTAAGACAATTTGCAAACGGAAAAATGTAAATAAAGGAAAAATAAATGTTTAGTATTTTATTAGCATATATTGCTGGTATCGTGTCTATTTTATCTCCTTGCGTATTACCTCTGTTGCCTATAATATTGGTAGGGTCTTTAGATGCTCATAAAAAAGGCCCTCTAATGTTATCTCTAGGATTGGTAACTTCATTCACTGTTTTTGGTTTGTTTATCGCAACAGTAGGCCTTTCAATTGGCTTAACACAAACAGCATTGCAAACAGTAACGTCTACTTTAATGATAATATTTGGATTGGTAATGATTTCTGATATGTTATATCAAAAGTTTTCATCTGTAATGTCATGGTCTGTAAGTGGAGTACATAGTAAAATTTCAGTAATGAATTTTAATGGCTTAAGAGGACAGTATATTTTAGGGCTATTGCTAGGTACGGTTTGGGTTCCTTGTGTTGGTCCTACATTAGGTGCTGCTATTGGTTTGGCTGCTCAAGGAGATCAGTTGATTTATGCTGCAACAGTTATGTTTGTATTTGCTTTAGGTATAGCAACACCTGTTTTAGTAATGGGCATGTTATCGCAAAAATCTATGTATAAATTTAAAGAGAAATTAATGAAAGGATCCGGAACTGCTAAAACATTATTAGGTGTATTTTTTATAGCGCTTGGATTGCTGATTTTATCAGGAGGAATGGTTATTCTAGAAAACTTCTTAATTAATAAAGTATTTCCAGGTTGGTTAATAGATTTTATTTATGCATTTTAAGAAAAAAGAGAGTCTTGTATTAGGCTCTTTTTATATGAAAAAATAAAGCCCACAAATTGTGGGCTAATTTTTTAATTGATACAACTGTTTGCTGATTTATCAGTAAGTTTAAAATTGCAGTTTAGACTGCTTTCTTTATAGTCATTATTTGAAATAAAGTTAATTTTAAGCTTAGTAACTTCTCCAGAATCGTACTTTACAAATAAAGTAGTTTTGGCTGTTTTTTGAGGGTGATTGATAATAAAAGTTTTTTTACCTTGATTAGTCATAGAATATTTCTTACTAATATCTAAGTAATCACTAATTATTTCAATATTTTTATTACTTGATAGCTCAACAGGAAATAAAGTTTCAATTTCTTCAAATCCATATGTTTTATCAATATTAATTTTGTAAGTTTTATAACTTGCAAAACTAACAGTACTTACCAACAACATACATACAGATAATAAGATTTTTTTCATAAATACTCATCCTTGATTATTAATTATTATTTATCTGTGAGACTGCAATATAGCAGAATAGAAAAAATATGCAATAGCTAATAATAAAAAAAGTCCCTAATTATTAATAATTAGAGACTTAATCTGTGTTTGAAATTGATATATGTTAATTTAGCTAAGGTGCTAGCTTGCTTTAGCATAGTTATTATTAATAAAACTATTTAAATGAACTTGCCAAGTTTTAGATAGCGCTAGTAAAGGATGAGGGTGCGTGAATTTATTTTCCTTATCTGAATGTTCTTGGTTTGTAATTAACTCGGCAAGTTTTTTTGCCAAAATAGGCGCGAAGTCAATCATGTCTTTTTTTATTACAAGATCGCAGGTGTTTAGATACTCTTCTTTTTCGGCCTCTAGTTCATAAAAATCAAAAAAACCTAAAACTTCTTCTAATGTTGTAGCATTTTCAAGATAAAACGTTGCAAAGTCTGTAGAGTTTTTTAGTAATGAATAGTAAAGCTCATTCATCCAAGATTCTAAGTTTATAGCAAGAGCATCGTCATTGATATAGTCAATATGCTTTTGATAAAAGGCAAAGTCATTATTATCAATAAAACGTTCAGCACTTACCATACCTAGTATGTCTGTTAGATAGATAAAGCATTCAGATGCATCGCGCTTGATGCAATAATCAAATAGCGCATCTTTATTGGAGTTTAAATACCCATATTCAAATTTATCGAGTTGTTCTGGGGTATTGTTTTCTATAGCATTCATCATTTCTAGAATCATAATAATGCCTATTAAAAAAGTATTAGGATAGATTTAGTTTAGTAGCATGAATTAAAAAAATCAATAAGTAAGATAAAAAAACTATATAAATAGAAAAATAAAAATTGATTAAGATTAATGGCTATGCTATGATTTATAGGTGTTTGTTTACAAAAATAAGTAAATAAAAAATATATTAATTCAATCAAGTAGGAGAATGAACTATGGTTGCTAAAACAATGGACGAATTGGTTTCTCTATGTAAGAGAAGAGGTTTTATCTTTCAATCGGCTGAACTTTACGGCGGGTTACAAGGGATGTACGACTTCGGGCCATTAGGGGTTGAATTAAAAAATAACCTGAAAAAGGCTTGGTGGCAGTCAATGGTTTATGAAAGAGACGATGTTGAAGGTTTAGATTCTTCAATTGTTACTCACAGAAAAATGCTACAAATGTCAGGACATGAAGACACATTTACAGATCCAATGAAAGACTGTAAAGAATGTAATAACCGTATGAGAGCAGATCACATTGTAGATGGTAAATGCGATAAGTGCGGATCTACAGATTTAACAGAAGAAAGATCATTTAACCTAATGTTTAAAACAAGCATTGGTGCTTTAGATGACGGTTCAAACTTAGCATATTTAAGACCAGAAACAGCACAAGCAATTTTTGGTAACTTCAAAAACGTTGTAGATACAACAGCTAAAACAACACCTTTTGGTATTGCTCAAATGGGTAAAACATTTAGAAATGAAATTACAGCACGTAACTTCTTATTTAGAGTTCGTGAATTTGAACAAATGGAACTTGAGTTCTTTGTAAAACCAGGTACAGATGAGCAATGGCACGAATATTGGTTAGAAGAAAGACTAAAATTCTGGGAAGAGCAAGGTGTTCCAAGAACTAAAATTCATGTTTTAGATGTTCCAGCTGATGATTTAGCTCACTATTCTAAAAAAACATATGACTTAGAGTATGAATATCCTCACGGTGTTGATGAGCTTGAAGGTATTGCAAACAGAACTGACTATGACTTAGGTAACCATACTAAAGATCAAGCTAATTTAAATATTACAGCTAAAGTACATGAAAACACAGACTCAACTCATAAAATGGCTCTGCAAGATCAAGAAACAAAAGAATGGTACGTACCATTCGTTATTGAACCTTCAGCTGGTGTTGAAAGAGGTTTCTTAGCTGTATTTAATGAAGCTTATAACATTGAAACTTTAGAAAATGGAACTGAAAGAACAGTTATGAAGTTCAAACCACACCTAGCTCCAATTAAAGTAGCGGTTATCCCTCTTAAGAAGAATAAACCTGAAATTGTTGAAATGTGTAAAACAATCAAAAAAGATCTACAAAAACTAGGTTTAGGTAGAATTCTTTATGAAAACACAGGTAACATTGGTAAAGCTTACAGAAGACACGATGAAGTTGGTACTCCAATTTGTGTAACAGTTGATTTTGAAACAATTGAAGAAGAAATTCCAACAGTTACAGTTCGTGATAGAGACACAATGGAACAAAAACGTGTTCCAGTTTCAGAACTTAAGAAATTTGTAATGGAATACTTTATTTAATAAATATTATCTAAATAAATGATAAAAAGCATCCTCTTAGGATGCTTTTTTTATTTTTTAAAAACATTAAAAAAATGTCATTAAATTAGAAATTGCTCAGTTTTTCTAGTTAAAAAGGTAATTTAAAAAAGTTTGCAAATCAAAATAAAACTTAAATAAAAACAATGATTTAAATAAAAAGATCTTTTTGTTGATATAAAGCTGTGATAGAATAATTTCATATCCCAATATAATAAAAATATCATAAACAGAGGAGACCTTTATGAAAAATTTATTATTAATTCTTGCCGCTGGTTCTGTAATATCTTGCATACCACAAAGTAAAGAATTAAATACTAAAAATGTAACCTTGCATAACTTAAATCAGCAAGAAGTAGAAACTGAACTTAATTTACCACCAGAACCAAATCCTAAAATAAATAATTCAACAATTTTAGGAGTTGATAGTAACAATAATGAAATTAGAGATGACTGGGAAAGGGCAATTGCTTTTGAATTTTATAATGATACAACTTTAAGAAATCTTCATAATAAGTCTGCAATAAACTCAAAACGTTTAACTGTAGCATATCAAACAAATAATAAACTGGCGTATCAGTCTTTAGCTGAAGAATCAAAAGAAATTGATGACTGTGCGATTTATTTTTATGGTAAAGATGCTGGCTTAAGAGCATCAAAAATCGCTAATATGGCAGAAAATACCAAAGAACGTTTAAGTCATATTATGAAAAGAGATTTAGCAATAGCTAAAGAAGTTAAACTTAGCTCTAGGCAGTTAGCGCCTTATGAACAGAAAAAAGTGTGTTCAAAGTATAAAGTTAGTACTTTTACAAATAAAATAAATACTAAAAGAATCGAAATAGAATTTAATTTACCGCCAGAGCCTAACCTAGAAGAAAATAATTCAACAATTTTAGGTATTGATAGTAATAATAATGAAATTAGAGATGATTGGGAAAGAGCAATCGTTTTTGAGTTTTATGATGATCAAATTGCATTAAACTTATATAAGCAGTATGCTAAAAACTCAACACAGTTAACAAAAGCATTTGAAAATGAAAATAAAGCTAAATATAAATCACTAAAAGATGATAAGTTAGAAATAACAAGCTGCATGGGCTATTATGACAAGCAAAATTCTTTAGGTGTTGAAAATATTATAAAAATGGAAGAAAATACAAGGCAAAGACTATTTCATATTGTAGAAAGAGATGCCGGAAGTTATTTAGGATCAAGCCCTAAAAATGAATTATCTGAAAATAAGCTAAAGTCAATCTGTCCTAAATTTAATAACTATAATCTTAAATAAAAATAAAGCTCCTTACGTATAAGGGGCTTTATTTATAAGACTGTTGATCAATTAATTATATAATACTTTAAATTGAAAAAAAGCTATGTTAATATATTACTGTATTATTTTAAACTATAATAAATATATAAATAAAAATAAAGGATTATATAAAAATGGAAACATCATTAATTATAATAGCATCGTTAGTTGTTATATTTGTACTATTTGCTGTTAAGTCAGTATCTCAAGGTTATCAATTTACTGTAGAGCGATTTGGACGTTACACAACAACATTAAAGCCAGGTTTAAACTTTATTATTCCTTTTATTGATGCAATAGGGGCTAAAGTTAATATGATGGAAAGAATTATTGATATTCCATCTCAAGAAATAATCTCAAAAGACAATGCTAATGTTAGAATAGATGCTGTTTGTTTTATTCAAGTAGTTGATGCAGCAAGAGCATCATACGAAGTAAATAATTTAGATTCAGCGATTCAAAACCTAGCTCTTACAAATATGAGAACTGTTTTAGGTTCAATGGAGTTAGATGAAATGCTATCTCAAAGAGACTTAATTAACTCAAAACTTTTAACAATTGTAGATGAAGCAACAAACCCATGGGGTGTTAAAGTTACCAGAATTGAAATTCGTGATGTTCAGCCACCAGTTGACTTAACAGAAGCTATGAATGCTCAAATGAAAGCAGAGCGTAACAAGCGAGCTGATATTTTAGAAGCAGAAGGCGTTCGTCAGGCTGAAATTTTAAAAGCAGAAGGTGAAAAACAAGGTGAAATTTTAAGAGCTGAAGGTGAAAAACAAGCAGCAATCTTACAAGCAGAAGCTAGAGAGCGTCAAGCTCAAGCAGAAGCTAAGTCAGTTAATATGGTATCAGAAGCTATTGCAAAAGGTGATGTTCAATCTATTAACTACTTTGTGGCTCAAGGCTATACTAAAGCTTTAGAAAATATTGGTTCAGCGGACAATTCAAAAGTTGTTATGATGCCTCTAGAAGCTAGCAACTTAATTGGCTCTGTAGCTGGTATTGCTGAAGTTTTAAAATCAACTAAAGAAGACTAGTAGAATAGGAGATTATAATGGTTGAATTTTTACAAACTATTAACCAATATCACTGGCTTAGTTTTGCTTGTATATTAGTAATTCTTGAAATATTTGGATTTGCAGGTTTTATGCTAGGTTTTGCATTAGCAGCACTTGTAAACTTTATAATTATGAGCGCTGCTGATATTTCTTGGCAAGTTCAAGTGTTAATATTTGCTGGTTTTTCATTAGTAACTAGTATTTGTTGGTATATATTCCAGTTTAAAAAAGATAAAGAAAATGAAAAAACAACTACTTTAAATAAAAAAGAAAATCAGTTAGTAGGGCAAAAGGTAACACTTACTGAAGATATTGATGCTGGTAAGGGCAGACTTAAAATCACTGACTCTACATGGCCTGTATATACAGAAGAAAGCCTAAAAGCAGGTGATCTTGTTGAAATAACTAAAGTTAATGGAATTTTTTTACAAATTAAAAAAGTTAAATAAATAGAGTTGATTAAATAACTAAAACACTAAAAAGTTGTCTAGGTGTAATTTTAGGCAATTTTTTTATTGCGTTATACACTTTTTTGGTGTAGTATTAATTTTAAGTGGTATGTATTTTAATTTAAATATTGGGTAAGTAGATGATTTCTACAGCATTTTTAATATTTTTAATTATAGTTATTTGGGTTTGTTTTATAGTGTTAAGCTCAAGTAGTGTTGCAAAACTTCCGAAAAAAGATAATCTTTCATTACAAGAAAAAAGGTTTTATTTAGATCTTTATAACTGTTTGCCAGTTGAATATAATTTATCTTTACAAACTGAAGCAGAATGTTTAGCACATATAATTAGAAAAGAAAAAAAGAATAAAAAAGAGTATAAATATTTTGCAAATAAATTTAAAAGCTCAATTATAGACTTTCTAATATTAGATAGCGAGTTTAAGCCATGTTGTGTTGTTGTAATGGCAGAAAAATACAGAAAAAATAAAGACTTATACGCTATTCTTAAAAGCCTAGATATACCTGTTTTTCTGTATAATTCAATAGAAGATGATAACCTTTGTTATAACTTTAATGACTTATTAACATTCTTACATAAATATTAATAAACATCAAACAGAGATCTTGAAAATTAATGTCTTAGCTCATATATTAAAGACTGATCAACTGTTCCGTTTAAAACTTAAAACTTTTTGCTGACATGTAAGGATGTGAGCTATGAACATTTTATCTTCAAATAAGACTCTTATGCTAATACTGTTTATAGGTATTATTATATCTGCTTATATAGACGGCTATTTTTTTCTAACTCGATCAATTTATATATTTATTGGGTTTGGATTACTTTGTAAAATTATTCCAGCCTTTATGGAGCGTGGATTCAACCGTTATAAGGCAGGCATTCTTGTAACCATAGTATTTTTTATTGCAGGACTTTTTTGTGAACTTAATGAAAACTATATCAGTGGTAAGGAGGTCTTGAATTCCACAGAAATGTACTTGCCAATGTTATATGGTGTTTTTGAATACCTAGTTTCATTTGACTTGAGTTCTTTTACTTCGTATAGATCTGATCTGATTGAATCTCAAGATTTCGTATTATTCGCATATTCATTATTTTTATATTTGTTATCGATATTTTCAATGTTCATGACAAGGATTAAAAAAAAGGATCAAGATTACTAGACTAAATAAAGAGGGGCAGTATCAATTAAGATATTACCCCTTTTGTCGTTTTAAAGCTTTAAATAACATTGACTTCGCGTTACTTAGTATCTATATTCTTTACAATACTTACACACTTAAGGAAAAGACATGAAAAAAACCAAGAAAATCTTGTTATTTATCGTGTTAATTTTAAACTCTTGGCTACAGGTTGAAATAGAAGGTATAACAGCTGTCTCTATTGTCGAAAAAATCTCAATGTTAGTTTTTTTACTTTACATATTTGGTGGATATCCCAAAATTAATAGTATAAGTAACCAAAAGCGTTACGTTGCTTTTTTAGGCTGCTAAGTATTTGTATCTCAGTAGTTGCAACATATACCGGATCAAATAATAACCTGAATAAGTATATTAATACTGTTGAATCAAATATAAATATAGTTAAGAATGCAGAACTTTTATTTGGACCAGACTTTTCTTATACTGTTAATGATTCAGGAGTTTTTTTAACAGTTACAGATATTTCAAATAATATAAAAACAATTCAAAAAAATTCTTCGCAGTTTTTGAGATATGAAGAATACTCTGAAATTTTTAATAATTTAAAAAAGCTAGATATTGCTATTTTATATATTAAACTGAAGTATGATATTATGTTGATTGACTCTGTAGATATTGTTGATGAAAATATAGCTGAATCATATAGTTTGATGACAGAAGATTTTGTTAATACTCAACAGTTAACCATGTTTAATGAAATGGCGTATAGAGCAAAACCCAATGCATTTTTTTATTATTTAAATAATGTTATAGGTATATTTTTAAAACTGTTGGTATTGGCTGCTGTTTGGTATCGTCTATTTTATAGAAATAAAAAAGATACAAATCAGTCTCAGGCTGTAGCATAAAAGTAATATTTTCGAATTAATAAAAAACTCTCAGGAATGAGAGTTTTTTGTTTTTTATATCTTATAATAAATTACTTAGATTCTTCTGCTAATTGTTTAGCGAAAATTTCTCTAACCATTTCAAGATCTTCTTTTGTATCAACTCCAATTGGAGCTTGGTGAGTCATTGCAACATAGTATTTAAGACCGATATCTAAGCCACGTAGTTGCTCTAGTTTTTCTTGAACTTCTAACGGGGATTGAGGTGATTTAACAAATTTTTCTAAAGCATCACGTTTATAAGCATAAAAACCGATGTGACGTTTTGCAATTTTAGCACCGTGTGGAATTAGGCTTCTTGAGAAGTAGTGCGCTTTATTATTTTCATCTGTTACTAACTTAACCATGTTAGGATTATTTAAGTCATCTTCTTTATCAATAGGGTGAGCGTATGTTAAAACATCAATCCAGTCATTTTCTTTAAATGCATTAACTGTATCTGTAATTAGTTCTGGTGGAGTTAATGGCTCATCACCTTGTACGTTAATAATAATGTCTGCTTTTTCACCAGTACGAGCTTCCATTTCTTTCATTGCTGCATAAATTCTATCAGAACCAGAAGGTAGCTCTGGATCTGTCATAATAGCAGTGTAACCATATTCTTCAATTACTTTTTTTGCTTTTTCATGATCGCAGGCAACAATAACTTCGCCAACGTTAGCTTTAGCTACTTGATCACACACTCTAACAACCATTGGCTTGCCACAGATATCTTGAATATTTTTTTCTGGTAATCTTGTTGAACCGATTCTACTAGGAATAATTACTTGTACTTTCATTATTTTAAATCTTTCTTTTATTAATAAATAACCTAAATATTATAATATAAAAACTACTTTGTTTCAATGTTGCTGTTAGTTTAATATAAACTTTTATAAGAAAATAACTGTCATGCCAGGCTTGATCTGGCATCTCAGAAGTAAAAGTATAATATTTTTTGCAGAGATTCCAGTTTTCACTGGAATGACATCTTAGTAACTTAGAGCTATTAAATAGCCGTTCTTTATAAAATAAAAAGCAGCCGTGAGGCTGCTGGGTTCGGTATGAGCTTAAACTAACTCTTCATATTTTTTATGGATAAGATCCATCGGACTTTTTAATTTTGAAAGAAAAGCTTCAAACTTTCCATTGTAGTTACTAAGTCCATTTTTCTTAAGACCATCACTGCAGTTGTGGCAAAAGTTAGAAAACATCATGCGTTTACATTTTACCAAATTTTTACCATGAGATGATTCACTAGTATGAGAACTGTGATGAATGTCATTACAGTCCTTAGAGAAGCTATCATAAGAACAATTTGTCATATTGCTACAGTAATAGAGAGTTAGTAGGGATGCTTTTGCTTTTTCATGACTTCCATCCCAAAACTTTACAAATGCTTTATTTCCAT
>Ga0070725_10001788_pt1 | contig 11660 bp, 16 predicted proteins | sample tdDd002_FD_69781 | JGI IMG/M metagenome (GOLD analysis project Ga0070725, IMG submission 69781) | Marine sediment microbial communities from the Atlantic coast under amendment with organic carbon and nitrate - tdDd00.2 | ecosystem: Environmental > Aquatic > Marine > Coastal > Sediment | place... | reverse complement strand
AAATAGTGCATAGAATTTCTTTCTTCTCCTGCGTAATAACAATCATCTATATGCCTGATATGATCTATGTCAAATGCTTCAAAATGACTTAAGACATCCTGTAAATCCACATAATAATGTGGTACATCTGTTTCTCCCTCGCCCTCAGTTTTAAGAATGGTATTTTCATCTACTTTAGGAAACTCGCCCTTTAAGAAGGCATCAGAAGCCTTTGAACATAATGATAAATAAACTTGTCCATCTGATTTTAAAACTCTTTTAATCTCATTTAAAATCCCTTGAAAACCTTGACTATCAGTATGTGAAATCACATGGTAAGCCCAGACACAGTCAAAGGCATTATCATGAAAAGGTAAGTGATTCATGTCACTTTTTTTGGTCATGACATTTACCCCTTCTTTATTTTGCCATTTCAAAAGATGGTTCACTGCAAAATCAGATAAATCTACTGCAGTCACCTTAAAACCTTCTTTTGCAAACATGATGGCATGTCGTCCTAAACCAGCACCTAAATCCAATAAGGACTTCTTCCCAAGTTTTCTCCACTTCTTAGCATAATAATAGGATTCTTCACATGGCTCTAGCCAAAATGATTCTGTGACCTCTTCCCAATCCCAGGCTTTAGAGTCAACCATATAACCTCCTAGTCGTATAAGAACCAAACCTTTGTAATGATTTCACCTATGACTTCATATATGGCTACAGCTTGTTTAACTTGATCTGAATCTCCTGTCGTCACATGTTCATGGTCGATAACTTGATTGCCTATGACCATTCTGTTGACAAGTTTTGCATGAACTGTACCATCAGCAAATCGATTCCTGTATCTTTCTCTGAAATCATCTCTGCCTTCAAATCTTAGCGTATTTTTCGCTAAATCATATACTTTTATATCTACATGAAAAAGTTCTACAAAAGCTTCTAACTCATGATTGTTATAATGATCTAATTGTGCTTGTACGATTTGTTCTACTGTCATAAATACTCCTATTCTTTTAGTGTGTAATAACCTTGATTGTAGCCGTATTTTTCTAATGGATAGAATAATACAGCCATCGAAATAATATAACTTGTGATACCAGGTATAGACATAAATCTTACTACACTATCAATAAGAATAATAAGTAAGATGGTCATGATTACTTCCATTAGTATCATAAACCTTATTTGACGACTAGGTTTCAGCCTACTCTGACACGTTTTACATTTATAGGTAAAGGGATGACTCCATAAATAGAAGTCCTTAAAATCTCTTAATTGCTCATTACAATGAGGACATTTCATTTATTTTCTCTCTTTCTTCATGATATAAACAGATGTGTGAAATAAGGACTCTATCATCTCTTCATTGTTTGGAAACAACTTATTCATATACTTTTGCATAAGATCTTTTTTATCATCAGCCAATGAAAGGTATGAGGATTGTGAGCAAAATCCCTTTTTGAACTTGATCATTTCTTGTTTAAAAGTCCATGGATGATCTAAGTCACTTATAATTTTAAAATAACCGCTCTTCTCTATGGCCTGGTATCTAACTTGATGTAAATCTATAGGGTTAGGTTTAGCTCTATCAGATAATGAAAATAGATATTCATATGCTTTCTGGATCCTTTGATCATTACCATCTTTTGCCACATGCCAGATCAAAACCAAATGACCTTGATCATCTAATAAATCATAACATTTGCTGTACTTAATAGATTCATCCAGCCAATGGAAGGCAGTAGCACACATAATCATCTTGTAAGTCTTTTGACTTTGCCATGATTCAAATGGTGACACCATTACATTGACATCATAATCTTTACTTTTTTCTTCAAGTATAGCAGCTAGATTAGGACCTAACTCAACAGCATCAATACTATAGCCTTTTTGAGCAAATGCCATTGTGGCTTGTCCTGTCCCTGGTGCAATTTCTAGAATTGGATCAGACATGGTAAGATGGGTCTGTTGAATAATATAATCAATAATAAATCTTTCATATCCAGGTCTTATTTCATCATATAAGGCGGCTGCAGTATCAAATGATTCTTTTTTTTGCATCCTGATCTCCTTTGTGTTTATCCAGTATCCATTTAACAGCATCTAAAATATCTTCAGCTATATAATCAGCATCAATGTCTTCCCATAAAAATTTATAGTCACCTAAAGCACCTTGGCCAAAACCAGTTTTCACGAGAACTTTTAAAGCCCCTACCTGATGTGCAGCGACTAAATCAGTACCAACATCACCAATTACAGCACATTTTTTTAGGTCTAAGTTATGGTCTTTTGCTGCTTGAAGCAGCATGCCTGCTTTTGGTTTTCTACAATTACAATCCACATCTTTACCATGAGGACATATATAATAGTCATCAAATCCATAAGACTCAAACTCATGGATAAAGTCCTCTAAAGTGGCTTGGTTTAAAGCTATCCTATATTGATTGGTGAATGAATACTTTTTTATACCTGTAGCTTCTAGGATTTCAAAAGCCTTATAAGCTGATTCATAAGGTCTGAAATTTTTCGGATGTGTAAAGTGACCATCACCACCTATTACACCATCTCTATCAAAAAATATGGCTTGTATCATAAGTCTCCTAATTTTCCACTAAAAAAAACTGTTTATGCAACAGTTTTTATCCCAATCTAATTTTATAACAAAACAATCTCAATTGGTAGATATGCCACGATGTTAATCAATTCTTTAGTTTTGTCATGAAACTGACCTAATATGTCTAACCTTTTCCTGTTTTTCATTGAGCAATCTAAACATTAGTATTATCCCTAAAGTAGATTTAATAAGGCTATGCACAGTTGTAATGACAATAAACCATGTGGTTAGATTATTCATATTGACACTATTAGGACCATACATATCTATCATACTAGGAATTGTCACATACAATAAGTTAGCTGTAATAATTACATTGTAAGCCGCAAACATGGAAAAGATTACTTTTTTCTTGTTGTTTAAAGCATAAACTCCAAGGAATAATATCCCTATATAAACAATTTGCAATGGGTTTTGCATTTTAACAAAAGTTTCATCTAAGTTTTGAATACCCTCTAATAATAGATCCCAAATAAATGGTGCAAGTAAAACATAAATTATAAATGTTTTCGCCATTGGAGATTGTCTAGTAAAGCGTTCGTATTGTTTCATAGGCACCTCGATTCTATATTATATTTGTGCCCATTTTTTGCTATTTTAATCATTTGGTCTTGTAATCTTCTCTCCTTAAGACAAAATAATCCATTTCATTTTCTTGTTTGATTGTTGTAAATCCTAACTTAGAAAGTACTGCTTTACTCCTAACATTTCTTATGGTTGTATCAGCATAAATCTTATTAAAATCTAATGTATCAAAGGCATAATCTATAACCATTTTTTCAGCCTCTTTGCCATAACCTTTGTTCTTGAAAGTATCATTAGCTAGAATTATGCTTAGTGTGCCATGTTTTTCATCATAATCAATGTACTTAAGTTGAATCTCACCTATAACTCTTGGTCCAATTTTAATAGAAAACATAATTCTGTTTTCATCTGAAGACTTAGTTTTATAGTACTTGTCGACCTTGTCTTTACTATAAGCGTAAGTATCATAAGTCATTTGAGGATCTGATTCATAGATTTTATACAGTTCATGACAGTCTTCCAAGTTGTATGCTTCTAAACTTATCGACCCAATGACCTTCTTTTTCATCATCTTTAAGTAAGATGTATCAATAACTTCCGTCTGATGATTGATTAAATCCTCTGTTAAATCTATAAGTAATCTCATACACAATAAAGTGTTGTCTGGATTCAAATACTCAAAGACTTGGTTAAGTTTATCTTTTAACACTTGAGGTAACTTTAGATAAACACCTTTCATATGAAGGACAGGCCTGTCACTTGGATATAACTGGTCAAATATTAAACTCATGTCAGCTAAAATATGACTGATCAAACGTGTTGTCCATAACTTATCATTTCTCTTAAAAGCGATATAAAGCTCATGATAAGTATAGATAATTGTTTTTAATCTTGAGCTTATATCTTTCTTATCATCTTGCCTATTTAAGGTTTTATAGTACTTCAGCAAATTATTAGGATCATATAAGACCTTCATTGAAAATCCCTGATCAGGAAGATCTTTTGTAATATAAAAATCTAGATGTAGATCATTATCGTAAATAGCAACCACCTGAGGATAATTAAAGTTAACATGTGCATGATACAGTATTGACTTGAAATCTTTAAGTAAGTCATCTCTATCTCTTAAAAACTGATCATAGACTTCTTCTTTTACCAAACAATAGAAGTCCACATCTGAATATTCATCGTCACTCTCATTGGCTAAGGAACCTTTCAAATAGAGTGCTCTGACACCATCTTTATCTATTAATTTATCTAACAAATAATCAATTAGCTCATTTTGTCTTTTACTTGGCATTTAACACTCCACTTCTTTTATTAAGGTTGTTGAATAAGGTCTTACTTTTGAATCATAATAGGCTTTTAATGAACCTTCTAAGTCTTCTACTTCTACAAAACCCTTTTTCTTATAGTACTTGCCTGCCCAGAGTGCCATATTCAAATAGGTTACAAATATCTGTTTGCACTTAATTTTACCTTCCATATAATCAAGAAGTTGATCTGAAATCTTCTTTCCTTGGTATTGTCTTTTGACATAAAGGGCATTCAAAACCGTATAGTCGTTTATTTCAGAAAATCCAATAAAGGCAACAATTTCACCTTGAACTATGAAATGGTATACATCATTTTGATTAAGTAAACTTTCAATAATTTCTTCTGTACCATCAGCCCTATAAACTTGGTCGAATAACATATTGGCATCATCGTAACATGCTAATAGATGATGAATATCCTTCTGCTCACTTTTTTGAATCATATGCCCTCCTAGGTCATTTCTCCTAAGTAGATGCTCTTACTTATACCTTTGATATGATGTATCAAAGTTTTGGGATACAAAACGATCGTATCTAAATCATCAAGTGGTATCCACTTAACATCCTCTTGTGTTTCATCCATTTGATTGGCTTCATCTAAGGCAACATGTCCTATTAAATCACATTCAAAGAATACATCTAACTGATGAAATCCCTCATCATGAATACTGTCCTCATGACGATCACCTATGTATTCAGTAATGAATCTGACTTCTTTTACTTGTACTTCCCCACCAATTTCTTCGAGACATTCTCTTTTTAATGCTTCTTCGAGTGTTTCATTATGGTTTTGCCCACCACCGGGTAAGGTATAATAATTGTTTTTGTGTTTGATTAGTAGTATCTTATCATCCTCTATTATAATTGCTTTTGCTGCATTTCTAATTTTATTCATGTTTATCCTTCTTGTATATAAATGTGACAAAGTGTCCCCTTTGATCACTAAAAGTTTCGTGGTGAATTAATTTCATACCTACTAAACTTTCAAAATCTTCTTCTAATATTAAATCATTTGATTTTATTTTATTATCTACAGGATGGTCTTTTGAAAATCCAGAAACAAACAAAGTTCCCTGATCAGTTAAATGTTCATGAACTTGCATCATTAAGTTAGGTGAAATTTTATAGTGATTGATAATGATGGTGTCAAAGGAGCCCAGTGCTTCAAAGGCATTTTCCTTACTTAAGTCAACTTTCCTTGTTTCAATATCATAGTCATATTCAGCAGAAAAACGATTGAGCCTTTCTAAGGCATGTAGGCTAAAGTCAAGACCTGTAACAATCCAAGACAAACTGGCTAAATACAAACTATTTCTTCCATCACCACATGCAAGGTCTAGTACACGACCCTTCTTTAGCATAGATATATTATCAACTAATGACTGATCAGGCGACAAAGCTTTATCACCTCTTGATTTAAATTTATCATCCCAATAATCAAGATTTCCTATATATGTCATAGCCCCTCCTTTTTATATTATCTTATTCTAACTTATAATTATCGTTCAATAAAGTTTTACAAGTCACATAACTCTTTCTTAGTGTATATATAGAAGCCCAAAAAAGCCCCAATCCTTCGACTGAGGCAATAGGTTCAATTACATCTTTACTAAACTTCTCCATTGTTCTTTATATTCTTCTTCGAAATAGAAATACCCTTCATAGCCAATGACTGAGAAAAAATCGCCATAATAACTGATTCTTAGTCTAATACTTGTCTCATCGTCTAAATGTGCAATAGCAAACCTATCACCTTTCCAAAGAACCATATCTTTATTGTAGTTGACTTCATTCATTATATCTTTTAACTCGGATTTTTCAATTTCAAAAGAAGCCACATCATTAAGCATAGAAATGTCCGTTAACACTTTGCTGCCATCTCCTCGATCTTGATAAGATTCTATATAATACACTTCTATGGACTCTATTCGTTCTAATATTTCACTGGTAATGAAGTTTTTATCATCATTATTATTTTTATGTTCTTTGTCTAAAGGCCATAACCAAACAAAGGTTATTGCAATTATGGCTATCAGTAAAAAAATATTATGACGTTTCCTATGCATTGTAACTCCTTTTGATCACTTATATTCTACCTTCTGTCATCATATTTCCCCTGTATCAAGTGTAAAAGACGGAAACATTATGTGATACTACTATTTTGTTTTTACTAGTAAATACCATTTTTAGGGTATGCCTTCTTATATCATCATACAAGATAATCATATTACACCATACATAATTTTACATATTTACGTTTTATTTAATATGTGTTTTCTGATTTTACAATCAAAAAGATACTTATTAAAGCATCTTAATCTGGTAATTATCCTTATTTAATTCTATTGTTATGCCTTGTCCATCACTTAAAAAATATATTGTATCCCCATCCATTTTGGCATACTCATTGATCATATCCTTTACCTCATGTTTTCTTTCAACATGAGGTATTATATAAAAATCAACTAAACTAAAAGCTTTTAGATCATCAAGTAAAACATGGTTTTCATCTCCGAACTTCGCATACTTTATACTTGGACACATTAAGTGAGCACCTGCACTGGTTGCTATAACTGTATCAATTTGATCGAGTACAGTCTTTAGGTTTTCTAATTCATTTTTATCTTTTATGACACTTAAAAAGTTAAAGGTATTGCCTGTAGAAAAATGTATCATATCATAATCTCTAAGCTCTTGAGTTTGACCCTGTCTATATTCTTTATCATAATCGAAATAATCTATTTGAAAGTCTTTTATGGATGTATAGAATAATTTTGCTTTATCAAAGTATCGTCTCTTATCATCTGTTTCTGATGAAATGTAGGCGATCTTAATCATATCCTTGATAGCAAGCTTAATTGAATGATTGACCTTTTCATGTGATGGATGATTTACTTTTGGTGTATTACTCAGTAAAAAAATCTGTTTCATATTATCCTTCTATATCAAAATCACTGATACTTCCTTCTCTTATATAAGAAATCACTTTTTTGACTTCATTGTATGCCCTATTGTAACCTCTATCTGTCAAATGCCAATTGTGTCGTAATGTATTTGTATCATCAGCTGGACAAGGAATGATCTCAATCCATGATGGAAGATAAGTTCTTGCCATAGCCAAAGATCTTCTCATATGGTATCTCGTCGTAACAAGTAAAACACGTTTTATTTTAGCTAATTTAAAGTGTCTATCCAAAGTGAGTAAAGTACATAGTATATTCTCTTTGGTCGTTAAAGACTCTTCTTCTAGGATAATATCATCTTCACTTAAACCTAAACTTATAGCGTGTTCTTTCATGATATAAGCTTCAGATTGATCGTCTAATAACCTACCACCACACATGATTACTTTATCTGCTCTTTCAGCTTTATACACTTCTACTGCCTTTGGCACTCTATACTTTGATGCAGACTTACTGCCTAATACCAGAATACAATCAGCAGTACTATGGTCGTCATCCAATCCTTCATATAGAACTTGATCAATTATTTTGTGTGTTAAGTTGTTCTCATGTAATGATGAAACTTTCATTTTTTCTCTGTAACTTATCTGAATAAACTCAAAAGACGTACATGCTTTTTCCAAACAACGATCCTGTCTAGTTTCTTTCTCATATTAGATCTCGTGTCATTTTTAAGTTTCAAATTACACCTATGTGCAATCTCTTCTACAACCTGATCTATTGTCATTTCATCTGTATGAATATGTTCTTTAAAGGCATCATTTGAAAGTGAGGTCACGCATCGTTCAACTTGGTCAAATGCCCATGCATTTTTCTTTTCACCTCTGGCCTTGAGACGTTTCTCTAATGTCTCTTTTGTTACTGTTAATGTAAAGTGCTTAATATCAAATTCATTTTCTATTGGATTAAGTATTTCATTTAAATAGTTAATATTTGTAACAGTCATAGGACACAAAACAATACCATCATATGCTGAAGCTGTGTGTCTTAACATATTGGTGGTCATTTGTCTCCAGACAGGATAGTCTTGAAAATCAGGTGTCTTAATATCATGAGGTATATTGCTCCTGATGTAAAATCCTACGTTTTCTGGATCAAAGACATATGCCTTTTCTAATCTTTTTTGTAATTCATAAGATGTTTGAGTTTTACCGCTTCCAAATCCACCATTTATCCATATAATCATACGAACTCCTTGTTAAACTAATTTATTTTTTGCCTATGATTGTATAACACATTCTAAAAATTCAATGACTTTATCCTTGTATTGACCTTCTTCTATGATATGCTTCATCAAAGTAACATTAGGCCAAAATGAAGAGTATATGATTTTGTTATAGTCTTTAATCATTTCCATTTCCTCATGATTTAAGGCATAATGACTTGTTATAGCTGAGAATAAATCTGCTTGTATTATCTTCGTTTTATTGTATATCTCTTTTCCACTTAATGTCTCGAAATCATCTTCTTTTATGAAGTACATGGCTTCATTCAGAAAACAGTTGATGTTAATTTCTGTACCTGATAGGTTAAAATCAATCAGTCCTGAAAAACTCCCTTGATCATCTATTAATACATTACTATTGTTTAAGTCACCTTGATAAACACACCTTGGTAGTGTTTTCATAGCCTCTTTTATGATAAAACGAGATCGTTCGTTCATATCTAATAATTTTTTAACAGTATCTTGGTATCCACTAGCCTCAAGACATTCAATTAAACTATCGAAGTTTTCTTGTTTTTCATCCCTATCTATATTATGTGGTGCTAACTCTATCAAGGACCACATGGACATCGTATCTGATAAATCTAAATTGGAATGTTTATTCGCTAACTTGCCTACATGAACAAGTACTTCCTTCTTAAACTCATAATCTACATGTTCTCTTGGAGGACTTGTTTCGAATTTGGCCTTCTCCTCTACGTAACACTTATAAGTGAAACCTTCTTTTTCAAACTCATAAAGAAGGTCATTATTTTTATGCCTTTTTAACCTAGGGCAATATACACCAATTGAATCATATCTATCATGCAATCGATTAATATCTTCTAGATATTCTTTTGTCATACTGGAGTCATTTGTTATTTTCATGAAATAAGAATCATTTATAGGATAGTTATATCTTTGGTCATGGTCACCATGAGATGTATCTATCAATTGGCCAACTTCTGTACATTCAATGTTAAATTCTTTGCTGTATTGTACTATTTCGTCTAATTTAAACATTTTACCTCATTTCTTACATACCAATACTATTATAACCAATAGAATGAGTACTGCATATACAAATCTTAGGTATGAACTATTAAGTAAAAAGCATAAGCCTCTTTATCAAGCTTATGCTTAATTATTTATTTGATCACCTATATCATCTATCAGATTTATAAGGTCTGTATCAGTTCCAACATATAAAATGATTGAATCACCACAATGGAAAAAGTGAGGTGTAGAAACCCAAGAATAATGAGCTGAAATGTTATTTTCATCATCTTTAATGGATATTGTAAAACCATCATCAATAATACCAGCTTTATCTTCTTTTAGGGTATTGTTTTCATCATAAGTGTAGACGTTGATCATGATATCACCCTTCAGATGAATCACTCTATTATTGCCTCTAAGGACGTCATTATTAGCTTGAACTTCTTCTATTATTTGATATTCTTTGGTTTGAAGTTCTTTTAATAAAACATCATATCCATCTACAAACTCTTGAACATTTTCTCCTGTAGAACAAGCTGTAAGGAGTACAAGTATTAAAATAAAGCATGTTACTCTCATAATTCACCTCTTAGAATTCAATTATATCCAAATCATTTGGTATCCTAAAACGGATATCATTTTGACTATTATGGTAGTTAACTGGTAATAAATAAACTTCAAGATTTTCATATGTATTCAAGTAAGTAGTAAGAGTTTTCATGCCTACGTGGGCACCATCAACAATTAGTTTATCTATACGACCTAAATCAGGCTTATGTTCTAACCACTTGAGTTCAATATCTCCAGTACACATAATCTTTTTATTTTCTGCCATCAACACGTAACCTAGTGATGTATTTGTATGATACGTATCAAACGGGATGATGATCATTTCGCTAATTATAATTGGTTTGGATGCCTGAGCTGTATGTAAATGATAAGAATCCTTTGAGATGATGGGTCTACAAGAATCTATTTTAGCTTGAATGACTTTTATAGCATCACTTGGACCATAAATATGAACCTGATCTATTTGACCTTGATAGATAAGTAATGCTAACAAACCTGTGATCCCATCTATGTGATCCATATGTTCATGGGTGATGAATATATGCTTAAGGTTTTTATATTCTATTCCACTTTTTAACAACTGTCTCTGTATGCCTTCTCCACAGTCAACTAAAACACTTGTATCTTTACTTTGAAGGAGTATACCTTGGGAATTTCTATTGGCGGTAGGGAAAGATCCTGTACCTAAAAAACATATTTTCATAAGCCTTCCTTTAACTTGTCAATTCATGTATCCAGTTGTAGCAAGAATCTAACGCATCATCACTGATAAGATTAGATTGATGCTCAAACAAGATGGTTTGTTTGTGTTTAGACTCTTTCAAAATAGAAAAATACTTTGCCATATCAGCCCAACCATCTTGAGCTTCTAATGTCGGTAAAGCTGGATAATGACTATGTTCAACCTTATCAGTTACTTTGATGTTCCAAAGGTGTACATGAGTTACATGGTCAACTATTTTTCTCAGGTATTCGAATGAGTCAAAATGTTCATCAATAACCTCTTGTAAATGCAATCTACCAAGATCAACACACACGCCGATCTCTTGATAATCTTTTAGTAAGTCATTTAGAAGATTTGTTTCATGTAAATACCTAGGTATTGCATCAAGCTCAATAATTGGTCTAAACCCATTTGCTTTCCCCTTCTGACTAATAAAATCAAAATAGTCCTTACTTCTACTAATAAAGGTATTTAAATCACATTCTGATTCATAAAAGTATTCTGATGAATGATAAAACCTCCACTGACGCCCTTCCCAGTCTACTCTTTCATCGAGTAATACAGGTTTTGGATAATGCATGAGTATATATTCAGGATCAACTGCTTTACATCTCTCTAGTTCTTTGGTCATATAATCATAAGATTCTTTTCTAACAAAATCATCATTTGACAAGTATTGTGGATCTCTATGGGCCCACATACCAGTTCTTAAAGGAAAGTGAACCCCTACCTTGAAATCATCCCTTTTCTTATGTGCAATTAG
>Ga0070725_10001784_pt1 | contig 11669 bp, 5 predicted proteins | sample tdDd002_FD_69781 | JGI IMG/M metagenome (GOLD analysis project Ga0070725, IMG submission 69781) | Marine sediment microbial communities from the Atlantic coast under amendment with organic carbon and nitrate - tdDd00.2 | ecosystem: Environmental > Aquatic > Marine > Coastal > Sediment | place... | reverse complement strand
GGCATGTGCCGGTTTATCATTCCCGTTAGAAATCAGTGAATAGAGATATTATGCAGAATAAATTATCCCAACACGTTACTCCGTCGTTATCTTCAGGCACTGAGCAGGAAAAAAGAGCAGAGCTTAAAGCCTATTTTGATAACTCTTGGTTGAGCTATGAATCGCTATTTTCTTTGATTAATAATGACCAAGCCTATTATTTAAGGCCCGAGCCGCTAAGGCACCCGCTGATTTTCTATTTCGGCCATACTGCGACGTTTTTTATCAATAAACTGGTATTAGGTAAGTACATTGATAAGCGTATTGATGCCAAGATAGAAGCAATTTGTGCGGTAGGCGTTGATGAAATGAGTTGGGATGATCTTGACCAAACTCACTATGATTGGCCTTGTGTTGAGCAAGTTAGAGGTTATCGTAAAAAAGTTCACAAGCTCATCCATCAGCTTATTGATGATATGCCAATAGAAATGCCTATTCGCCAAGACTCGCTTGCTTGGTTGATGCTAATGGGAATAGAGCATGAACGAATTCATTTAGAAACATCCTCTGTCATCATGCGAATGCTACCACTTGAACATTTAACCCCTTGTTCCCAATGGGCAAGCTGTAAAGATGTTGGTGAGGCACCTGAAAATGAGCTACTTAGCATAACAGGCTCAACGGTTACTTTAGGCAAGGCTGATGATGCAGATAGCTATGGCTGGGACAATGAATATGGTCATGTAAAAATTGATGTGCCAGATTTTTCAGCTAGTAAATTCTTAGTATCAAACCAAGAATTTCTCGAATTTGTTGAAGATGAAGGTTATCAAAGCAGTCAATATTGGTGTCAGGAAGGGCAATCATGGTTAGCATTTAAAAAAGCCAGTATGCCAAGGTTTTGGCTTAAAAAAGATGAACAGTATTTTCAGCGTAATCTTACCGAAGAAATTCCATTACCACTAAACTGGCCTGTTGAGGTTAACTATCTAGAAGCTGACGCATTTTGTCGCTGGAAATCTGCTAAGCAAAATCAAACTATACGACTGCCTTCAGAGCCTGAATGGTTGCACTTGCGTTCGCAGCTTGCAGGCGATATTACTTCTTGGCAAGAAGTGCCTGGTAATGTCAATTTAGAATACTTTGCTTCAAGTTGTCCTGTTAACCGCTTTGGCGAGCAGTTTTTTGATGTTGTTGGCAATGTTTGGCAATGGACGGTGTCACCAATAGATGCTTATGATGGCTTTAAAGTGCATCCACTTTATGATGACTTTTCCACTCCGACTTTTGATGGAAAACATAACTTGATCAAAGGCGGATCGTGGATCTCAACAGGCAATGAAGCCATTAAAGATTCACGTTATGCGTTTAGACGACATTTCTTTCAACATGCGGGTTTCCGTTATGTTTCAAGCTCATCTGAGCATGTTCCTCTTGTTGAAAGTAGCTTTTTTGAAACGGATATTGAAGTTGTTCGTCAGCTGCATAGCCATTATGGCAACAGCCAATATGTTCAACAAAATTACCCTGAACAGTTAGCATCGTTGATGGCAAACTTTGTTGATAAATATCAGCCAAATACTGACCGATTACTTGATTTGGGCTGTAGTGTTGGTAGAACAAGCTTCGAACTAGCTAAGCAATTTACCCATGTAGATGGTGTCGACTTTTCGGCTCGCTATATTCAATATGGCGTGCAAATGCAGCAACAAGGCAAAGTGCGTTACGCTATTGAACATGAAGGGGATATTGTTGATTTTATTGAGGCAAACGCAGCGGGGTTATCATTAGGTGAAGGTGATAACATTCTATTTAGCCAAGGAGATGCCAGTAACCTTAAACCTATTTTTAGCCAGTATGATGTAATTTTAGTGCAGCAGCTTATTGAACGACACTACGATGCTAAGCGCTTTTTCTTACAGGTATCAGAAAAACTTAATGACGGTGGATTGTTAATCGTTACTACGGATTATGCCTTTGATGAAAGCCATGTCAGTCGAGATAATTGGTTTGGCGGCATTAAAGTGAATGGCGAAAATGTTTCAGGCTTTGATGGATTAACTCAGCTACTACGATCATCTTTTGCATTATTAGAAACGAAAGAACTGACATTAGAAACGAAAATAAACCATCGCAATGTTCAGCTTAGTGAGAAGCAGGTTAGTGTGTGGCAAAAAAGAATCGTTGAGTAACGTAGTTGAGTGTAGCTATGCTGTGGATATCTTATTAATTTAAATAACCGGTTTAGCTCAAGTTGATGGATGGGTATGAATAAAAAAGGCACCAGAATGTTCATTCTAGTGCCTTTCTTTATCTTAGCTTTTACTATGTATTCGAGCGATTAATTTAGTGCTTTAAATCGAATCGCTACACCGCCACTAGTGGCTAAGTTGATAGTTAGCTTATCTTTTGCTGTAACTTCTTTTTTCTCAATGGTTAAGTCGTATGGAGTGTTAACCCAATCAGCATTTTTACCATCGCGATAAATTTGTGCTTGATAACGCTTGTTACCGTCTAAAAAGTCGAGCTTAAAGGTTAGTTGACGGCTTTTTTCGTCAGTTAACGCACCTAAATACCAATCGTCACCATTACGCTCATGACGAGCAAATGCAACGTAATCACCAATTTCACCAGCAATTGCGATACTCTCTTGCCAGTCAGTTGGTACATCACGAATAAACTGGAATGCATCCATGTTGGCTTCATAGTTTCGTGGTAAATCGGCTGCCATTTGAATTGGACTATAAAGCACTACGTACAACGCAAGTTGCTTAGCTAAAGTGGTTTGAGGACGATTAGTTTTATCACCTAAACCGTTAAAGCTCATATCAAAAATACCTGGCGTAAAGTCCATTGGACCACCTAACATACGAGTATACGGAAGAATCGCTGTGTGCTCTGGTGGATTTGGTGGATTACCCCATGCATTAAATTCTTGGCCGCGAGCACCTTCTCGAGCTATCCAGTTTGGATAAGTTCAGCGAAGTCCAGTTGCTTTAACTGGCTCATGTGTATTAATGCTGATTTTTCTTTTAGCTGCTTCAGTTATTGAGTGTAAGTACTCGTTAACCATAAACTGCCCGTCATGCCACTCATGTCTTGCAATGCCATTTTCATCAATACGTTTAATATCTCCGCCATCTGCAACATAACCTGTTTTGATTTGGCTTACGCCATGTTTAGCATAAAGATCGTATGCTGCTGACATTTGGTTGCGATAATTCGTCACGCTACCTGATGTTTCGTGGTGACCAACTAAACGTACGCCTTTGCGTTTACCGTAAGCTGTCACTGCTGGTAAATCAAAATCATCATAACTTTGAGTAAAGCTAAATACGTCACCATTGTGGAACCAACTACCGTCCCAGCCATGGTTCCAACCTTCAACTAGTACGCCGCTAAAGCCATATTTCGCTGCAAAATCCATATAACGTTTAGTTTCAGATGTTGTTGCACCATGTTTATCGCCACTTCCCCAAGTATTTTCATTGATGTGCATACCCCACCATATGCCGACATACTTGCCGGGCTCAACCCATGAAACATCACCGAGTTTATTTGGTTCATTTAGGTTTAAGATAAGATCTGAATTTAAAAGGCCAACAGCATCTTTGCTTACTTGGATAGTACGCCACGGTGTTTTAAAGCCAGGCTTAGTTTTTACCAGTATGCCGTCAGACCATGGCGTAAGGTCAGATTCAAATTGACCACCGCGCCCTTGGTTTAATGTCATTGCTGCATAATCAACTAATGCAGCTTCATGAATGCTGACATGAACACCTTTGCCATTTTTAAAAGTAAATGGCGTGTGAACTCTATCAATAGTGTTAAATGGTGTGGTGTTGTAGGTATACTCATAACGGTTCCAGCCACGCGCAGGGATCCACCATGCGGTCGCCTCATTAGCATGAGCAATATTGAATTGAGTGCCTTCATGAGTAATTTCGATATTATCTTTTAGGCCTTTTTGTTTGGGCACTTCATAGCGAAAACCAATGCCATCATCAAAGATTCTAAAGCGTACTTTGTACTGATTAACTTCGTCTCTGTCTGAGCTGAAAGTCACTAGCAATTCATTGTGATTATCTAGAACATTTTTCCTTTCGCCCCAAGGTAACTCCCACACCTCATTCTTTGATGCTTTTTTTACATCCGTTACAGAAAAGGTGTTATCTAACCCTAAAGTGTCTTTGAAACTCATTGATAAATTTGAGTTCTCAATGACTGACTGACCGTTAAAATCGACTTTATAGCTTGGGCTATTATCATCAGATACGGTTAGGCTAAGTTCGCCATTAGGTGAGCTAATTGAATACGACTGAGCCAGCAATGACATGGGCGCTAAGCAGGTTAACGCAATAAATGTTTTTTTATAATTTTTCATGAATATGCCTGTTGTTTCTAGGTGATAACAGCATAAATTGCTCTTGTGGATAAATCGCTAGCGTGCATACGTATTCAATAAACAACTGCATTATTTTTTGCCTATTAATTGGGGGAACAAACGCACGTATAAGACTCGATTTAATAGAGCTTTAAATCTATGTGACTTAGTAAAAGTATTAGAAGAGTTTAAGAAGTAATTCGAGAAAGGGGGGAATTTTTTAGTGATTTAACCTGCTGTATATCAGCAAAACTTCACAGCTAAATTACTTGATTAAAATAATTTAGCTGTGACTAGTGCTAATTTATCGGCGCTAGCTTAATGAACTTCGAAGATAGCACTGCTTTTAGCTGGAATAGATATTGAATCAGCTAAACGTGTTTGCTTGTTGCTAAGTACATTGGTAACACTCGTTGCACCCGATAACATTTCTAAATAATCAGCTTGCTTGATGGTTTTTTCTTTGTCTGATTTATTCAGCACTACCATGACTTTCTGATTGTCGGTATATCTAAAGTAGACATACATGCCATCGTGCGGTGAGTAGTGCGTTAGTTTACCTTGATGAATAGCCTTAGCTGATTTGCGCCAGTTTAATAGCTTTTTGACAAATTTCTGAGCATCAAGTTGTTGTTTAGATAAGCCCTTACCGGTAAAAGCACTTTTCTTATCGCCAGGCCAACCGCCAGGGAAGTCAGTTCTGATCACGCCATGGCTTTCAGTGCCTTTGTTAGACATCAGAATTTCAGTGCCGTAGTAAATTTGCGGAATACCACGAGAGGTTGCCATAAAGGTCATCGCCATTTTGTATAGCGCATAGTCTTCATCAAGCTGAGTAAAAATACGGCTCATATCATGGTTATCTGGAAAAATAACCAAGTTGCTTGCATCAGCATATAAGAAGTCATTGGCTAGCATGCGATATAACTCACCTAAACCGGTATTCCAACTATCTTTGTTTTTCAATGCGTTAACTAGTGCATTTTGTAGAGGGAAATCCATCACACTTGGGAAGTCGGTTGAGTAACCATCATGGTTTTGCTTACCTCGTTGCCAGTAAGCAACAATGGCCGGGTTAGTGGTCCATTCTTCACCAACAATATTAATATTTGGGTATTCTTCGGTTAATCGCTCACTCCATTTTGCAACAAAGGCTTTGTCTGAATATGGCAGGGTATCTACGCGAATACCTGAAAGGTTAGCGTATTCAACCCACCAAATTGCATTTTGGATCAGGTAATTAGCCATAAATGGATTGCGCTGATTAAGGTCTGGCATCGCAGGAACAAACCAGCCGTCTGCAAATAGCTGTTTATCTGATTTTGCTGCATAAGGGTCTTGCATGGCTTCGCGAGCATGGTTTGTGCCTTGGTAAGGTTTGCCTTGGAAGTTATACCAATCAGCCATTGGCATGTCATTGCGCCACCAATGATTTAAGCCACCGTGATTTAGAATGACATCTTTGATCAGACCAACGCCTTTTTCTGCTGCTTTTATCGATAGCTGTTTGTATTGCTCATTAGAGCCATATCTTGGATCTACTTGATAAAAGTCGGTAATGCCGTAGCCATGATAAGACTGTTCAACTTGATTGTTTTCCATTACCGGGTTTAACCAAAGCTGGGTAAAACCCATTTCACTGATGTAGTCTAAGTGCTTAATAATGCCAGCTAGATCGCCGCCGTGTCTGCCATACGGATGGCTTCGGTTTAAGCCTTCAATCATGGTATCAGCAACATCATTTGATAAATCACCATTGGCAAATCTATCAGGCGTGACTAAATAAATAACATCTTTACCGCTGTAACTTTTATCTGCTTGGCTCACTTTGTTACGAGCGAGCAATGGATATTGGTGACTAAGTGTTAGCTTTTTGCCTTTGAAAAATTCAATATTAACTGTTTGTGGTTTAGTGTTCTTTTTAATCACTAAATCTAAAAATAAGTAGTTAGGATTATCAACGCGGTTAACTTTCGCTAACTGAACATTTTGATTATTAATGGTAGGTGTTAGATCGGCGATATCTTTGCCGTGCACTAATAATTGCAACTGCTCACTTTTCATATTAACCCACCAGTTGGCAGGCTCTAATTGTGATATTTGATATGATGACGCGGCGACAACAGTACTTGTCGTCGCAATAAGTAAAATAATTGAGCTTATAATTTTTTTCATGATTACCCTTTTAATTTAACAAATACTGCAGTTGTTAATGCTGGCACAACAAAGCTATTTTCTTCGGTTTTGCTTTGTTGAGTAATTAAATCGACACCTGATGCTTGAACTGGATGCAGTTGGAACTGTTCAGCATCGTTAAACTCAAATGTTTGTTGTTTAGGACTGCTATTGAAAATGACCACCAACTCACCAAAAGCACTATTATTTGTTTGACTGTTTTCTTTTATCTGCATCGCAATCAACCCTAACTGTTGCTGACTACCTGTATTAAGAAAACGTAGTTGTTGATTAATTTCTTCAGCAGAACCTAATGTGAAAAACTCGCCTGAGGTTCTAATTTTTAAGAACTCATTAAACACTTGGCTAGCAAAGTTAATATCTTGGCTAGATACCATATCTTGCCCATCATTGCTGCTAATGACGTTGCCAATTAGTGGCCAGTTTGCTTTATCTTTGTCTTGAGGTGGCAGGCCAACATTATAGAAGTTTTGCTGCTTGCTAAAATCAACACGGTTATACCAATCACCGTAATCGTAGCTATCTCTTAGGTAAGACTTAGAGCGCAATAACTCAGATCCCATATGAATAAATGGAATACCTTGAGCAAGCATGACATAGCTTAAACTCTGGTTATGCAGCCTTACACGTTGCTCAGTAGTTAACTGATATGGATTACGATATTGGTTGTTATCCCACAATGTTTGGTTATCGTGTTTAGAGACATAAGTAATAGTGTCAGCAGGGTCTAGTGCATAGCCGGTTGGCTGGTCGCCATAAGGAATGTCTTTACCTAAAACTTGCTCGCCTTTGGCATTTTCTAATGGGAAGGTCGCTAAATTACCCGCAAGACCAACACGAATTTGATCCATCAGTAATAAATACTGTTCTTTGTTCAAGGTATCTTTATTTAGGTCATTTGGCTGAATATACAAGCCATTGCCTATCCCTTGAGCGCGGCGAATATCATCACCTTGTACGCTAATGCCTGGGCCGCGAACAGCATCACGTAATCTGTCTGAAAAAGTACCGATTTCAGTACCAGCTAACGCCGTTTGTGAGGCTTGCGTAAAGCGACTATGGTTGGCGACTTCACCGAAGTTCCAGCCTTCACCGTAGAAATAGTTATCAGCATCCACCTGATGTACCGCATCTCTTGCTGCCAGCATGGCGTCTTTTGGTTGGTGACCCATTAAGTCAAATCTAAAGCCATCAATTTTGTAATCCCTAGCCCAAACGACTAGCGAGTCAGTCATAAGCTTAGCCATCATCACACGTTCCGTTGCGGTATTATCACAACAAGTGGATTGCTCAATTTGGCCTGTAAAAGGGTTCAATCGCTGATAGTAATTTGGAACGATTTTATCGAGTACTGCTGTTTTTTCTAATTGTGCTTGGTGCGTGTGGTTGTAGACCACATCCATGATGACGCGAAAGCCCATATTGTGAATGCTTTGCACCATTTGGCGAAACTCAATTATACGACTTACACCGTCAGGATTTACCGCATAACTACCTTCTGGAACCGTATAGTGGAATGGGTCATAGCCCCAGTTGTAGTTATCGAAAGTTTTAATTTCATCAACAAGTGCTTGGGCTTTATCTGATTCTACAGCATAGCCCTCCAGTACTTGATAAAGTGTTTGCTGCTTATCGGCTTCATTGCTGCATAAACTTAACTTAGGGGCGATGCTACAAGCTTGTTCAATAGTATTGGTTAGCGAAATATTTTGAGCTTCATTTACCGTGCCGATATCAAATGCTGGCAATAAATGAACATGGGTAAGGCCTGACTCTTTTAGTGTTTTTAAATGCTTGATGCCATCAGAGTTTTGTTCAGTAAACGCTAAGTATTTTCCTACATGCTTTTGATTACTTAAGTTTTTCTCGATGGCTGAAAAGTCGCGAATATGCATTTCATAGAAAATAGCATCTTCTGGCTGCGCTATCGTAGGTACGTGCTGATCAACCCAGCCTTCTGGTTGCGTATCTGGACTATCGAGAGAAACTACCTGACTATAAACACTGTTCGTTGATAGGCTAGGAGAGTAAGGGTCAGTTGTTACAATCTGCTCTATTTGGCCTGTTGCAGGATGATAAACATCAAGCTGATATTGATAGTATTTGCCTGAAAGATCTTCTTGTGCTTTTGCTTGCCAAGTTCCCGTCGCTGTATCTTCAACCATAGCAAGCTGTGCAGTGCTATAAGGTGTTTTATCTTGATTAAATAACAAGACATTAACTTGCTGAGCAGTTGGCGCCCACAGTTTAAATTGTGTGGTGTTGTCTATTAATGTTGCGCCAAAATCGGTTTGCTCGTTAGCATCATTAGTGCCCGAGGTAAAAATATCATCTAACACAAACCCTGTTTGAACTTTGCTGACCGCTTCAAGTTTTTCATCAGTATTCGCTTTGGCAATATAGATAGCACTTTTTAGCCACGCTTTGCTTTGCTGATCTGTTAATTCAACATGAAAGGCGTCGAACTCAATCAAATGAGGATACTTTTGTTGAAGCTCTTTTGATAATGCAGCTTTAGTCAGTTTAGCTTTTTGCCAGTGATTGTTTACTTTACTCACAAGGAAATAGCTACTTTGACTGTAAGATTTATCGATGAGTACGGTCTCTTGATTTAGCCAGTGTGCGGCATAGTCGGTAGCTTTTATATTGTCTATTGAAACGCTGAGTGATTCTGTTGGTGCTATTTGTGTTGCAGAGTCACAGCCAGCCAATAGTAATGCAATAGTTAACGGAATATATTTCATTGTAATATGCCAAATATCCTTGCTTTTTTTTAGTATTGAATAATTGAACTTTAATGCTAATTCTTTAGTTTTAACAAAAGTAGCAAATGCATACGTATTCAGTCAGCAGCTTGTTTTTACGAGGATTCAGCGTTTATTACCGAATAATGAATTTCAACTGCGCTGCATACGTATTCAAAATATATGATAAATAGAATTCACATGGTATTTACTTATTGCAGCACTTGAATTGATAGCAAAAACTACCTGTTTCTTCGTATTTAGCTAATGTAGGCTGCAAGGTATATTTTTCGCCGTGTGTATTCAATCAGCTAAATCACTAGTCTTCAGTTCTTACCTATATATTGCTAGAAAGCATACTTGGATGTTATAGAGTTAATCAGCTAAATGGCGATTAGCTTGTCTGTTGCATAGACTTTTGAATACGTATGCAAACTATGTTTTTACACTGTTGCACCACTTATATTAGGATCGTCCACCTGCATACAGGTGTGAGAATAATACAATAAACAATGTTACAGACGTCAGCGGGATTGCTGATACAAAACAAGTATACATGGATGCAACGGGGGAGAACCTACATGTTAAATTTTAAGCCAAGCAAAGTAACGCTTGCTATGCTATCTAGCGGTTTAATTGCTGTTAGTGCACCAATGTTTGCTTATGCAGCAGAAGAACAAAATGCTGAACAAGCTAAAAACGAAGAAGAAAGTGTTGAGGTTATTGAAGTTCGTGGTTTTAGAGGTTCAATTATTGAATCAATTAATACCAAACGCTTTTCGTCTAATGTAGTTGATGCAATTAGTGCAGAAGATATAGGTAAACTACCTGATTCTTCTATTGCTGAGTCATTGGCAAGAATTCCAGGTCTAGCTGCACAGCGTTTAGAAGGGCGTGCAAGTGTTGTTAGTATTCGTGGTTTTGGAGAGAACGAATCAACAACGACTTTCAATGGTCGTGAACAAGTTTCTATTGGTGATGGCCGTGGCGTAGAATTTGACCTTTATCCATCAGAGATTATGAGTGGTGTAAGTGTTTATAAAACTCCTATGGCCTCAATGAGTGGTGAAGGTATTGCTGGTGTTATTGACATGCAGTCTGTTAGCCCTCTTAATAAAGGTGAGCGTGTTGTATTAGTTAATGCACAGTATGAAATGAATGGTCATGATGCTGTTGTAGATGGCTATGATGATACAGGTCATCGCGCAACTTTCTCATACATTGATCAGTTTGCAGATGACACAATTGGTGTGGCATTCGCATTTAATACAATGGAATCTCCTGGCCAAGAAAAGCAATTTGGTCGTCACGGTGACCCATTCTTATATGAAGTTGAAGACGCAGACGGTAACAAATACTCAGGTGTAAAAGGTATTAACCTTAAAGGTCGCTCATCTGTTTTAGAACGTGACTCAGTTATGGCTGTAATTGAGTATGCGCCAAATGATGAATTAAAGGTTAAGTTTGATACTTTATATGTAGACTTCAGCGATAAGCGTTATATTGGCGCTGTTGAGTTTGGTTTTAACAATTGTGATGATGACTCTAAATTCCCTGACTGTTCATATACTATCAATGAAACTGATGGAAACTTTGTTACAAGTGCGACATACAACAATTTCCCTTACTATGTAAAGAATAACCAAGAACATAGAACAGCAGATCTATTAAACCTAGGTTTGAATATTGAATTTCAGGTTAACGATGATTTAAGCGTAGTCTTTGATGCAAGTTCATCTGAAGTTGATCGTGATTTATATCAACATGCTACATTTGGTGGTGCAGCGTCATTTGCTGGCAACTCTGTTACTTATACCCTTAACCCAGATGGTTCTGGTGGTAGCATTGAAACATCACAAGACTACGGTGATGCAAGTGTAGTTGGCTTAGGTGACATCATGGGCTGGAGCCTTGCTGGTGAACGCTCAAATCCAAAAGTTGAAGATGAAATTAAATCATTTAAATTAGCTGCAAAGCATATGCTAGAAAATGATCACTTTGATTCTATCGAGTTTGGTGTTTCTTATCGTGAACGTGATAAGCAAAAAACTATTTCTTACACAAAGACTGATGTACTTCCTTCAGCATTAATTCCGGGTACTAATGTAGCTCAACTTCCTTCACAATATGTGCTAGGTCACGCTCAATTGCCATTTTCAAACTTTGGTCAAACAGTAATTTTTGACCAAGAAGCAATTCTTGCCAGCGGCAACATTTATAGTGAAACTGATGTTACTTACGCTTGGGGAAAAATTAATGATGCCTTCCAAGTGAGTGAAGAGGTTTCAGCCGCATTTGTTCAAGGTAATATTTCAACTGAAGTTGCTGGTAAGTCTGTTCGTGGTAATGTGGGCTTACGTTATATC
>Ga0070725_10001779_pt1 | contig 11678 bp, 11 predicted proteins | sample tdDd002_FD_69781 | JGI IMG/M metagenome (GOLD analysis project Ga0070725, IMG submission 69781) | Marine sediment microbial communities from the Atlantic coast under amendment with organic carbon and nitrate - tdDd00.2 | ecosystem: Environmental > Aquatic > Marine > Coastal > Sediment | place... | reverse complement strand
TTATTCATTTATCTCACTCCTTAACTTCAAAATTGCTTCTAACACTCCTCCTGCAATACACCTTGCTTTATCAGAGATCTTATAGCAATTATCTTTTTCTTCAACTCGTGGATCAATATCCGCAATTTTCATCCCCTTCTTTACAAAAGTCTTATCACGAATCATTCCACGGATTAATCCAGGTATTTGTGCTTTAACTTCTACTCCATCAATTGTAAGAATAATTTCATCTTTATCTACAATAGAAGTAATATCTTTAATAACTTTAAGTTCACCACTAATAGGCGCTTTTATAACTCGTTCTATCGTATAGCCTGCGACATTTCCTGGTATCTTTGTATCTGGATAAGCACACCCTTGATAATATATCCTTCCAAGGTCATGTCCACGCTTTGTTTCTATAACTGCATGACAATCAACAGTTGACTCAAAACCTGGACCAACACCAATAACAATTGGTGCCATATTGATTCTAGTTACAATATTTCTTTTAGCGATAATAGCGTCAACAACTGCTAATGGTTTAATCTGATCTATAAGTTCTGCTTTAGGATCTATTAATAAAGCAATCCCTTGTGATAAAGTCTTTTCAAGGTTTGATGATGTACAAAGTGTTGCCTTAATACCCTCAACTTCGAATTGATTATTGTATATTGCTTCACTAAATGATACGTACCTTCTTATCGAAGTTGGTTGACTAGTTTCAAGTGCTATTACATTAAAGTTTGCGTTATGCAATTTTGCAATAATTCCTGTGGCAAGATCACCTGCTCCTCTGACTATTATTGTCTCTTTCACTTTATCACCTCGAAATAGTTATTGAATATAATTCCTATCACTACTCTATCAATTTTATAGAATTGCTTACTTTCATTTAATTTCTTAATTAATTCTTTAGCATTTAAACCATCAACTTCTGATTCTACTTTATTAATATATAATATTCTTTGTCCAATACTTTCTTTAAATAAACCATTCCTAGAATTAACGATATCAACTAAATTATTAATATTGATATTTTCTTCTAATAAGGTTATCTTTGAAAGCTCATTTAATCTAAATATCTTGGCCCTAGAAATTTCCAACCCAATTGTTGTAATGTCAATTATACCTATAGTTTTTGTAGTCAAATCATAAATAACCGGCTCAAATTGTCCCCAACCTTTAAGCGGTAACATTCTAGATCCATCTGCTTCGATAAGTAAGTAATCGTATTGTGTTTTATCAACCATTTGATTATAACCGATAAGTTTAGGACCTTCTTGAGTTTTAGCGGTAACTATTATTTCATTGTCAGTCTTAAAGTTAATTTGACCAAATTCCACGTTATAGTTTTCTGGCTTCATAATCTTTGTAGTTGTTGTGACTATTTTCCTACCTCTAAGATTATTAGCAAGATGAAACATTAATGATGTTTTCCCACCTGCTCCAACAATAGAAATGACATCTTTTTTGTTAATTCCAAAAGCATCAGTAATAACTTTTCCATTACTCAAAAATATCACTCCTTAGATTTATAGGTTTATATAAAAAGAAAGATAAAAACATAAAAAGTTTCTACCTTAAAGAACAGAAAAAGCATTCTTTGTTTGTAGTCCCTTCTTTTAAGGTAAGGGGTAGAAACGCGTCCGCCATATTCGGACAAATATACAAACATTACTTTCATATTCTATCAAACAGACTATTTAAAGTCCATACAATGATTTAATTCCGATAATAAATAAAAAAGAATAACACTGTTATTCTTCAATTATTAATCTTCCCAAATAATCCCGGTTTCAGGGCTCATTTCTCTGATACGAGCAAGCGAGTATATATCATAACCTAACTCTTCAATTTGTGCTCGCCCTGCTTGGAATGATTTTTCAATGATAATTCCAATTCCTTCAATTGTAACATTTGCTTGTTCTAAAAGCTTTTGTGTAGCAATGAATGCATTACCTTCTGCTAAAAAATCATCAATAAATAAAACATTACTATGTTTATCTAAAATAGATTTGTTGATAACAATATCATAAACCTTATTCTTAGTAAAACTTTTAACAGTTGATGTGTAAACATCATTAGCTGTTTTACTCTTACCTTTTTTAATTACAACTAATGGTACATTCAGTTCTAACGCTACGAAGACAGCTGGGGCTATCCCGCCTGCTTCAATTGTCATTATAGCATCGACCTTCTTACCTCTAAATCGATTCGCAAATTCTATCCCGATTTTTTTCATAAGTAAGGGATCTACTTGTTGGTTTATAAACTTATCAACTTTCAAAATTGTGTCACTTAAGACCATTCCATCTTTTTTTATTCTATCTTTAAGTAATTGCATATGCCTACCTGTACCTTTACAAAATTTAGTTTAAAGTTATTGCTAATAATAACAACTTTTAGTTAAAGTGTCTAGAAGAACTTAAAATAATCAATGATAAATTTAATATATTTTATAAATCACTCATAATAAAAAGTATAAATCAAATGATCTATACTTAAAATAATCTCATATTATAACCAGAAGTTACTTGCTTGAAGAATCATAGCATTTACTACCCGTATACATAATATTCATTTTGTCCCTTATATTTACTAGTTTAGAAACATCACCGTAAATAGAAGTATCTTTAACATATAAATAACGTAAATATTTTAGATTAATTAGTGATGTTATATCACCAGTAACATTTGTATTATTCATGTGGATATACATCAACCTATTCATTTTCGATAATGAACTAATCTTTCCATCAATTTTTGTATTATTAATAAACAAGGCAGCAAGATCATTTAATGAAGTTAGGTCGTCTATTGATCCTGACACTTTAGTGGAATTGAGTTCAATCCTGTCCAAACTAACAAAGTTATTCATTATCGATAATTCACCATCAACATCAGTATAACTCAAATTTATACTTTTTAATTTATTCAAGTTTAAGAGGTTATCTAAATTACCAGAAATATCAGTACCTCTTAAAGACAATCTTTCTATATTTGAAAGTGATTCGATTTGTTTCAATGAACCATTTACATTAGATTGATTCAAATTCAAGTAATTCAAATCAATCATACCATCTAGATTACTCAATTCACCCTCTACCTGTGAAGAGCTTAAATCAAGGAACTTTAATTTTCTTAGGTTCTTGAAAGATTTTAAATCTCCATTTACTGGTGATCTTAATAAGTCGATTTTTTCTAAGTTGGGCATTTCACTAAAAACAGAAATATCACCACTTACATTTTTACTTCTAAGCAAGATGGACTTTAAATTTTTAACTCCCTCAAATACCTTAATATCCCCACTTGGATTATCAAAGGGGTTAAACTGCATAAAATGTTCTATTTCCTCATAATTCTCAATCTCCGCTAGTTTATCAAGATTACCTTCAAATAAAACAACGTTTCTAGAGGTGTAAATAAATTTCTGATCATTATAATCAGTAAGTATTAGTTCCACGTCAAATATTTCATTTAAAAATTCAATATTTTCTACTCCAAGACTGCTGCTACCAGCTAGACGTGCATTAGGAATGTGTTCGTATAATTCACCATTAATTCTAATTTCATAATTCTTATATTGACCCAAAGACACATAAAAATAAATTGTTGGAGTAGGAATCGTATTCATTCTAACATCTTCTGCTTCAACGTGAGAATCTACTCTACTAAGAGCTTCCTTTAACTGCTCATGCCCTCTATAAAGATTATTAGCCCTAGATGCTATCTTACTTGCTAGATTAATATCATCTCTTTCTAAATAGTAATCAATTACCATCATGTATTCATCAATATTTAATTGATCAGTATTCAATGCTATTAGAAATGAAGTATAAAATTCTATTGGTACTCCTTCTGATTCGGTGTATTTTTCCCTAATAAACATTAAGGCTTTATCATCAATATAATCTTCTCTAGTTGCATGTACTTCGAGGATTTTAGCTAAAAGCAGATCTGCTTCCTCTTTTTTTCCAAGTTCAAATAACGAATAAGTTTTTATAAGATAATGATTCCCATCTAAAATGTTTAAAGCTTCATCCAAATAATCAATACACTCTTGGTGTTCACCATTTAAGTTGTATAGCGCAGCAAGTGAAAAAATATAATCAGAATTATCAGGATCTGACTCAACTAAATTTTGATAACGCGTAATTGCATAGTTATACTTCTTTTGTTCTTTAAATTTAGCCGCAGTCTTAATTCTTGCTTCATCACTTTTTGGTAATAAATCATAGTTTACTTCTAAGAAGTAGCAAACTATAAAAGTTGTGAGAATTAAAAAAATAAGGCTTACTGGTTTCTTTAAAATAGTTATAATTTCTTTTTTCATATTCTCTTTTTCCTCCCAAAATTATTTGGATTAAGGTGCTTGTGTTATTTTACAGTATTCTAAGAAAATTCCGATTCTAAATTTATTTAATTCTCCTCAGGACCTTCGCACTCCATACCAATTTGCTCATACATTTGATACAAGTTCTCTAAAACCAATTCATTATCATCATTGAACAAAGCAGTGATGGTAAAATCAATTTTTTTAAGTTCTTCAACGTCAACCTGTAAATAATCAGCATCTGTTGTTACAATGATTGAATTGTCAACAATTGCAATTTCTAAATTGAAGTGCTCTAAACCTTCAAACTTTGATTTTAATTCAAGTGCCATATCATGTAATTGCTTTCTTGCTTCATCATCTACAACAAATGTAGTCTCAACTCCATTAACAGCGCTAACAATACCATTTTTATGTGTTACTTGAATTTTTGAAGTAACTGAACCTTCAATACCTAATTGTTGCAAATCCAAATTTAAGCCACACATTGTAACTTCGTCCTTTTTGAATGCAGAACAGCCTACAAGGTTAAATGCAAATACTAAAATCACTAATGCTTTAACTACTCTCTTCATAAAAATCTCCCTCTCTCTATCTTCTTTTTGAATATTTCTTTATTATTTCAACTATTGATTCACAATCTTTTTTACCTAATTGTCGTTTTGCTGTGAATGATTCAATAATCTTTAAAAGATTAATTTTTTTCTCATTATTTAATTTTATAACTTTTGTTTTATTCGAGTTAATTCTTAAATTCACTTCTGGATTAGTGAATAAAACAATTCCCTCAATCCAATGTTTAATACCATTATACTTTAAGATTTGTGATAAAATATATACTTGCTTATTTACTTGCTTTATCGGACTATACATTTTTTTAGAGTAGTTACCGCCTTTTCTCCCAACTTTATGTTGTACAAATTCATAGTCTTTTTCATTTCCAACTATGGTACCATTATGATTTTTCACTTCAATAATAAAAATACCAGTTGGACCAACAACAATATTATCTACTTCGTTACTTTTATTGTTAAAGGTAATTCTTACATTTGATAAAACAGTATAATCTGAATTTAAACTTTCAAGAACTTTTCGGGCTTTTTTTTCGCCCACTCTTCCTGATTGAATTATATTAGAGCGATTAAATTTATAGCTAAGTAATGATAAAAGTAGTATTAGCACTACTAGCTTTGTTTCAATATTAATTGACTTAAAAAAATCTAACATTTCTATTCCACCTATCAACACTTATTATAATTATTTATTAATTTAAATTCTTAAAATCTAAAATAGATGAAAGGATTGTAACTAGAACTCACTAAGAACATAAACGATACTATCAACACTACTACTATATATATGTCGACATATAAAGCATATTTCTCCGAGTTATTAAACATATTATATGCTTTGCTGAATAATGGTGTAGAACCAATTGTAGCTAGAATAAAGTATGGCCATAAACTCATTATACTTGTCTTTTGTAGTTTTATCATATCCACTAAAGCATACCCACGAAACATTGAGTTAATATATAACAAAATCCCTTCTAAACTTTCACTTCTAAAAATAACCCAACCGATTAAAACGATAAATATAGTATACATATAAGCAATAGCATTATTCTTTTTTAAGATTGAAAGTAAGAAAACCTTCTCAAGCATCAAGATAACACCAAAATATAATCCCCATATAACAAAGTTCCAAGCAGCTCCGTGCCACAACCCTGTAGCAAACCAAACAATCATTACATTGATTAACCATCTTCTCATCCCTTTTTTATTTCCACCTAAAGGAATATAGAGATAATCCCTAAACCAAGTCCCCATTGAAATATGCCATCTTCTCCAAAATTCAGTAATACTCTTGGATATGTATGGATAATTAAAGTTTTCTAAAAATGTAAATCCAAAGATTGCTCCCAGTCCAATTGCCATATCACTATATCCACTAAAGTCAAAATATATTTGAAAGGCATAAGCTATTACACCGATCCAAGCCATTGCAATACTTAACTCATTTGCATTGGTTGAGAACATCTCATTAGCAACTATAGCAACTTGGTTAGCGATGATTACTTTCTTCGCTAATCCAATAATGAATCTTCTAAAACCATTGGCTATTTGACTTAAGTTTTCATTTCTGTTAACAAGTTCATCTTCAATCGTTGAATACCTAACTATTGGACCAGCTATCAGCTGTGGAAATAGTGCAACGTAAGTTGCAAGAGTTAAAATATTCTTCTGAACTTTGACTTTACCAAAATATACATCGATTGTATAACTCATTGTTTGGAATGTATAAAAACTTATTCCAATAGGTAAGGCAATATTCTTTATTTGAAAACTAGCACCAAGTAGCATATTTGTATTTACTATTAAAAAATCAAAATATTTAAAATAACCTAGTAATCCAAGGTTAATAAATATAGAGGATGTTAATAAAATCTTAGCAATATATTCTTTATCAGATTTTTTTGCTTTATCAATATATATTGAATGAAAGTAATCATTAATAATTGATATAAACATCAGCACTACATATACTGGTTCTCCCCATGAATAAAAAAAGATTGAAAAGGAAAATAAAATAAAGTTTCTATAATTTCTATTACTATTTGCATAATATGTAAGGAAAACTAACGGAAGAAATACAAATAGAAAAGTCAAACTACTAAAAAGCATAAATCCACCTACCTCACATTTATTTCAAACATCTTTGAGTCCGGTTCCCAAAAATAGTTTTCTGCTATATACATAAAGACAACCTTGTCCACATCATTGTTTATTAAGAAATCGTCATAATCAAACAGTTCATTATTTTTCCAGTAATAATCACGAGGAGCAATAAAATATGAATTATTGAAATGTGAAGCCAACAAGTTAGTAACTGGTCTTGCAAATGAATCAACTACAAATAAAATATTTTCTTTATCTTCATTACCAGTGTAAAAATGCTTGAAGGTTCCTGGTTCTGCAGCAGTTAAGCCATAATGATATGAAAATTTATCTCTCGAATAATTATTATTTAAATATCTATTCAATCCATCTAGTGGATTCATCTTTACTCCATCAACAACATAAGTCATTTCGGGATATGTAAAATCAAAAAAGCAAAATTCACTCGGCTCTTTTGAGTGTCCAATTCTTGTTGAAAAAGAACCATAAAAGGTAGCATCATCCAAACATATCAAATCATTTGGTTCGATAGGAGCTTGCTCATCCCCTAGTAATTTTATTATATCTAAGTACCCTTGGTAACTACCATTGTGATTCCAATGATGATCGGTAGAATAGTACTTGTTCTTAAAGTCTGGTAAATCAACTATCGTTCCTTCTTTATATGGAATAATTAATCCCTTCTCAAGTATTGCACTATATTCCCTACCAACACTATCAAATCCATTAGCTTCATCAAACCAATCTAGTTCATGGATTTGAATTGGCTTATAAACATAAAAATCTATATCAGAGTATTTAATTGAAATAGAATTAATTTCATTTATTCTATTATTTAAATTTTGCATATAGAGATCATTCTCAATTAGCGGTTTACTTATCAAGTACTCACCATCAATACCCACCTCAAAGATATAAGTATCTCCTATCATCTTCAAAGTTGATTCTGTTGTCTCAATTCTTAATATCTTGTACAAAATATTTCTAAATAAAGAATCTGAATTTGATAATACTCTTTTTATCTGAGAACGATAAACGAATTGATCAGATAAAACTGATTCAAAGTTATCTTGAAACGTTTCATCGACATAACCAACTTCAATTAAATCACTTATAGTAGCTAAGCTTCTATTTTCAAAGATAGAGATATGATCCTGTGGTTTTATAAATAAATGAAATAAAGTGTAAAATAAAAGACCGGTCACTAAAACCGATACTAAAAGAAAATCTCTCGTCTTCATATAATCCCCCCAATTCATAATGTCTATTTTAACAAAAAATATTGTCTATGTATAGACTAATCAATACACTTTGTCAAAAAAACGAAATAAACTAGTTGGACCTAAAAATATAGAATTATTTAAAAAATTATTATATAGATTAAAAATTAGACATTGTCTTTTTGTTCTTAGACATAAATGAATAGATGTAATGTTTTTCCTCTTTGGAAAGAACAAAAAATAGAATAGATGTAAAATATACTAAAGCCATAAAAATTGAGACAATTATCATAGCTAAGATATTATTAGTTATTTGATTTCTTAATACAATACCCAATACAATACTTATCAAACTTGTTAAGAAAATTAATATAAATGATTTGTTATATGGTTGAATTCTTAACTTTTTGTATAAGAAAATAAAGTTCAAAACATTTTTCATCATAAGCGAAAAACCAGTTGCAAATGCTACACCATTAATTCCATATCTACCAATTAATACAAAATTCAACGTAATATTAGTAAAGAAAGCAAACAATACTGAGTAGAAATTTGAAATTCTATTCTCTGTCATTATATTTATTTGTCCTGCAGCACCAACAATAGAGTTGAAAATTTGTCCTAATGATACCAAGATTAATGCTGTTGCTCCTACTACATATTCTTCTCCAGATATACCCATTATTTTTTTTGAAAGAACAAAAATAATTGAGAAAACAAATAAGTTCAAAATTGTTATCCCTTTAGTTGTTTGTTTATATATAATTTCTATTTTAGATGTATTACCATCATGATAAAGTCTAGAAATTATAGGAGAGAAAATTGTAGTAACACTTAGAAGTGTGACACTTGAAAAAGTTCCAAAAGCTAAAGCAATTCTATAAATAGCTATTTGTGAAGTACTTATATAGTAACCAATCATATACTTATCAACATTTTGTAGTACTATTCCAATAATACTTGTAAGCATTAAAGGAAAAGAGCATAGTAATAACTCCCTATTATACTTCGAAAAAAAATTAAAGTTTGAAAATTGATCATCTTTAATTGTAATAATTAGATATGAAAGTATAGTAAATATAGTACTTATGTAGAACGAAAATACTAATACCAACCCATTATTTACATCCGTTAAAAAAATCAAGAAAAGAACAGTAACGCAATAGAGAAATGGTTGAAATATATTATCCATAATTGTATGAACTTTAGTATTACCTCTTGCCTTATGATTGCTAGATAATAAGTCAATAAAAATCAAAGTAGGAATTGATGGAATCATAAGTAAGAACATGTGATAAGGAGCCTTTGAATTCATCAAAGTATAGTATAAAAAGTCTTTAAAAATAAACATCAAGATAATAGAAATCGAACTTAGTAACAACGAAAAAAATATCGAAAAAGTAAATAATTCTTTCTTCCTTATATGCGAAATAGTGTTTCGCGAAATAAAAGAGATTAATCCATTGTTTAGTCCAAATCGTGGAATAATCAAGAAGAATGATAAGAAACTTACTACATAAACATAGTTACCATAATCTGTTGTTCCCAAAAGATTAGCAATAATGATTGTAGAACTAAAAATAATAAATTGTTTTAAAATATTACTTATAAAGAAGAATATTGATTTTTTTCCTAGATTATTATTTTTATTTTTCAAAATAGATTCCTCAACTTAACTCAAATATTTTATTATTTTAACTTTATCAGGTGTGAATGAATTATTAAATTATTAATGAAATCTTTTCAATCTACGAAGCTCTTCATAATGTTCAATATCTCTTGTTTTAAAAGTTTTTGCTGGATGGCCTCCAGCAATCTCGCAATAACCAATATTTGAAGTAACTACACTTCGAGCTTGGATTATAGCACCCTCTTCAATTGTAACTCCACCTAACACAAGAACTTCGTCTCCAAACCAAACATTGTCACCTACTTTGACGTCTTTTGATATGATAGTTCGGTCATATGGAATTGAATTACCCTCATAATTGTGAAAGTCAGTTATTATTTTACATCTTTTTCCTGAATGAAAATTATTCCCAAAATGAACATTTCCATGTCCTTTTACAACCATTCCATTAAAGTGAATATTTTCTCCAAAAGTCGTTTTAGAATTCACTTTTGAAAAGCCATTCACGTTAACGTTTTTGCTCATGTTTTTACTTAGAAACTGCATAACAAATTTTAAAATTGGTCTTTTTATTTTTCTTATAAATAGTCTTCTCATAAATTCACCTCTGAACTTAGTCAATTATTTTATACTTTCAACAAATTCTCTCATCACTTCAAAATTAGAATCTATGAATCTATAGCTTTTTGTGAAAATCTCAAAATCATTTTCAATTATTGATAATTTTTCATTTAATTCATTTGTTATATCACTTACCTTTATGACCACATTAGCCTTTTTCAAAATAAATTTAGCAATAATATTTTTCTTAGACAATAATTCAATCTTCTTGCTATTTTTAGTTCTTTGGTATGCATTTACTCCTGGAGTTCCTAGTGCATCACTAACCCCATTCCCTCTTCCATCCTCATGAATTAAGATACTTCTCATTCTCTTACTTATAAAGTATATATGTGCATGAACTCTATATCCTACATGGAAATCACATTCATCATAAAAATCTATTTTATCAAGGTCATAAGATACATCTACAACTTCTAACCCAATCCTTTTTGCCTCTCTACTAAGAAACTCTGTATTCTTTGCATCATACTTTGGAGTAAACTCATCTACTACTCCTACACCACGATGGAAGGAACAATAAATGATTGCATTAGGATATTTCTCTTTTAATATCTCCATAGTCTCAACGGATTGATTTTTATATTTTGTATCTTGTGCTGGCGTGAAAACAATTTTCTTGATCTTTAAAAATCTCTTATCTTTATTTAAGCTATCTAAGTCGTACCAAACTGGACAACCCGACATTAATACATTATCAATGCCAGCATTCTCAAGAACTAATTTTGTTTGATGATCTCTCGTAGATAAGTATTTTACTGAGCTTGATATCTTACTAAGTAATTTTAAACTTGAATCGGTAAATTTATAACATTTTACTGTAAAAGCATCACCAGGAAAACCCTTCCATCCCATTCCCATTGGGTAGATAGGTACTTTGATATCATCTAAATTAGAACATAACTTATAAACTCCAGGATACATATTTTCTTGGTATCCAGGTCCACCTAAAATAATTATACCTTTACTGTTGTTAACTAGATCTAATTTATCATCTAAAGTTTTCCAATGAGGAATAACGATAAAATCATCATTAGGTTTAAAATGTTTCAATATCTTTAATGCTCTATCAGTAATAAGGAAATCTCCTATATTCTTTTTTCTTCCTGTTAAGGCAATATAATAATCTTTTTTCATATTACACCATTTCCCATTTTAATATTGTATCTTCTTTTAAATCACATTTAACTGATCTACCGATTATAATCTCGATA
>Ga0070725_10001775_pt1 | contig 11690 bp, 9 predicted proteins | sample tdDd002_FD_69781 | JGI IMG/M metagenome (GOLD analysis project Ga0070725, IMG submission 69781) | Marine sediment microbial communities from the Atlantic coast under amendment with organic carbon and nitrate - tdDd00.2 | ecosystem: Environmental > Aquatic > Marine > Coastal > Sediment | place... | reverse complement strand
TGTGCACCGTTTTTATGTAACACTTCCATGGCTTCAGTCATTACATTGTTGGTTAAAACATGTTCTTTTTGACTACCAAAGAATGATTTTAGAACCCCGATTTTTTTACCTTTTAAACCTTCCAGTATTAATGATTCGGTTAATGGACCCCCACCCTCTTTAATGGCATCCAAAAACTTGGTTGCGTCTTCTACAGTTCTGCAAATGGGTCCAGCTGCATCTTGTGTATTAGAATATGGAACTATCCCTTCTTTACTTACAAGTCCCACAGTTGGTCTTATACCAACAAGGTTGTTCGCAGACGCAGGTGAGCGAATTGAGTTAATGGTATCTGTGCCAATGCCAATCATACCTAAATTGGCTGCAACAGCAGACCCCGTGCCTCCACTTGATCCACCTGGTGTTCGTGTTAAGTCATATGGATTTCGTGTTTGGCCTAAAATTGAACTTATGGTTTCACCCCATATTGCGAACTCATGTAAATTTGTTTTTGCAATGATAATAGCGCCTTCTGCCTTCATTCTTTCAACTATTATTGCATTTTTACTTGCCCTGTATCCTTCAAGTGACAAACTGCCCGCTGTGGTTGGCATATCCATTGTCTCTACATTATCTTTTAAAAGCACAGGGACACCATGCAGTTTACCGATTAAACCTTCTATTTTGAACCATTCGTCCATTGCTTTTGCTTCTTCTATAGCCTTAGGATTTACATATATAATGGAATTTAAGGCCGGTCCTTGTTTGTCGTACCTATGTATTCTGTCTAAATACTCACGAACAACATCTTCACAAGTAAAGTCTCCATTTGCAAGATGTGTGTGGAACTGTTCTATTGTCATTTCGCACACTCTATGATGTATCATAACCCCTCCTATATCTATTCATACATGTTCTTATTAATAACTTTACTTCTATTTGAGCCTTCTGCGCTCATAATGTAATAACAAACATTTGTCCCTTTATTTGTTATCGATAAACACATGATCTTGTTTTTGAATCTTTTTATGTTCATACATACGTTCATCAGCAGTTTTCAGAAGCATTTCAATGTCTTCGTGTGATCCTTTGGAATAGGTTACTACACCATATGAACACCCTAAGACCTTATGCAGTATGAGTTCTCTTCGATTTAAGTTTAACCACTTACATAATTTGTCGTGGAAGCCTCCCTGACCTTCAAAGATAAAGGTCAGTTTTTTTGAAATCTTCTTAGCTTGTTTTTCATTCACATTTGGGAGTAAAATTACAAACTCGTCTCCACCATATCGTCCAACGACATCACTGGATCTAAAACTGTCTACAATCATATGGCCAATACACTTTAGAATGTTATCTCCAATATCGTGTCCAAAACGATCATTGTAGTATTTAAAATTATCTAAGTCAGCAAATATTAAACTAAATTCTTGTATTTGATCGGTGTTTACACGGTTTACTAGGTCCTCAATCTCACTATATAAAAATCTTCTGATCATAAGACCTGTTAGGGGGTCTGTCACTGCTATCGCGTTAAGTGCATCGTTATTTTGTTCCAACCAGTCATTTTTATTTTCCAGAACCTCTGTCAGTGCACGTAGTTCTTCTGTTCGATCTGCCACAAGGCTTTCCAGATTGTTGGTGTATTCGTCAATTTCTTCAGCCATTAAGTTATATGCATTCACCAGTAATCCAATCTCGTCGTTTGTAGACTTAACACTTAACTTTTGAATATGGCCTTTGTCAGACTGTGTTACCGCTTCTGTTAACTCTATAATTGGTTTAACCATGGTATTTGAAACCCGATAATTAAAATAAATGAGTAAAAGTGCTGTCAGAATTGCAATCCCAATCATCAAGATTCTGAAATCATCCATTTGACTCTGAATTTCAGACATACGTGTTGTAATTCCAAGTTTCCAACCTTTCGTATAATTGAGTTCATAGAATGTTAAAACTCGATCCTCTAAAAGTTCCATGTCTGTATAACGCACAATACCACTCGGATTATTTCTCATTTCTTCCCAAATAGTTCGGCCCGTATCACTGATAAAACGATCATCGTCAACTAAACTTTTAGTCATTCTAATATCTGGGTCAGGATGGGCAACAACCAGACCGTCTCTTTCAATGATCCAAGCATAACCACCAAGAGGTATGGTGTTTTTATTAATTATCTCAGACAGGGTATTTAGAGAAATTGACCCTGCTACGATCCCTTTCACTTCACCTGCAACGCGAAGAGGAACTGCTACTACAAACACTTCTTGTTTACTTTCACGACCTATAATGGGTGTGGATATAACATACTCAGGTTCGTCATTAATGAGTTCTAAAAAATACGCTCGATCAGATGTGTTGTTCACTTCACCATTAGAAAAATATGCATTCCCATCTAAATCTGTATAAAAATTCGTTATAAATCCGTAATGCTGATTTTCCCTTAGTTGTCTCAGCATGCTAATAAGACGTTCTTCATCAAACGCCTCACTTTGTGTTCTTGCAACTATTTTTAACTGCTCAATTGCTACACTTAGTTGTTCACTGGTCTGCTCTGCATATATCTCATTGATGACTATAGAGCTGTTAATAGTTTGATCCAATCGGTTGCTCAACTCTACTTGATATAAGACCATATATGACAAGAAAAATACTCCAATTGTAAGTGTTAAATACACCCAGAATACTCTTTTTTGAATAGAATGAAACATAGGCTCCCTCAATTCAGTCGTCCACTTGATGACCCCACCTATATTCTTTTTACCCAATGGAAATGAAGAATGACACTCAAATTTACATTCCCCTTCAACTTCTGCGAGTTTTTAAGAGCTGTTAAAAACTGTTTTAAAAATTGAGTTGAATATATTTTTATATCAATATAGGATTTACACAAATACGTATGCTGTCTCCAATCATGATTGGACCACCACTTGATAAATGGAGGTCAAAATGAATAACATTAATAGAAGAAATGAAGCAATTAACACCTTAGAAAGTCAACTGATAAAGAAATGTCCTAATGTTCTTGGTCTGATGATTACAAAAGATGGAGATACACTTTTTGAAAAGTACTGGAATGGATCTGGTAGTACTACAAGATTTCATGTAGCTTCAGTGACTAAAAGTTACTTGTCTGCACTCGTAGGAATTGCAGTAAGCCAGGGGCTAATACAATGTGTTCACACACCCATACTCAAATATTTTCCTGAGTATAAGGGGACACCCCTTGAAATTAAACTCAGCCAAATTAGCCTGCATCATTTATTAACAATGACAGCGGTACATGCTTACGAGGACTGGAAAGAACCACTGGATCTACTTTGTCGTGCCAATAACTGGACGGACTTCATCCTTCAACACATACAGGTAGCCAGTTCACCGGCACATTTTAAATACAGTTCAGCAAATGCCCATCTTGTTTCTATTATCCTTTACAGGGTAAGTGGATTAAATGCCCGTGAATTTGCCAATAGACATTTAGTGAATCAGACTGACCAGACATTCATTCCTGCACCTGATATGAAAGGATATGGATTTGAAGATTTGTTTGGTGCAAATGTAAGAGGTTGGGTTGAAGACCCGGAAGGTCACTCAACTGGTGGTTGGGGTCTTACGTTAACATTAAGCGATATGGCCAGATTAGGAGATTTGTACTTAAATAATGGAGAAAAAAATGGAAGACAAATTCTTGATCCAGAGTGGATAGAAGATTCCCTTAATAAACATACAGGTTCATATGGTTACATGTGGTGGTTATTAAAAGAGAAAGACTTAAGTGCCTTTGCTGCTATGGGAGATGGGGGAAATATCATCTGTTGTGTACCGTCATTGAAGCTAACGGTGGTTATAACAAGCACCTTTATGCCCGACGTTTATGACCGGTGGAGATTTATTCTTGAAGATGTATTGCCCAACATAGACATATTAAAGAAAACGTAGGTAAAAGTTTCATTTAGGATCTAATTTTAGATTAATTATGCCCACATGTGTCTGCATAAATAAGGTATATAATGGCTCAACGTAACATGTACCAAGTTTATTGGTATATAAAAAGCCCCAGATCCATTGATCTGGGGCCTTAAAATTCAAATATTTAACTGATTAAGAAACTTTCTTCTTAGCTTCAGCTTTAGCAACCCAAAGGTCAGCGTTCTTGATACCAAGTTTACGAGGGTCGAATACAGGATCCAGACCTTGAGCCTTTTGCTCTTCGTAATCTTTAAGAGTACCAATACCAGTCTTAGTAAGGATGATGATAGCAACGATGTTTAACCATGCCATTACACCAACACCTAAATCACCAAGAGCCCAAACTGTACCAGCAGAGTTGATTGAACCAACAACAACCATGATAAGCATACCAATACGTGCAGCGTTGAATACTACAGCGTGATTCTTCATCTTCTTAGCTAGGTAAGCTACGTTAGATTCAGCATAGTAGTAGTAAGCAAGTAGCGTTGTGAATGCGAAGAATAGAAGTGCGATCGCAACGAACTTAGAACCGAAACCTGGGATAAGTGTATCAACAGCAGATTGTGTAAATACAGGACCTGGCTCAGCGCCGTTAAGAGCTGGGTTCTCGTATAGGTAACCGCCAGCACCATCATAAGTGTTGTACATGCCTGTGATCAGGATCATGAATGCAGTTGCCGAACAAACGAATAGTGTATCAACGTAAACTGAGAATGCCTGTACAAGACCTTGCTTAGCAGGGTGAGAAACTTCTGCAGCTGCCGCAGCCATAGGACCAGTACCTTGACCAGCTTCGTTTGAGTAGATACCACGCTTTACACCCCACATGATTGCTTGACCGATGATAGCACCGAAAGCAGCTTTTGTAGAGAATGCGTTTGTGAAGATTAGTGCGAATACTGCAGGAACCTTACCAAGGTTCATTGCAATAATGATAAGTGCGATAATGATGTACGCGATTGCCATGAATGGTACAAGGATCTCAGCAACTTTACCGATACGCTTAACGCCACCGAAGATAACGCCAGCAAGAGCAGCAGCTACTACTAGACCAGAAACCATTGTAGGAATACCAAATGCATTGTTCATAGCTGATGCGATAGAGTTAGCTTGGATACCAGGTAGGAATACGCCTACAGAGATGATAGCAGAGATTGCGAATAGAACCGCAAATGCTTTGTTACCAATACCTTTTTCGATGTAGTACTGTGGACCACCACGGTACTGTCCGTCCATCTCTTCTTTGTAAACCTGTGCAAGAGCCGCTTCAGTATAAGCTGAGCCAGCACCTAGGAATGCGATTGCCCACATCCAGAAGATTGCACCAGGACCACCAAAACCGATTGCAGAAGCAACACCGGCAATGTTACCAGTACCAACACGGCCACCAAGTGCCATTGCGAAAGACTGGAAAGAAGATACACCCGAATCAGAATCGTCGCCAGAGAACAGTAGTTGAACCATGTCTTTAACTAAACGAACCTGTGGGAATTTCATAAGCACCGAGAAGTAAACGCCAGCGCCTAAACATAAAAATACAAGTGCCTTACTCCAAATAATTCCGTTAAGAAAATCAATTACTTGAGCCATTAAGATCCCCCTTAATAATAGACTCTATGGATAATAGCCAACACATCAACAAATTGTTGAAGGTAATGGATAGCCTCGAATAAAGTTGTGAGACCACCTATGTACGCATTTATATAACGCAAGTGCTGTGCCAACTTTGTAAATTTTCTATTAACAACCCCTGAAAGCATTGAAATAACTTGTTTAAAAGAATTTTGCGATAATGTAATACTATCATATACCCATTTGCACATTATTTCCGATGGGAAAAAAACTTCCGTATTTATGAGAACTTTTTTTCTCGTGGGTTCTTTTTTGCACATTTTATTGCACATTTTTTTGAAGGTGTTCTGACAATTCTATAAATTGCAGAAAATTTGATTCGATTATATCCAATCCCCACCAAAAACGAAGGAAAGACGTCTTTCGACGTCTGGCCCTCTGCGATTAGAAATAATTTCATACATGGTGCACTTTAAACATTTCCAAACCGGGAGAGTCTGGAATGTTCCCTGGACTGACTGTTCCAAAAGCACAATATGTACTTCATGACATGAGCACTGGGAGTGTGCACTTCCCATTTCATGTCACAACAAGGTTTATAAAAAGGCTTAAAGCCTTGTTGTAAAATTGTTTATATGAGCTAGTTCACACAGTACAGTTCATATAAAATATACACAGTTACTACTCATTTCACACAATTTCATAAGGAGTTTTATCTAAGTTTTATTCAAAATGCTTCTTACACCTTCTTATTAATAGAAGAAACACTTATTAATAATCTTTTATTTAAGATGCTTTTTGCTCATCTGATGTGTTTTCACCTGCATGACCTCTTTCACGAATAGACTTAGCAAACATGATAAGTAAAAGACCAATACCAACGTAACCATTAATTACGTAAACAACGTTAACGAGTTTGTCGAATGGTAGCCAAATGCCAACAACAAGTCCAATAAGAGCAAGTATAACCGTTAAGGTTCTGAACTTTGGACTTCTGTCTTCTGTAAATCGAGCAGAAACTGACCAAAGCAGTGGCACTGCTGTCGTGTAGATACCAGCTACAATAATTACGGAGAAAATTGAAGCCAGTACTGGAGAAATGTTTGACGCTAGATACAGTGACGGGATTTGACTGCCTACAACATCTTCCACACACGCCAGCAGACCAAGAGCTACTATAATAACGGCTACAGAAAAACCAATAGCACCAAGTGCAGCACCATTTTTTGCTTCTTTATAACTTTCAGTTTCTCCACCAATAGATGCAAGGAAACCAGCTAGCCATAACATGCAGAATCCTACATAGGAACATGCTGCAAAGAACCAGTTCGTGGATGCTTTTGTAAGCTCCAGTGTTGGTAGAATTTCTGGTGCATTAGCAAGACCATCAAGATTCTGGAAAATAGAAATAAGTCCAAGCATAATGGATATGACTACAATAGTTGGGCCAATCTTTCCAATGACTTCAACTATATTACTCAGTCCGAATAGAACCGTAATAGTTGCAAGGATAGCCATTAAAATGCCGCCAATGTATACAGGCAGGCCATAGTGCTGGTTAAAAGTTGCACCTGCACCAGCAATCATTACTGTAAAAGATAAGTATATAAATAGAACTGAAAAGTAATCGAAAAATGTCCCTAACTTATCACCACAATAGTACTTAAAAATTTCACTGCCTTTTTTAAACTTGTTCTTTTGACCCACTGTTATAAAGTTTACACCTACATATAAAAGTAAAACTAAAGTGACACCCGCCCCCATAATTCCGCTATATCCATACGAAGTGAAGTACTGGAGAACTTCTTGTCCTGTGGCAAACCCTGAGCCAATTAGGAAAGCAATAAAAGCACCAGCAATATTTACAACTTTTTTCAAACTATAAGAGCTACTTTGTTGATTCGCTTGTATACTCATAGAATTTCCCCCTGTTGTCCTATAACCGACTCCCTTATATATTGAAACTATTAATTTAGGTATACCATCACAAGTTATTTAATAGCTTCAATATATAAGGGAGAGGAAGCTGGATGTCTTAACCATGGCAAGCGCACCCAACCTCCATCTTACTGCATTATTTATTCAAATACGGTTTGTCCATCTACTTCTGTTTGTAGAGCTGTTAGTGCTCTTTCAACCATTGAACGTCTGATTTTTTTACTCTTCACTTCACCAAGAGTTGGATCTCCTAGTGGGTATGGAATACCAACACCTGGGATGATTCTATTGGCACCAATTGTAAGAGAGATCGGAACCACTGTAGCCATATGAACTACAGGAATACCCGCACGCTCAACTTCTTTAACCATCGTTGCACCGCAACGTGTACAAGTGCCTCATGTAGAGGTTAAAATTACAGCACCAACACCATCAGCTACAAGTTTTTGTGCAAAATCTTCACCAAAGCCTTTTGCATTACCAACAGATGTACCCGTTCCAGTTGTCGTTACGAAGTAATTTGCCAGTTCGCCAATTACACCTTCTGATTCCATTTCACGCATTACATCAAGCGGAACAACTAGGTTTGGATCTTCCGTTACAAAGGCTCTATCATAACCACCATGGATTGTCATAAAGTCATCTGCAGAAAGTCTATCCATTCCATTAATATCGTAAATTCCGTATTTTGTTGCACTTGAAGATTCAATACGGTCTGGATTGCCTTGAGGCACAATACCACCTGAAGTTACAATGGCAACCTTAACTTTTGAAATATCTTTAACAGCTGGATTTGGATCTACTCTATCAAACACAGGCATAGGGTATTCTGTAACACATTCCTGACCATTCATTTTCTTAACCAATAGGTCAACACCACGCTCAGAACCACGTTTTTCATGGAAGTAGTTCACTCGAATTCCACGTTCGTGATAGCCTTCTTCAGCTGGTGAACCCACTTCTTCACCTTTGGCTAACTTTAGAACTAAGTTTGCCATGCGTGGTACCGCATTTCTCATGTCTGCAGCAGATATTTCTGTTTCAATGATGTGTAAGTCGCGCTTATACATATCCACACCAGGATTTTCTCTGTACATTGCACTCACTACAGGGATTTCAAGTTCTTTTTCAACATACATAGCCATCTCACCACAAGCGAAACCATAACGTCCAGCATTAAACGCAGGTCCAGCTACAAATATATCTGGTTTATGACTTTTAATCATTTCAAGCATTGTTTCTTTTGCTGAATCTGTCTTCTGACCAAAGTATGAATCACCACAGATCACAGTTGCAACAATTTCAGCTTCATTACCCAAAGCCTTGTTTAGCGCAAGACCTGGCCCAACTACACCTTCTCTAACTTCCGGTGGAATATCTGCTTTTTCTTCTCCACCAATCCCAGCAAAGAAGTTATTTATATAATGAACAACTCTTAGTTTACGCATTGGATCCTCCTCTTAGTACATTCTTGCAGACAGTGTGTTATAGCCATTTGCGATTGTTGATGCAATAATAATCTGGATTTCAGCTTCAATACTTCCATCTTCTCTTAAACTGCCTTCATAGCCACCGATCATTGTTTCAACATAATCAAGTGTACCAATAATTTTATCCATTGGCGGGAACTCAACAATTACATTTCCATTACCACACGAGACAAGTGTATCTGCTTCTGGTACCGCATCAGCTAGGGACTGTGACTTACCATCACGACCTGGGAACTCATCCGTGATAAGAACAACTTTTGCACCAGCATCTGTTGCTTTTTTACAGTTCATCATGAGGTCAGTATCTGGGTTACCATATCCTTCTTCAGTGATGATAACACCATCAAGCCCTAAGAATTCAACAAACTTTCCAACCATATCGGAAGATCTTTCTTTATCTGCTAAGAAGACATTTTCATTCGTAAGAATCACACCAATAAAGTTTAAGTCTTTACCATGTCTCTTATATAAATCTTCAATAACAGGGTTGTTCAGGTGATGGAAAGTTGTAACCTTGTCACAAGGTGCAACACAGTTACCGCTTGTAATTGCTCCATCCATGATTTCAGTTGGATACATGAATGTTGGTACCATTTGTTTGGCATCAACACCATAGTAGAAAGTATCATGTAGAAGACCTTGCGATTGAAGCATGTGGATGTAACCCACCTTTGGAAGGTTTGGATACTGTGCAGTTTGCTCAGCAATTGGCTTCGTTTCATATACAACCACTTCATCTGGTTCTACATTTTTGCCAGCTTCACCAACAAGGGCACCGATTTTTAATCCCGCAAGTCTAGCTGCTTGCTCATAGTCATGTGTTTCTAGATTGTCAGCTGGTTCTATGACAATACAGATATTATTTGTTTCAGAGAATGGCGTATATTTTGCAGTTGGACCTGACATGTCAATAATGCCTTCTTGGAATCCAACGATTTTGCCACATGTAATAACATTGGCTCCTACAAGTGCATGTGTACGACCAGAACCAACTGTCTTAACTTTATTAATCATGCCTGGGAACATTGCACCAGAGCCACTTACTTTTACGCGGGGCTCAATAACGTCTTTTACAGGAGCTATTCTTACAGATTCACCTGGACGTGCAAACTCAACACGCACATCTTTAATGCGGTCGTCTTTAAGAGCTAATTCAATAATTTCTTGTTGATTGACATACAGTGTACCGTTTTCGACTTTTGTTACTTCACCGGGTTGAACATCAGTGATGTTGATCTTCCCAAGTTCTAAACGCATGAAGCCACCTCCATATATTCCTGTTATCCTATGTATTTTCCGTCCATTGATTGGATTGCAGTGGTAATTATGGTACAGTCCACAAGCCTAAAATCTGCTTTAACTTTCTCAGTCCAAATCGGTGTGCGACGACCTGAAATGAACTTCTGTGCAGAGGCTATACTTTCTTCGATGATCTTAACTCCATCAAAATCAAGGGCTTGAGGTGCTGCGGTAAGAACCACTGTTTTATACGGTGTTTCATTGGGTTTTACACTTCCTGAAAGTGGGTGGGTTAAAAGTTTATGCCCTGCATGGATGCGGTCTCTAACCACTTCTAACGTTTCCACATAACTTGCGTTTGGAAGATATTCCACATGTAATCGGTCACCATATTTACCTTGAACGGCTTCGTTATTCGTTACAAGCACTATATTTTTCATCCGGCACACTCCTTTTTGCATCGCTGTTAAATATGTCTTGAAGTGATTTGACATGTACAGCACATTATAACTGCCACTCTTATAACGCAATGGTGATGCCAACTTTTCAGATGTATGTGATATTTTTCACAACAGTCTAGTATTTATGCGGGTTACAGAGTGAAAATAAAAAAACGCCCTTCATTTTCATGAAAGGCGCTTCACTTAACCTGTGTGCACTTCTCTACACAGGTGTATAATTTTCTTTACAGTCACTGAGTAATAAAGTTTACAGGTTGTACTCTTCGATTTTGTTATATAGTTGTCGTCTGCTAAGCCCAAGTTTCCGAGCCGCTTTTGAGATATTGTTATTACACAGCTTTAAGGACTTTGTAATATATTCAGCTTCGACTTCTTTTCGTAGATCTTTAAGGGGCTGAATGGAATCCGCACTAACAAGTAAGTCCGTTTGAGAATTTATATTCTTTGGTAGAGTGCCTGATTCAAAGTTTGACGATTCAACCATCGTCAGTAAGTCTTTTCCGATCACCGCACCTTCAGCAAACACAACTAACCTCTCCACAATATTCTTTAACTCACGCAAATTTCCATCATAATTATGTTCAAGTAAATGTGTAACTACAGCACGGTCTATCCCCTCAATTGACTTATTGCAAGCCTTAGCACTTGCCGAAATAAAATGGTTAATGAACATTTCAAGATCTTCACGACGCTCACGAAGGGGTGGGATTTTAAGCATAATTGTATTTATTCGGTAGTAAAAATCCTCCCTGAAACTTTGTGCTAAAATAGCCTCCGGTATATTTTTATTGGTTGCACAAATTAATCTGAAATCCACATCTTGTAAGGTGTTACTTCCTAACTTCTGAATTTTTCTCGTTTCTAATGTTCGAAGAAGTTTAACTTGAGTTTCTAAAGATATGTCCCCAATTTCGTCCAAAAATAAGGTGCCACCATGTGCAGATTCTATTAAACCCGTTCTGTTTTCATGAGCGCCAGTATAAGCCCCTTTAACATGTCCAAAAAGTTCTGACTCTAGTATATTTCCAGCTAAAGCACT
>Ga0070725_10001774_pt1 | contig 11694 bp, 8 predicted proteins | sample tdDd002_FD_69781 | JGI IMG/M metagenome (GOLD analysis project Ga0070725, IMG submission 69781) | Marine sediment microbial communities from the Atlantic coast under amendment with organic carbon and nitrate - tdDd00.2 | ecosystem: Environmental > Aquatic > Marine > Coastal > Sediment | place... | reverse complement strand
ATTGAATTGCACGGTCTGGTCGTTAATAAAGGGCAATTCCGAGTGAAAATTCCGAATATAGGTAAACCTTTCTGACTTTTATTTGGTCTCAGCCTGAATTAAAGAAGCCGAGACCATTTATTTATCAGAAAGGCAGCGCTGTGGCTAAGCAACCGATGCTGAAATTCGTAGACGTTTCGCGGGACATGCCGTCGAAGCGTGAAGCAGGCCAGCGAAACAAGGATTTCAACGAAATCTACGCTGAATATGCCGATGAAAAGGCCAAGGAGCAGGCCAGCCGGTGCAGCCAGTGCGGCGTGCCCTATTGCCAGTCGCATTGCCCCCTGCACAACAACATTCCTGACTGGCTGCGCATGACCGCGATGGGCCGTCTGGAAGAGGCCTATGCGATCAGCCAGGCGACCAACACTTTCCCGGAAATCTGTGGCCGCATCTGCCCGCAGGACCGCCTGTGCGAAGGCAACTGTGTGATCGAACAGTCGGGCCACGGCACTGTGACGATCGGCTCGGTCGAGAAGTATATCACTGATACTGCTTGGGAAAATGGCTGGGTAAAGCCGATTGCCCCCACGGCAGAGCGCGACCAGTCGGTCGGTATCATCGGCGCGGGCCCTGGTGGTCTGGCCGCCGCAGACAGGCTGCGCCGGGCTGGCGTGCAGGTCACGGTTTACGACCGCTATGACCGCGCGGGGGGCCTGCTGACCTATGGCATCCCCGGTTTCAAACTGGAAAAAGATGTCGTGATGCGCCGGATCAAACAGCTGGAATTGTCGGGCGTTGAGTTCGTCATGAACTGTGCTGTCGGCGAGGATCTGTCGTTCGATGCGATCCGCGGCAAACACGATGCTGTGGTCATCGCGACCGGCGTCTACAAGACTCGCGATCTGGAAGGCCCCGGTTCGGGCGCGGACGGGATCGTGCGTGCGATTGATTACCTGACGGTCTCGAACAAGCTGTCGTTTGGTGACACGGTCGAGGAATACGAGGACGGCACGCTGAACGCAGCGGGCAAGAAGGTCGTCGTGATCGGTGGCGGTGACACCGCGATGGACTGCGTGCGGACCGCGATCCGTCAAGGCGCCGAAAGCGTCAAATGTCTGTACCGCCGCGACCGCGCGAACATGCCCGGCTCGCAACGCGAAGTGCAGAACGCCGAGGAAGAAGGCGTTGTATTTGAATGGCTTGCAGCGCCCAAGGGCTTTGCTGGCGACCCGGTTTCGGGCGTCATGGTGCAGAAGATGCGCCTGGGCGCGCCGGATGCATCGGGGCGTCAATCGCCCGAGGTGATCGAGGGCGCTGACTATGTCGAAGACGCCGATCTGGTGATCAAAGCGCTGGGTTTTGAGCCCGAGGATCTGCCCAAGCTTTGGGGTGTGGATGGCCTGGAAGTGACCCGCTGGGGCACCGTCAAGGCCGAGTTCACCACCGGGAAAACCAACCTGGAGGGCGTTTATGCGGTGGGTGACATCGTGCGCGGCGCCAGCCTGGTGGTCTGGGCGATCAAGGATGGCCGGGACTGCGCCGACGCCATTCTGGGCTTTCTGAGCGACACCAAGGCCGTCGCCGCCGAGTGACCCGAGTTTGGGGGCATTTGTACAATATGACCTACGGTTTGGTACAAATGCCCTTTTGCAAAGATTAAAGCCCACAGACCCCGGATTATGCACCGGAAAAGGGCAAGGATACTGACTTGAACCGAGAGGATCCCCCGATCCGCCATTAACGACCCAGACACCGACCCGCCCGGCGGGTTCATCAAATCCAAAGGTGTCATGCGACGGACAAAGGGGCGACCGACAGGTCCTGAGAAGGAGACGACAATGACTGTCTACGACGAAAATTGGGTGGCTGCTGAAGAAGCCAAGCGCCAGTTCATGGCTGAAAACGGCCTGTACTCGGCCGAAGAAGAGCACTCCTCTTGTGGGGTTGGCTTGGTTGTGTCGCTGAACGGCAAACCCAGCCGTCAGGTTGTTGAAAGCGGCATTACCGCGCTCAAGGCGATCTGGCACCGCGGTGCTGTGGATGCCGACGGCAAGACCGGCGACGGCGCGGGCATTCACGTACAGATCCCGGTTCCGTTCTTCTATGACCAGATCAAACGCACCGGCCACATGCCCGACCCCGATAGCCTGATGGCAGTCGGCCAGGTATTCCTGCCGCGCACGGATTTCGGGGCCCAGGAAAAATGCCGGACGATCGTCGAAACCGAAGTGCTGCGCATGGGTCACACGATCTATGGCTGGCGCCACGTGCCGGTGGATATTTCCTGTCTGGGCGAAAAGGCCAACGCAACCCGCCCCGAGATCGAGCAGATCCTGATCTCGAACGCCAAGGACATCGACGAGGAAGCCTTTGAGCGCGAGCTGTATGTCATCCGTCGCCGGATCGAAAAGGCCGCCGCCGCTGCGGGTGTCGGGCAGCTGTATATCTGTTCGCTGTCGTGCCGTTCGATCATTTACAAGGGCATGATGCTGGCCGAGCAGGTCGCGGATTTCTATCCCGATTTGCAGGACGAGCGGTTTGAATCCGCCTTTGCGATCTATCACCAGCGCTATTCGACGAACACGTTCCCGCAGTGGTGGCTGGCACAGCCGTTCCGCATGCTGGCCCACAACGGCGAGATCAACACGCTGAAGGGCAACGTCAACTGGATGAAATCGCACGAGATCCGCATGGCGTCCTCGGCGTTTGGCGATCTGGCAGAAGACATCAAGCCGATCATCCCGTCGGGGTCCTCGGATTCGGCGGCTTTGGATTCGGTGTTCGAGGTGCTGGTCCGTGCAGGCCGCAACGCGCCCATGGCGAAAACCATGCTGGTGCCGGAATCCTGGTCGAAACAAGCGGTCGAGCTGCCTCAGTCGTGGCGCGACATGTACAGCTATTGCAACTCGGTCATGGAGCCGTGGGACGGCCCCGCCGCGCTGGCGATGACCGATGGTCGCTGGGTTTGCGCCGGTCTGGACCGCAACGGCCTGCGCCCGATGCGCTATGTTGTGACGGGTGACGGGCTGCTGATCGCGGGCTCTGAGGCGGGCATGGTGCCCAGCAACGAAGCAACGGTCGTCGAAAAGGGCGCGCTGGGTCCGGGGCAATTGCTGGCCGTGGATATGGCCGCAGGCAAGCTGTATCACGACGTTGAAATCAAGAACAAACTGGCCGCCAGCCAGCCGTTCGGGGAATGGGTCGGCAAGATCAACGATCTGGACAAGCAACTGTCCGGCCTGACCGAAAAACCCCTATTTACCGGCCCCGAGCTGCGCAAGCGCCAGATCGCTGCGGGCTATACCATCGAAGAGCTGGAACAGATCCTGGCGCCGATGGCTGAGGACGCCAAGGAAACGCTGGCCTCGATGGGGGATGACACCCCGTCGGCGGTTCTGTCGAACAAGTACCGGCCGCTAAGCCATTTCTTCCGTCAGAACTTTAGCCAGGTGACGAACCCGCCGATTGACTCGTTGCGTGAATACCGCGTGATGAGCCTGAAAACCCGGTTCGGGAACCTGAAAAACGTGCTGGACGAAAGCAGCGCGCAGACGGAAATCCTGGTGCTGGAAAGCCCCTTTGTGGGCAACAGCCAATGGGCCGAGCTGACCCGCCTGTTCAACGCCGATCTGGTGGAAATCGACTGTACCTTCCCGGCTGGATCGGACGAAGAGGCGCTGCATGTCGGGCTGGAGCGTATCCGCGCCGAGGCCGAGGACGCCGTGCGTTCGGGTGCGGGGCATATCGTGCTGACCGACGAACATCAGGGCGAATCCCGCGTTGCCATGCCGATGATCCTGGCGACCAGCGCGGTGCACAGCCACCTGACCAACAAGGGATTGCGGACCTTTTGTTCGCTGAACATCCGGTCGGCGGAATGCATTGATCCGCATTACTTTGCGGTGCTGATCGGCTGTGGCGCGACCACGGTGAATGCCTATCTGGCCGAGGACAGCCTGTCGGACCGTATTGACCGCGACCTGCTGGAGGGCACGCTGACGGAAAACGTGCGCCGGTATCGCGATGCGATCGACCAGGGCCTGCTGAAGATCATGGCGAAGATGGGGATCTCGGTGATCTCGTCCTATCGCGGTGGTCTGAACTTTGAGGCCGTGGGGCTGAGCCGCGCCATGTGTGCGGAATACTTCCCTGGTATGACCAGCCGGATTTCGGGCATCGGTGTGCACGGTATCCAGAAAAAGGTGGAAGAGGTCCACGCCCAAGGTTGGCTGGGTGGCCGCGATGTGCTGCCGATTGGCGGCTTTTACAAGGCGCGGAAATCTGGCGAAACCCATGCCTGGGAAGCGCAGACCATGCACCTGTTGCAGATGGCCTGTGACAAGGCCTCGTTCGAGATGTGGAAGCAGTATTCGGCCAAGATGCGGTCGAACCCGCCGATCCATCTGCGTGACCTGCTGGACATCAAACCCCTGGGCAAAGCGATCCCGATCGAAGAGGTGGAGAGCATCACCGCGATCCGCAAACGGTTCGTGACGCCGGGCATGTCGCTGGGCGCGCTTAGCCCTGAGGCACATAAAACGCTGAACGTGGCGATGAACCGGATCGGGGCCAAATCCGATAGCGGTGAAGGCGGCGAAGATCCGGCGCATTTCGTGCCTGAACCCAACGGCGATAACCCGTCTGCAAAGATCAAGCAGGTGGCCTCGGGTCGGTTTGGCGTCACCGCTGAATACCTGAACCACTGTGAAGAGCTGGAAATCAAGGTCGCGCAGGGTGCCAAGCCCGGCGAGGGCGGCCAGCTGCCCGGCATGAAAGTGACCGATCTGATCGCGCGTCTGCGCCACTCGACCAAGGGTGTGACGCTGATCTCGCCGCCGCCGCACCACGATATTTACTCGATCGAGGATCTGGCGCAGCTGATCTATGACCTGAAACAGATCAACCCGCGCTGCAAAGTGACGGTGAAACTGGTGGCAAGCTCGGGTGTGGGCACGATTGCTGCGGGTGTGGCCAAGGCCAAGGCCGATGTGATCCTGGTATCGGGTCATAACGGTGGCACGGGCGCGTCGCCTGCGACCTCGATCAAGTTCGCAGGTCTGCCGTGGGAAATGGGTCTGACCGAGGCGCATCAGGTTCTGGCGATGAACAACCTGCGCGAACGTGTGACCCTGCGGACCGATGGCGGGCTGCGCACCGGGCGTGACATTGTCATGGCCGCGATGCTGGGCGCCGAGGAATACGGCATCGGCACCGCCGCGCTGATCGCGATGGGCTGTATCATGGTACGTCAGTGCCAGTCGAACACCTGTCCGGTGGGCGTGTGTACCCAAGATCAGGCGCTGCGCGATAAATTCACCGGCAACGCGGATAAGGTGGTGAATCTGATCACCTTCTACGCGCAGGAAGTTCGGGAAATCCTGGCCTCGATCGGGGCGAAATCGCTGGATGACGTGATTGGCCGTGCGGATCTGCTGAGCCAGGTGAGCCGGGGCAACGCGCACCTGGACGATCTGGACCTGAACCCGCTGCTGCTGACTGTCGATGGCGCCAAGGACATCGTGTACGACCGTTACAAAGAGCGTAACGCCGTGCCGGATACCCTGGATGCGGAAATCGTGCGGGACGCGCATCGCTTCCTTGAGGATGGCGAGAAGATGCAACTGTCCTATGCGGTGCAGAACACGCACCGGACCGTGGGCACGCGTACCTCCAGCCACATCGTCAAGAATTTCGGGATGCGCAATGCGTTGCAGCCCGATCACCTGACGGTGAAGCTGACGGGATCGGCGGGTCAGTCGCTGGGGGCGTTCGCCGCACCCGGCCTGAAGATCGAGGTGTCCGGCGACGCCAACGACTATGTTGGGAAGGGTCTGTCGGGCGGTACCGTGGTGGTGCGTCCGCCGATGGCCAGCCCGCTGAAGGCAGATGACAACACCATCATCGGCAACACGGTTCTGTATGGTGCGACCGACGGGTACCTGTTCGCGGCGGGCCGCGCGGGTGAGCGTTTCGCTGTCCGTAACTCGGGTGCGAAGGTCGTGATCGAGGGCTGTGGCTCCAACGGCTGTGAATACATGACGGGCGGGATCGCGGTGATCCTGGGCGCGATCGGTGCGAACTTTGGCGCGGGGATGACGGGTGGCATGGCCTATCTGTACGACCCGGACGGCAAGGCCGCAGATATGATGAACATGGAAACACTGGTGACATGCCCCGTGACCGTGGCGCATTGGGAGGCCGAACTGAAAGGTCTGATCAAACGCCACGCCGCCGAAACCGGTAGCCGCAAGGCCTTGGATATCTTGCAGCATTGGGATCTGGAGAAGGCGAATTTCGTCCAGATCTGCCCGAAAGAAATGCTGGTGCATATCCCGCATCCGCTGTCCCTGGAGGAAACCGCCGTTCCTGCGGAATAATCCGGTCAGCATCGTGACAACGAAAGGCGCCCCCTGTGGGCGCCTTTTGCGTTTGTGGGGGGCGGGTGTGTGCCGCTGGGCAGATAGGCTCTTTTCACAGATCGCGGCCCCCCCTATAGCTGTGGTTGTGGCGCAGAAAAAGAAAACACCAGCCCGTAAAACGGCCAAAAAGAAGGCCCCGCCCCCGCGCGAGGTACTGCCAGTGCGCCCGATGTTGCAGGTCTTGCGCTGGTTCAGGCGGTCCGTTGTCGTGGCTCTGGTGTTGCTGTTTTTCTGGGTGGTGATCTATTCCGTCGTGAACCCGCCAACGACCTATTATATCTGGCGCGAACAGGCCCGGCTGGGCGATATCGACCGCCAATGGGTGCCGATGTCCGAAATTGCCCCCGTGATGAAACGGTCTGTCGTCGCGGCGGAGGATGTGAATTTCTGCCTGCACGGTGGATTTGACATCGCGGCGATCCGCGCTGCAATCGCGGCCGGCGGGGCACGCGGGGGATCAACCCTGACGCAGCAAGTGGTGAAGAACGTGTTCCTGTGGCACGGCCGCAGCTATGTCCGCAAGGCGCTGGAGGCCGTGATCACCCCGATGGTGGAACTGGTCTGGTCCAAGGAACGCATCCTGGAGGTATACCTGAACATCGCAGAGTTCGACGAGGGCGTGTTCGGGGTGGAACCGGCGGCGTATCACTATTTCGGGGTGGGTCCGGCCAAGCTGAGCGCGCTTCAGGCGGCACGGCTGGCGGCGGTGCTGCCCTCGCCCAAAGTCCGGTCCGCAAGCCGCCCGAATGAACTGATGCGGCGCAGAACGGGGGCCATCCTGGACGGGGCGGCCACGATCCGCGCGGACAAGCGGGTTGCCTGTTTCGAGGATTGAAAATCCGGGGCCAAGCAGGCATTGAAGGGGAAACCCAAACAAAACCGAGCACTCCGTATCATGGCGCAACTCTATCATTTCCCGCTGTCGCCCTTTTGTCGCAAGGTCCGTCTGAGCCTTGCCGAGAAGCGAATCGAGGTGAAACTGGAGGACGAGCGATACTGGGAGCAGGACGCTGAATTCCTGCGGCGCAACCCGGCGGGCAAGGTGCCTGTGCTGCGAATCGACGGCAAGCTGCTGACCGAAAGCGCCGCGATCTGCGAATACCTGGAAGAAATGTACCCCGAGCCGTCGCTGATGCCGAACGACCCCGACGGCCGGTACGAGGTCCGTCGGCTGGTCAGCTGGTTCGACGATAAATTCCATAACGAGGTGACCTCGAAACTGCTGTACGAGCGGGTCAACAAAAAGATCATGGCGCGCGGTTTCCCCGACAGCGGCAACGTCAAGGCCGGGGCCAAGGCGATCAAATATCACCTGGATTACATGGCCTGGCTGTTGGATCAGCGGCGTTGGCTGGCGGGCGATACAATGAGCCTGGCGGATTTCGCGGCGGCGGCGCATTTGTCCTCGTTGGATTATATCCGCGATGTGGACTGGAACCGGTCCGAGGTGGTCAAGGATTGGTACGCCAAGATCAAGTCGCGCCCTGCGTTCCGGTCGATCCTGGCGGACCAGATCCCCGGTTTCCCGCAGCCTGCGCATTATGCTGATCTGGATTTCTGATTTGGACCGGCGGGGCGCGCTGCCCTGCTGTGCCCGCAGTTTGGGCTGTGAACGGATGAAAGCACCGGGATGGATCTGAAGGCGCGACTGGTTGAACAGGCCCTGAGCGAGGGATTCGACGCGGCGCGGGTGTGCCGCCCTGCGGATATCCCGCAGGTGCCAGAGCGGCTGGCTGCGTTCCTGGCCGACGGGCGTCACGGGCAGATGCAATGGATGGAAAACCGGGCCGAGTGGCGGGGCAATCCGGCAGCCTTGTGGCCCGAAGCGCGGTCCGTCATCGTGCTGGCCGAAAGCTATACCCCCGAGCACGACCCATTGGCGGTGCTGGATCAGCGCGACCGGGCGGCGATCTCGGTCTATGCGCAGAACCGCGACTATCACGATCTGGTAAAGAAGCGGCTAAAGCGGCTGGCGCGGTGGTTGATCGCCGAGGCCGGCGGCGAGGTGAAGGTCTTTGTCGATACCGCCCCCGTGGCCGAAAAACCCCTGGGGCAGGCGGCGGGGCTGGGTTGGCAGGGCAAGCATACCAATCTGGTCAGCCGCGAGCTGGGCAGCTGGTTTTTCATCGGATCGGTGTTCACCACGCTGGAGCTGCCGGTGGATCAGCCCGAGGTGGATCATTGCGGCAGCTGCACCGCCTGTCAGGATGTTTGCCCGACGGGGGCATTCCCGGCGCCCTATCAGTTGGACGCGCGGCGGTGCATTTCCTATCTGACGATCGAGCATCACGGCCCGGTTGCGCCGGATCTGCGGGCCATGATGGGGAACCGGATTTATGGCTGTGACGATTGTCTGGCGGTGTGCCCGTGGAACAAATTCGCGGTCGAGGCGCGGGAAATCCGGTATCACGCGCGCCCCGATCTGATGGCGCCTAAACTGGCCGAATTGGCCGTGCTGGATGATCCGGGGTTTCGCAACCATTTCAGCGGGTCTCCGATCAAGCGGATCGGGCGGGGGCGGTTCGTGCGGAACGTTTTGTACGCGATTGGCAACTCGGGCGATGCGGCGCTGCTGGAGGTGGCGCGCGGCCTGTGCGAGGACGCGGATGACACCGTCGCGGATGCCGCGCGCTGGGCTGTTGGCCGACTGACATAGCGTTCGCGTTATCGGGGCTTTCAAATTGATGCGAATGCCCCAAGTATGGGGTTGGAACAGGACGGGAGACCCCGAATGCCGAAATATGATCGCAACCCCGATGTTATCGCGGCTTTGACGCCGGAACAGCATTGGGTGACCCAGGAAAACGGAACCGAACGGCCCGGATCGGGCAAGCTGTTGAAGAACAAGGAACCGGGGATTTACGTGGACGTCGTGTCCGGCGAGCCTCTGTTTGCGTCCTCGGACAAGTACGAATCCGGCTGTGGATGGCCCAGCTTTACCAAACCGATCGAGCCCGCGCATATTGCAGAGCTGCACGACACCACCCATGGGATGGTGCGAACCGAGGTGCGCTCGGCCCATGGGGACAGCCATCTGGGGCATGTGTTCCCGGACGGGCCGCCGGATCGGGGCGGGCTGCGGTATTGTATCAACTCGGCGTCGCTGCGATTCATCCACCGGGATGACATGGAGGCCGAGGGCTATGGTGCCTATGTGACCCAGGTGGAGGATCTGTGATGACCGAAGAACGGGCCGTACTGGCGGGCGGGTGTTTCTGGGGAATGCAGGATCTGATCCGCAAGTTGCCCGGTGTGACGCGGACGCGCGTGGGGTATACGGGGGGCGACGTGCCCAACGCGACCTATCGCAATCACGGCACCCACGCCGAGGGAATCGAGATCTGGTTTGACCCGGCCAGGACCAGCTATCGCGCGCTGCTGGAGTTCTTTTTCCAGATCCACGATCCGACCACGCTGAACCGGCAGGGCAATGATCTGGGGCTGAGCTATCGGTCGGCGATCTATTATGTCGATGAGGCGCAGAAAGCCTGTGCCATCGACACGATCAAGGATGTCGAGGCCAGCGGGCTGTGGCCCGGCAAGGTCGTGACCGAGGTCGAGCCCGAGGGCGATTTCTGGGACGCCGAGCCCGAGCATCAGGATTATCTGGAGCGGCTGCCGAACGGGTATACCTGTCACTTTGTGCGGCCCGATTGGGTGCTGCCGAAACGCGGATAACCCGCGCTACAGACCGAAGGCGCCCCGATTGGGACGCCTTCTGTTTTGGATCGGATCAAAAGCGGAAGGTGGCGCGAACCTGGGCGGTCGTGGCCTGGATATCCGTGCCGGAACCGTTGAAATCCCCGAAATCGTGGTACAGGATTTCGCCGCCGACAGACATGTTTTCGGTGATCATGTGCTCATACCCGACACCGGCGAAATAGCCCTCGTCCGAGCCAAGCGTGTCAATCTCGGCGCGGGCCGCACCGGCGGTGGCATAGATCAGGCCGGGGCCCGTGTCATAACCGGCGCGCAGTTTCAGGCGGGCCACGTTTTCCAGCGTATTGCCGCCTGCATCAATGTCGGCAAAGTCATAGTCCACGCCGGCACCCAGCACCCAGGTGCCAAAGTCATAGTCATAACCCGCGGTGAAACCACCGATCACGTCGTCACCGGACACGCCGCCGGACACATCCCCAAACCCGATCTGCCCCCCGACATAGCCGCCGGTCCAGTCGCCGGTCAGCGGGACGGACAGGGGCGCGGCAACCGGGGTTTCGGTGGCGGCGGGAGCGGCCGAACCAGCCATGACGGGCGCCGCAAAGAGCGTCGCGCCCATGGTGCCCAGCAGGATGTTTTTCAGTTTCATTGTAGTGTCCTTTCAATCTGCCTCCGGCGCCGCTTGGTGCGGGCCGCTATTGCTGTCCGGGCAACTTGGGGGTTCCGGGGCGGATTGATAGATGGGGGATTTCCGCTCGGCAGAGCGTGGCCGACGCAAGAGCGCCCGGCTGGCAGAGTCTGGCCGATCCCCCGGTCTGAAACCGGGGAATGGTGCACTTTTGCGTGAGAATACGCCTAGGCGAACAGCGCGGCGTAGTCCTCGCGTAGGGCTTTTTTCTGGACCTTGCCCATGGTGTTGCGGGGCAATTCAGGCAGGAACAGAATCTGTTTGGGCTGTTTGAACTTGGCCAGCTGGGTCGAGGTCACGGCCTGGATCTGGTCGGGCGTCAGCGCAGGGTCCGAGGGGACGACAATGGCCACCACGGCCTCTCCGAAATCACGATGAGGGACACCGATGACCGCGCTTTCCAACACGCCGGGGATGTCGTCGATCAGGGATTCCAGTTCCTTGGGGTAGACGTTGAACCCGCCGGTGATGATCAGATCCTTGGCGCGGCCGACGATGGTGACATAGCCATCGGCATCCTGAATCGCCAGATCGCCGGTGATGAACCAACCGTCGGGGCGCAGTTCCTCGGCTGTTTTTTCGGGCATCTGCCAGTAGCCCTGGAACACGTTGTCGCCGCGGACTTCGATCACGCCGATGTCGCCTTGGGCGACGGGGCTGCCGTCGGCCATAATGCGCAGTTCCACACCGGGCAGGGGGAAGCCCACGGTGCCTGCGCGGCGCTCGGCGTCATAGGGGTTGGACGTGGACATGTTGGTTTCCGTCATCCCATAGCGTTCCAGAATGCGGTGGCCGGTGCGCAGTTCCCATTGTTCGTGCGTGTCCACCAGCAAGGGCGCCGAGCCTGAGATGAACAGGCGCATGTTCTGGGCGTGATCCGGCGTCAGGCGGGGATCGTCCAGCAGGCGGGTATAGAAGGTCGGCACGCCCATCAACGCGGTGGCG
>Ga0070725_10001773_pt1 | contig 11699 bp, 10 predicted proteins | sample tdDd002_FD_69781 | JGI IMG/M metagenome (GOLD analysis project Ga0070725, IMG submission 69781) | Marine sediment microbial communities from the Atlantic coast under amendment with organic carbon and nitrate - tdDd00.2 | ecosystem: Environmental > Aquatic > Marine > Coastal > Sediment | place... | reverse complement strand
TCATGGTTTTCAGTTGTGGTATGGATTAGAGAGGCCATCCACTCCGGTGATGGTGCTAAGCTTTTCTTAGCAAGTGCTTCAGTTAATTTTTTATATGCCCTCTTATCTTTTATGGCATACTTTTGGTCATTATTATTCATAAAGTTTACTTTCTCAAATAAAAATGAATCCACTCAAAGATGGTTGATAAGTGTTACCTACTTAATCATAAGAATTATTTCATGGCGTCTAAAATTTCCTATTGAACCAGCACTAGATATAATAACTATTTTTATTACAATCATCCTTACATCATATGCTAGAATGTCCTTGAAAAACATCAATGCAGAAGTTGTAATAACATTACAGATTTTTATAGCTTTACAGTGGACCAACACGATGCCAGCATTATCATCTTTTTATATTGGACACTCAGAGTTACCAGCCAGTATAAAAATTGCTGGGGCATATTTGGATAATACCTTTACGCAGAATATAATCAGCTTGGCATTTATGATACCTTTGCTTTTAAGTGCAACTATGACTTCTATGCGTTTTAGAGCCAATAATATGATGATGACAATTTTAGAAGAGAATGTACAAAAGGCTAAGGAATTAAAAGACGCTCAAACCAAGATTATGGAAAACAGAGTATACAAAGAAGTGAATGCCATGGCCCATGATTTGAAAACACCACTGGTTACAATAAGAGGTCTTAATTCTATGTTAATGTTATCAAAAGATATGAATAAACTTATTCCATATGCAGAACGTATCGATAATGCTGTAGAAAAAATGAGCGAGCTAATTTCAGGTTTTCTATACGGTACGCATCGACGTAGAATATCTATTGCAGAATTAATTGATTATGTAAGATCACAAGTACCTATTGATAGCGATAACATCAACTTTAAATTTATTGCCGATAATGAAGAAAATCTAATCTGTGGTAATCAAATTAGACTTTCTAGAGCCATCATCAACATTATAGAAAATGCAATTATTGCAACAAATACACAAAATGAAAGAAATATTACTTTGAAAACAACACTTCTAGATGATAATATAATTATCTCAATCGAAGACAATGGCAAGGGTATTGATGATGACCATATCAATAATCTGTTTGATATAGGCTATTCAGGTGTCGGATCCACAGGGCTAGGGTTACCCTTTGCCAAGCAAATAATTGAAGAACATGAAGGTACAATTAGTATCTCCAGTGAATTAGGTCTTGGAACTAAGGTTGAAATCGCCTTACCTACCTGTAAAGAATAAAGGAGTAAACATGTCAAATAACATAAAAGTTATTGTGATTGATAATGATCATGATATATTATTTACCGTCAAAGAGGTTTGTGAGTTTTGTGACTATACAGTTTTTACTGCTGATAGAGGTGAAAAAGGATATAAGTTAGCCTTAGAAGTAAAACCAGAATTAATCATTATTGATTATCATATGCCTGGTTGGGATGGCCTCCAAACTGTAAAAAAGATTCACAAAGCATTGCCTGAAGTTGCAATATTAGTCCTTACAGTTGATGAAAATCAAGAGACTGCTGAGAAGTTTCTTCAAGCAGGGGCAACGGACTTTGCTATAAAACCTATAAAAGCACCTGACCTTATTGCTAGAATGAAAATCAACTTACAACTACAGAGCATGCAGTCTCAACAAGCTGTAAAACAGGAACAAGAGTATATTGACAAAGGGATGAGCGCAATTACACTTGAAAAAATTGTTGGTTTTATGCGTAGTCAGAGTACACCTGTTACACTGCATGAAGTTTCTACATCGGTTGAACTATCTTATAAAACTGTACATAAATACATGCAGTACTTAGTAGAAAACAAACAAGCAGAGACCATTCACCAATATGGTATTATCGGTCGTCCGAAAAATAGGTATCAGATTATTGAATAGCACCTAAAAGCTTGAAGTAAATTTAAAAAAAAGATTAAAATTATTAATATACAGATAATTAGTCCATACATTTAGTAAACCCATGATAATAAATTATGGGTTTATTTTAATTCTGCGACCTATACCTCCTTTCGCATTATCTAGATCACTCATTATAATCCCATTCTTTATGCTTAAAGATTCGAAAATAGGGTATACATATAAGTAGAGAAGGTGATGATATGTCTAATCAGTTTATTACTTTAGATGATTACAAGATGAACCTTATGAGACAAAATGTATCTATGATTCGTGAAACGGTAAAAGCTTTTAAACCCGTGATAAACGAGCCTGCCTACGAACCGACATTTAACAATTATTCTTCCATTTCTCAAATTGGTAAGCAGTTTTCCACTTACTATCAAGATATAAAAAAAACAGGCAATGAAGAAGCATTAAATGGACTTCGACAAGTTGCAATAGATATGTCAACGAGTGATGATCCAAATAGATATTTAGCGTTAACAGAAGATCTAGACGATTTAAAAGAAAGTGATTATGATGAGTTCATTAATTTCTTCGAGACTGCTGATAGTGTGGGAGATAATTATCATGACTTAGGTTCTTGGATTGATACTTATACAAGTATTGACGATACAGATCAGCAGAGCCAATTTCTTGATGCATCAAGTGAACTAATTGAAACTGAAGGTTCAAGCTTAGAAGTTTCTACTACTTTTACTGATTTCTTAAATACCATTCAAACAGCTGTTGAAGACGAGGATATTTCTGAACTAGATGAATTCCTTGATGAAGTCATTGAAGGCAACAATATAGAAGACTATCAAAATATTATTGAAACATACAATGAAAATAGCTCAGGCGCATTTTAAAACACACATTGAATGTGTGTTTTTTATTGAAGTATTATTATATATTTAACAAAAGTTATATCTAAGATCTCTATTTGGAAATATGCATTGAAATAAGAACTATTATACATCACTTTATTTTGGTGTCTCCAGCAATATCTTCTGATTATCATCAATAACCGCGCCAATACTATCGTCACCTTCCCAGCTAAGATTCCCTGTTAATTTTCCTCCTAATGCTATTGTCCATTCTTCATGTATAGTACCGGATCTGTAACGTAGAGCTACAAGTTCTTTTTTAGATTGAGTAGGAACAATCAATAATGTTTGTTGGTTTTCTTCATTCAATGTCAACAGATACATATGCATATCACGTGATCCAATATCATGTGTTGAATAGCCCGAAAGAGAAGCCTCAACTTTAATAACATTATTCTCCTTGTCCCAACTATAGTAATTTACTATACCTCCGATATGAGGTGTTTGTACATCAACAAGAAGCTTTTGACCATCTTCAGCAAAGGGAGCTATACCTAAAACATGTCTCCAACGGTAGCCTATACCTATTGGAGCACTCTCAGCTAAACTATTGCCACTTTCATCGTATAATACAATCTTAGAACCGTCTGTGCTATTGCTCAAGGTCAAAACAATTTCTTTATTTCCATCATCATCCCAATCACTCCATAAAGGTTTTATACTTTCTATAACCCAATCTTCTGGTATAGAGAACTTATTTATTACATAAGGCTCATCAGATAAATGTATGATAGTTACCGAGGTAGCCTCTATAGAATCCCCTAATATGCCATGTTGATATTGATCACTTGGATCAGTAAGAATAAGTAAACGTTGTTGATCATCCACTAAAATTATACTGTCTTGCAGTGCATTGATCTCTAAGGCGGCCGTATGATTTTTAAAATTTATCTGAAGATCACCGTTCTCATCAATCCAGTAACTATCCATTTCATCAACCTGACTTGAGTTATTTAATGGTTTATCTTCTGTACAAGCAGCAAAAAACATAATAATCAATGTAAGACATAAGAAAATTGATGCTTTCTTCATTATTTATCCTTTCTCATTGTGCAACTCAATTTTTAAACTGCACTCATTAAAACACCATAGCTGTATAGTATATATAAACTCATACCCCTCTTAAACTAAAAAACACAGCCCTCTAATTGAAAGCTGTGTTATTTTTAAATTTGAATTAACTTTTTATGTACTTTAGTGATGACTTGAAGTTTTTCATTAATACCCTCTTCGTCAATAATATGATCTTCAAAGTACCAAGAAGTACTCAGTACTAAATCTGCATAAAATGATAATAGCATGGTTTTCTCATCTAGATTAAATCTTCTAGAAAAAGACTTGATCATATCTTCTATAGACTGATCTACATCAATACCTTTTTCACCAACTTGGTTGTTCATATACCTGCCAACTTCAAGACTTCTATAACCAATCATACCCTTAGGATCTATAACAGTCCATTGATCATCCAGTAAAATATTACCGTGGTGTAAATCACCATGTAACAATGATACTGGGTTATTGTCTACATTTAAATCTTCAAAATGATCTATTAAATATTGTAGGTGATCATTCATTTTATGATCAGGTGATTTTTCTTTAACATAACCATCCATCTTTTCAGTAAAAGCTAAAAATGTCGGATAGTCATATGTGAAGTCTGTACTAGGTGTTTTATATAAAATATCTGCTGCATAGTCTAATCTTTGATCATATGGTAGCTGCCATAATGTATGCCCTGGTTTAAGGTTATCAAGTACTAGTGCTCTTCTTTCTATATCTACATCAATTAGTCTAACCATCATTTCCCTATTGAGTTCTTTCAATGCATAGTATTCTGTTAGAAACTCAAAACCTGGTAAACATATCTTTAACACGATATCACCATGCAAACTTGAGTTTGCACCAATAACCATGTTATAAGAAAGATCCATTACCTGAATATCCTTAAGGGACCACTTGCTTATGAAATAATCTAAGTGGCCTTTTAATTCTTCAATCCAGTCCTTACTTTTATCACCCATAAACTTGAACATTTTGTCTTTATACTGTTCAGTGATCATTAAACCAATACCTCATATCCATCTTCAGTTACAAGAATAGTATGTTCCCATTGAGCTGATAATTTTCCATCTCTAGTTACAGCAGTCCAATCATCTTCTAAGATATTTAACTTATATGTTCCTTCATTAATCATAGGTTCTACAGTCAATACCATTCCTGGTACAAGTAACATACCTTTTAAACCTGTATCAAAATGGCTTACATGTGGATCTTCATGGAAGTTCTTACCGATACCATGACCGCCAAAATCTCTTACAACACTAAAGCCTTTACTTATAGCATGTGCTTCAATTGCTGTACCAATTTCTGAAACAGATACAAAACCTTTAACTTGATCCATACCAATGTCTAAACATTCCTTAGCACAATCAACTATAGCTTTTGCTTCGTCTGATACTTGACCTACAAGATACATTCTAGATGCATCTGCAAAGTAACCATCTAAGATAGTCGTGATATCTACATTTATAATGTCACCTTCTTTTAAAGGTCTATCTTCAGGGATACCATGACAAATAACCTCGTTGATACTCGTACAACAAGATTTAGGGAAACCATGATAACCTAATGTTGCAGGTGTACCACCATGTTCTATCGTGTAGTTATGAACAAATGTGTTGATTTCCTCAGTCGTAACTCCAGGTTTAATTAAACTTCCTACTTCATCTAATATGCCTTTTGTAATTGCACCACTTTTTCTAATACCTTCTATATCACTTTCATTTAAAACAAGTTTTCTGTCAGGTATTTCATAGCCTAGTTTTTTATAAGCTTCCAATTTCTCATCAAATGCTAAATGGCATTTTTTATACTTCTTGCCACTACCACACCAACAAACATCATTTCTTTTTATCATAATTACTCCTTTATCAATACGAAAGCACTATGTTTCTTATCTAATGCACATAACATAGGTGCCTTTAATCTAAAATCCAAATAACGACCATTCTTAAAAGGTTCTATAATGGTATTTCTATTAAAGTCCTTTTGACCTTTTTTATAAACAAGAATAACTCTATTGTCAATATTAAGTTTATGACTTCTACAAAACTCCACACAGAAGTCTATATCTTCTATACATTCTACAAAGTAAATGATAACATCATATACTTCATATGTCACCTCTTCCCTGTCTATAAAGTTGATATATGCAATATTAGAAAAGTGTTCAATCATTAATTTACTATAATCCATAGAAGACCTCCTATTTATATATACCATTTTGAGGTCTTTTTTATCACCAATATTTTGATAAAAAAGTATCAATTTATACCTATTCCTGTCGTTTTTCAGAAAATTCAGATGATTTCGTTAATTTTATATCAAAATCGAGAAGTATTTTTCTCGTTTATATTACAATTGCATTACAAAGTGTTTACTCGTATACAAAGTACGGTATAAGTACTTTAATCATCACAATCTCTAGGAAAACGTTTCTTTGAGGCTTGTAAGCCCATTGTTAAGCAAATAACAATGCTACAATTAACATTTTCTACTTGTTATGCTTAATATAGTGAAAGAAATATCAATCACAATATTCAGGGGAGGATAATAATTATGGTTGTAAGTAAGGACAAGGTAGAAGAAATTCTATATAACTATGATTGTCGTGCCGATGCTTTAGTGCCTATCTTAATGGATACACAAAGTATTTGTGACGATCATTATGTAGATGAAGAAACACAAAAATACATTGCCAGTCGTTTAAACTTAACGTACGTTGATGTATATGAGGTGTCTTCTTTTTTCTCTGCCATCAATAAAACACCAAAAGGAAGGTATCATATTCAATTATGTGATTCTTCTGTGTGTCGTATCAATAAGAAAGATCTTATTGAGGAATACTTAGAGAATACTCTTTGCATCAAAGTGGGAGAAACGACACCAGATAACATGTTTACTCTAGAACATACACCTTGTTTCGGAGCATGTGATATCTCACCTGCTATTCGAGTTAACAAACAAGTATATGGTCACTTAACAATTCAGAAGGTAAAACATTTATTAGAAGATTTGAGAGGTGCTGAGTATGAGTAAAACACGTTCAATGATTTCAGAATATTTCGATAAATATAAAATAAATGAAATAGATAAATATCAAGAAATGGGCGGATTTGCCGGCCTAAAAAATGCATTAGAAAAAGGGAAAGAGTTTGTAATTGAAGAGCTTAAAGTTTCTGAGTTGAGAGGTCGTGGTGGTGCAGCTTACCCAGCTCATAAGAAATGGCAAGCAGCTAAAAGTCGTACTGAAGAGATCAAATATGTATTAGTTAATGCCGATGAAGGTGAACCTGGTACATTTAAAGATAGAGACATCCTAGCAAGAGATCCATATCGTGTTATTGAAGGCCTTACAATTGCTGGCTATACTGTTGGCGCCTGTGAAGGTTATATCTATATTAGAGAAGAGTATGAAGACATTAGAAAGAGAATTATTGAGGCGATTAATATTGCTAAAGAAAATAATTTACTTGGCAACAACATTTTAGGTACTGAGTTTAGTTTTAATATAAAAGCATATACAGGTGCTGGCGCATACGTTTGTGGTGAAAATACAGCACTAATAGAATCTATGCACGGTAATGTTGGCCGACCTAGAGTTAAGAGACCTAGAGTTGGTGAAAGAGGTTTATTTGGTAAACCTACAATGGTTAATAATGTTGAGACCTATGCATGTGCTGCAGCAATTTTAAATCATGGTGCAGAAGTATACGGTGCTCAAGGTATGAATGGTCACAAAGGAACAAAGATGATCAGTCTTTGTGGAAATATCCAAAGACCAGGTGTATATGAGATTCCATTTGGTTTACCTGTAAAAGACATCGTCGAAGAAATCGGTGGTGGTACTAGAAACCTAAGTTTAGGTAAATTTATTCAATCAGGTGGTGCTTCATGTCCATTGATTCCTTATACACATTTCGAAACAGAATATGGTTATGATACCTTCAAGTCAAATGGTTTTGATATCGGTTCTGGTTCTATCGTTGTGGCTAATGGTAATGTTAGAGTTGTAGATTACTTATCTGCTGTTAGTGGTTTTTTTGAACATGAATCATGTGGTAAGTGTACACCATGTCGTGAAGGTACAAAGAGAATTCACGAAATCATAGATGACATGGTTAAAAACCAGGCCAGTATGAAGCAATTCAATAGAATTAAAAAGATTGCAGAGACTATGATAGACAGTTCATTATGTGGTTTAGGACAAACTGCACCTACTGCTGTTCTAAGTGCAATGAAGCACTTTGAAGAGGAACTATTAGAAAGTATAACTGAATAAGGAGGCTGAAGATGATTAAATTAACCGTTAACAATACACCGGTTGAAGTACCTGAATCTTCAACCATCTTAGATGCTGCTAGAAAAGCAGGTTTTGATGTACCTACGCTATGTTTTATGAAAGAAACCAATGAAGTAGGCGCATGTAGAGTCTGTCTTGTAGAAGTTGAAGGCCAATCGAAACTTCAAGCATCATGCGTTACCAATGCCCGTGAGGGTATGGTTGTTAAAACCAATACTAAAAAAGTTCGTGATCGAGTAAGAACCAATGTTGAGTTATTACTAGAAAATCACAATAGAGAGTGTACAACATGTGTACGTTCAGAAAACTGTGAGTTATTAGATCTAGCACATACATTAGATATTCCCGATTTAGAATTCCAAGGTGAAAAGAGAGATAGATATTATGACGATTACTCTCATTCAATCGTAAGAGATTCTTCTAAGTGTATCCTATGTGGTAAGTGTGTAAGCGTTTGTAAAAAAGTACAAGACATCGGTGTACTTGGTTTCCAAAACAGAGGTTATAACTCAAATGTAGGTCCTGCATTCCAACATAAAATGACAGAAACAAATTGTATTTTCTGTGGACAATGTGTCAATGTTTGCCCTGTAGGTGCATTGACTGAAAAAACTGATATACCTCGTGTTTGGGCTGCCTTAGAAGATCCTGATACATTTGTAGTTGTCCAAACTGCACCAGCAGTTAGAGCAGCCTTAGGCGAAGAGTTTGGCAACCCAATCGGTACGAGATCAACTGGCAAAATGGTTGCATCGCTTAGACGTTTAGGTTTCGATAATGTCTTTGATACTAACTTTGCAGCTGATTTAACCATTTTGGAAGAAGGACACGAATTACTTCATAGAATCCAAAACAATGGTGTTTTACCTATGATTACATCATGTTCACCTGGTTGGATAAGATACTGTGAATTTAACCATCAAGATTTCTTACCAAATCTTTCTTCATGTAAATCACCGCATCAGATGTTTGGGGCTTTAAGTAAAACTTATTATGCAGAAAAGCAAAATGTAGATCCAGAGAAAATGTTTGTCGTTTCAGTCATGCCATGTATCTCTAAGAAAACAGAAGCAGCTCGTCCTGAGATGGAACAAGAAGGTCTAAGAGATGTAGATGCAGTTATTACAACAAGAGAACTTGCAAGAATGATTAAACAAGCTGGCATTAGTTTTAATACATTACCGGATGAACCTTTTGATAAGATTATGGGTGAATATACAGGTGCTGGTGTAATCTTCGGTGCTACTGGTGGTGTTATGGAAGCAGCTATTAGAACAGTGGCTGATGTCTTAACTGGTGAAGACTTAGAAAACATTGAGTATCAAGCTGTAAGAGGTACACAAGATATCAAAGAAGCAACAGTTAATTTAGGTGGCATTGATGTTAAAGTTGCTGTTGTACATGGTACTAAAACTGCAGGCAAACTCCTTGACTTGATTAGAAAAGGTGAAAAAGATTATCACTTTATCGAAGTGATGGGTTGTCCTGGCGGCTGTGTTAATGGTGGTGGTCAACCTCAAGTTCCACAAAAGATTCGTGATACCGTTGATCTAAAAGTTGAACGTGCAAAAGCGTTATATGAAGAAGATATTATTTTATCTGTTAGAAAATCACATAAGAATGAAGAAGTAAAGAAACTTTACGATGAGTTCTTAGGAAAACCTAACAGTCATAAAGCACATCACCTACTTCATACACATTACACGAAAAGAACATTATAAACCAAAAGATGAGTCATCATGACTCATCTTTTTAAAGTTCTAGGTTCTTTCTTATATAATCTCTTAACTTAATCAGCCCTTCTTGTTCAAACATCCACTGAACCTTTTGATCTTTAATGTCTGTGCCTTCAGGTTTTTCATTAAATACAAAGATTCTAAATGTTTCAGCTATATCTTCTTCTGGATTTGTAGCAGCATAATCTGACACAAATTGATCCTTATACTTGTCATAAAAATCATAAGCTGTATTTTCATCATTAGGATCTACAATTGTTTTAAAATCCTCATAAATATCAGTCCAAAACTCATTATAGAATTTATTCAAGAATGATTCTTTGGCTAATATACCTTCTTCATTTTCATAAGTACCATTTGATTCATCTTGCATTTGAGACGCATTTAGAGTTAGAAGATGTGCAAACTCATGAACGATTGTCTCATCATATTCTTGGATATATTTACCCTCTTCATCAAAGGCATCTTTAATATCTAGAACTATTCTCCATTTTGTAAGTTGGTCATTCTCTTGGCTAACATAAGCTAGAATATTAGCTACACCATCAGAGTTTACTATAATATTTGCCACATAAGTTTTCATATCAGGTGATAAAACTTTTACAGCCCTTTCAGCTAGAAAACTATATTTTTCTAAGTCTTCTTTTCGTTCTTTGGATTGATCACCTTCAAAGGTTAACTGCTTACCATCATACTTATACTTTGCATATTGCACGGCACCAGATTGGATGCGGTCATATACCTCCATAGGATCTAAACCAGCATCGGTTAAGATTTTTTCTATGGCTTCATCAATTTCAATTAATCTATCACTTTCAGGATTTTTTTCATACAAATCCATATATTCTTCATCTAACTTTAGCAAGTCATCTTTCTGAACTTGAGTAAAAGCCTCTGGACTTTCCTCAATGAGTGCTGCAAAGTCTTGTAATGGTACTTTAAATCCAAATGATCCCAACAATTCATACATTTCACCATATGCACTTAAAATAGCTTCTTGGTCTTCATATACTTCTTCTAATTGATTGATAAGATCTAGCTTGTTTTGAGCTTGCTTAAGTTGTTCTTCATTTAATTTGTCGTACTCAAATCCTAGGAATCCTTCTAAAGTCCATGGTTCGTAATAAGCACCTTCAGTATTATTATCATACTCAAGTGTAATACCATATGATTCTACTGTTTCTGACAGCTTTTCATATAAGGCATCTAATCTTTCATCATAAAAATTTACAGCTTCAATATCATTGATAAGCTCTATCTGGCTTAATACATTATTCTTTTGTTCATCATTCAACGAATCAGCTTGATCACCTAATAGATTATCTAAAGTCCATGGATCAAACTCATCTTCATAATCTGAGTATTCTTCTTGAGCTTCATCATTTAAATGCTCATCTTGATTTTCCATCTTTTCTTCAACTGCAGGTGGGTCGATTAAGGCTAACTTGTCTGAAGTATTTAGTATCGCATCCCCTGCTTGACACCCTGTTATTAGCATACACAATGCTATTAAACATATAATATATTTTTTCATTTTCCTTCTCCTTTTACTTAATCAAATTATCTATAACTTTATTTAAATCACTCTCTGTTGTACCACCAGGTATAAATGTATCTAAGACTCTACCATTGGAATCAACGAATAAAGTTACTGGTACATAATCAAACTTGGAAGATATGTGTTCTTTGGTTAAAGCATAAGAGATACCCAATTGATCACTTATTGCCTTTACTTCTTCTTCATCTGAATCCAAAGTTAAGCCGATGAACTCTACACCTTTTCTCTCATATGCTTTTGATACTTTTTC
>Ga0070725_10001767_pt1 | contig 11733 bp, 8 predicted proteins | sample tdDd002_FD_69781 | JGI IMG/M metagenome (GOLD analysis project Ga0070725, IMG submission 69781) | Marine sediment microbial communities from the Atlantic coast under amendment with organic carbon and nitrate - tdDd00.2 | ecosystem: Environmental > Aquatic > Marine > Coastal > Sediment | place... | reverse complement strand
CAGCTTGCAAATAATACTGCTCTAAGCTACTTTAACAAGTTTAAAGCTGTACTGAAGCAAGCTTTTAAGGATGAAATCCTGAAGGAAGACTTAAATGGTCGTGTTAATCGTATTCCAGAATCCGAGTCGAAAAGAAACTTTCTTACACTAACAGAATTGAATTCTCTGGTTCAAACTGAATGTAATTTACCTGTTTTAAAGCAAGCAGCTTTGTTCTCTGCACTTACTGGATTACGTTTTGTAGATATTAAGGAGCTTGTATGGGGTGAAGTCTTACTAATGAGTGATAATGGATATTCGCTTCAATTTAAACAAAAGAAGACAAATGGTATGGAGGTCCTTCCTATTTCGGATCAAGCCTACTCTTTATTAGGTGAGCGCGGAGAAGAAGAGCTAGCTGTTTTCAAAGGATTAATTTATTCTGCTGCTAATAACGAGGTTCTTTCCAAATGGATAAAAGCTGCTGGCATCAAGCGTAAGATCACTTTCCATTGTTTTCGACACACTTATGCTACCTTACTGATTAGTGAAGGAACTGACATATATACTGTTTCCAAAATGCTTGGACACAGATCTGTGAAAACCACACAGGTATATGCCAAAATTGTGGACGAAAAGAAACGTGAAGCGGCTAATAAAATTAAAATCAACCTCTAACCAAATTCTATCTATGATTCCATATCCTATTAGTAACCAATTATCAAGGGATTCGAATAACAACACACTTATTTCTACACCTACAGGTTTGATTGTAAAGGCTGAATCTGTAATAAATACTTGTCTTTCCTGGTCCAAATGGCTAAAGATCCTACGGTCATATATAAAGAAAGGATTATTTGATGGTATTCAGGTCAATATCCCGAAGATTGATAAGGAGATGGAAAAACATTCAACTGTCTCTGAAAAATTGAATTATTGGAAGAAGATTTATGAGGATAATTTCAAACAAAAATTGAAGAATTCAGATATACCATGGGATCATCGACCTATGATTGAAAATCATCTTCTTATAGTGTATTTTAACGGTATTAATGGTTTGTACACTCCTTTATATATTCCACATATCATTTTTGACATTCACATCCGAACAAATACTAATACTGCCGAATATTCCTTCTGGTTTTTAAAATATCATGCAGAAGAATATTTACCCCACATTATCGAATACAAAAATTTAAAAGAAAAACTTGCTTCTGCTTTAGCGGCGGAACATATTAAAGCCGAATTGCATAAAATAAATCAAACTGAACAACTAGCTAATGAACTTCTAAACAATGCAGTCATTGATAACCACCAAAAATATAGTGTTTCGCCATATGAAAAAGAAATAGAATTGCTGAGATTGCTGGATGGATATTATACTAGACATGTATTACCCGAAGTACATACAATCGGAAATCGTACAGTTGAAATATATGCATCTCAAATTCTTCTGAAAAACTACCTAGAGAAAGAACTTTCTCAAATAGAGGTGAATTTTTGTTCCGAAGGTGTACCAAAAAAGATAATCGATACACTTAAATTAGAGCTAAATAGGTACGATTTTAACAGTCTTATTGAAATTAAAGATATAGGTGAGAAAAAACGGAATAAAGTTCTTAACCTTATTATTACAAATGATGTTCCTTATCAAATTGCAATGCTTGATCATCTTGGCTTTATAAAACATCTCGATAAAAACTACTGCACATCAAAGGACGAATTGCAAAAATTATTAGCAAAAATATTAGCTACTGGACAAAGAAACGTTAAAGGTAATATCCTGGTATTAAATCCAATTTCAAGAGAAGATCGTAGTCGTTATACAGCCCATGCTTACAAAGAAATAGTACAAAATGACTTTAATAGATTAAAATAGGGCGTACGCCCTACTTTTTGCCCCTAAATGCCCTAGATAAAATTGTAGCAGTATTAATTAAATATTGTTACAATGAAGGAGAAATCATTTGATTACATGCCAACGATGTTAATAATGATTTTTGAGCAGGTAAAAAAACTGGAGCAGTTAATTCAAGAGCTTTCAGATCAACCGAATCAAGAAAAAGAAGAATTATTAAACATTAAACAAGTTGCCGACCTACTTGGCCTTGCAGTTCCAACCATATACTCCCTAGTTAGCCGTGGACAAATTCCAGTATCAAAGAGGAGTGGAAAATTATTCTTTTTAAAGACAGAAATATTCGATTGGATAAAGGCTGGACGTCGGAGATCTAAAGTGGAATTACAGAAGGAAGCAGAAAAATTCTTCAATTCACAAAACCCGGAGGGACGCCATGGATTCTAGAGGCTGGATAAAACTTCATCGCCAATTTTACACTGGGAAAATTGCGCATCAACCACCACACTTTCGCGAAATATTTATTTGGCTATTTGTTCATGCCAATCATCAAGAAGCTCGATCCTCAGGAACAATGATAAAACGTGGTCAATTATTCACGTCTTACAAGAGTATAATTGAGGCTCTTAGTTGGTTTGTTGGGTATCGAAAGGAAGAATATCCTAAGCATAAGATCGAGAGTGCAATGAATTGGTTTAAGAATAATGACATGATACATACAGAGAAATCAACTAGAGGAATGCTTGTAACTATTTGTAACTACAACAAATACCAATCTGAAAACATCAATATCACGAATACGAAACCGACAGAGAACTCTACAGAAAACATACAATCAAACGATTCTATAAACAAGAATGGAAGAAAAGAAGAAGAAAATAGTATCTCTATTGCCTTTAGTGAATTTTGGGAGGCATACGATAAAAAGAAAGGAAATAAATCCGATATCAAATGTTTATGGGACGAACTTTCCGCTCAATATCAGAAAGCTGTTATGGATTTTATACCCAATTATAAGATGGCAAATCCAGATAAAAAGTTCAGGTGTAATCCAAAAACCTTCTTATTGGATCGACGCTGGGAAGATGAAGAGATGGATGCTGCGAATAATGAACCTGATCTTTCCCCATCAAATAAAAGCATCCTGTCAGAGTATGATATTCCTAAGGATGATTTATTTGGTTTTACAGATGAAGAGTTACTAAAAAGAATAAATAACGGCTTATACGAGAAGAGATGATAATACAATATCAAAAGTACGATATAGATTGTTCAAGAATACATGGTTTACAAGGTAAAACACGTTGCCCTAGATGCAAAGAATTAGGAAAGAAAAATTGGAGAGATACTTGCCTGTCAGTAAACCTTAAAGATGAAGTTTTAAAATGTCACAAATGTGGATTTTCTGGAAAATTCGGGAAAGTAGATAAAATATCAAAAATGGAATACAAAACACCAAACATAGGAAATCATACAGATTTAAGTGATGAACACCTTCAGTATTTTTCGAAAAGAGGAATAACACAAAAAACCGTCATTCGAAACAAAATAAAAAGCTCTAAAGATTGGATCGCTCTTCCGTATTATGAGGAGGCTTCCGTTGTAAATGTAAAGTATCGACACGGAAAAGAAAAAAAATTTCACCAAGCGAAAGAAGCAAAGCCAACAATGTACAAATACAACGACATTACCGGGCAAAACCAAATCATCATTTGTGAAGGAGAATTCGATGCCTTAAGCTGGGAGGAAGCTGGCTTTCTAAATGCTACCTCGGTTAATCAAGGTGCTCCAAATGTAAATGATCGTAACATTGATAAAAAATTAGAGTGCATTAGTAACTGCTTTGAAATTTTTGAAGCTGCAGAAATAATTTATCTATCAATAGATGATGATGAAAATGGTCGAAGATTACAACAAGAATTGATTAGGATGTTTAAGCCTGAAAGATGCAAGATAATAGATCATAGAGGTTGTAAGGATGCAAACGAGTTATTTCTTAAGGAAGGTCCCAATGGACTAATAAATGCCTTTAAAAGTGCTAAGAATGCCAAGTTAGAAGGAGTGTATGAATGCAATGAATTTCAAAATGAAATAATAGACAACTACAGAAATGGACAACCTAAAGGCAGTACTACTCATTTTTATGAAATAGACCAATGCTGGACTTGGAGATTAGGAGAAGTTAATTTATGGACTGGGTACAACAATGAAGGTAAAAGTTTAATGCTTCGACAACTTCAACTATTAAAATCGATAGGCGATGACTGGAAGCACGCAATGTTTTGTCCAGAAGACATTCCTCACCAAGATTTAGTTACAGATCTTATTGAAAGTTTTGTAGGAAAATCTGCGGATAAGGAACAAGATAAGTTCAACAACTATATGAATGAAATGCAGTTAAAAGAAGGACTAATTTTCATGAATAATCACTTCTTTATGGTATATCCGGACATTGATCATTCCATCGATGAACTTTTAAAATGTTTTTCTTACACTGTCAGAAAATATAGAATACAAACCATCACGATTGATCCTTACAATCAAATTCATCACAAGATGCAATTTGGAGAACGAGAAGATCTATACATCAGCAAGTTTATGACCAAATTGAAAAAATTTGCACTAGATCATAATGTTTCTGTCAATCTTGTTGCACATCAAACAACTCCTTTAGTACAAAAAGGAATAAATTATCCTGAGCCAAATCTGTACAGAATTAAAGGAGGTGGAACTTTTGCAGATAAAGCTGATAACGTTCTTGTGGTATGGAGAGAGAATAGAAATACCGATCATACAGATACGAAGGTGAAATTTATCAGTCAGAAGATAAAAAAGCAAAAATTGACAGGAATACCAGGCACTGTCGAGTTAAAATTTAACCGTAGGACAAACAGATATCTTGGACAACTGGGAAGCCCTATAGATGCATTAAAAAAGTTGCCCGAACAAAAAGAACTACCCATTCAAGTGGAAGTTTCTGAAGAGAAGGATATTTACGATGCATATAATCCTAAAAATCAACTAAGAGATGAAGATATTCCATTTTAATCTTAATACTGAGTACCGACCGATACCTAACGTTAATAACTAGAAATTACAAGCCACCACAACCCTTTTGGTTCTTTTTAAAGCACTAAATCAACATCCCCCCTCCTTGTCTCTGTTATTATTTGAATTAATCTTTAAAAGCCTAATTTCGGATAAAATCCATGCTTATTCGGAGAATGTCTAATTATTAATGTACAAATACTTGCCAAGGGCGATCATAAAGAGAAAAAAACAATCCTAAATGCCAAAAAATCCCTCTTCCAAATTTCATATGGATAGTAACAAAATGCCTGCTAATCTATGATTTGATACTTGTTACACTTTACTTGGACGAAATATCATTCTTTATCCAGATTTAAACGCCTTTACTAAATGGAAAGATAAAGCAAAACAATTATCAAAAATAGCCAATGTGACTATTTCAAATTTACTAGAATGTAAAGCAAACCCCAAAGAAAAGAGCGAAGGTTGGGATTTCGCTGATTATTTATTGCAATTCGATCTGAATGCATTCCGAGATAGCTCGAAATAAACACAAATTACACCCCCATACCCCAAAAATTTCGAAAAAACTGGGAGGCTATTGGGTACATGTACCCGAGTAATAGAAAATTGAATTTTATCACCTAATCTTTAACATTTGTAATCTGAATTACAAATAGTAATCTCTAGGAAAAATCACAACACATGATTAATTGATTTTAAGAATCTGATTTTGTGATCATCATCCAAATAGTTATCCTGTATTTGGTTTAATGGATTAAGCCAGCTAGCTTTTTTCTTTGCCCAGTTGTGGTATTCCTGATCTTCATCAGATAGGTTAGATACGCCTTGTTTGGCTGATATGTAAGCATGAATACTTTGAGATTCTCTCCATAAAAAAGCCCTATTTCTTAGAGTTATAAAGCTATGATATTCCTCTTCAACACGATCCTTTACTTCCTGAATTTTACGTTCTTCTTCATCCCTAACTCGCCAAAACTCATTAAGCCTTTCTCTCTCCAACATCTCTTTTTTAAAACGTTTCATTATATAATCAATGATTTTTGGAATTTTCTTCTCTAAAGGAATTTTTGTATCTCTAAACTCTTTTTTAGGAAAAGTACCAAATGTAATTGAGAGTACGCCAGTAGGAGTAAATTTTATCATCTCCCAACCACCGTATTTGCTTTTCTCATATGATCTCGTTCTTGGCTCCCGCATATTGAATTCGACAGAAATATCTTGATATTTTAATTCTGATTTCCATCTATTGACAACTTCATAGCCCAAAAATTGAAATAATTGGAGTAATGTGTTTAGTATCCTAAGTGCTCTATTTAAATTATTTGGTGAAACTTTAATATCAAACATGTTTCCACGCGAACTAAACCATCCTTCATTTGGTTCGTGCTTTTTCATTTCTTCCTTTAATTTTGAGATTTGGGGTAAAGGCTTACGAAGTTTATTTGGAACCTCAAATAATTTTTTATCTAGGCTTATTCCTTCGAAATGAATCAATGGCGATTCTTCTTTCTTCAATTTTGGGATCGGTTTTTGCGCAGGAATAGGTTTTAGCTCCTGAATTTTTATTTCTTCCTCTGAGTTCTCGGGATTAGGAAAATCAATAATCTCAAATGGTTTATTCCATTTTAATTTAGTCCAATGTCCTCCTATAGGAAGTGGAATATTATGCTTGTCACATAATTTACGAAGAAATGTTGTCGAAACATTATATTTTTCTGCAAGCTCTTTTAAGGGATGCGACCAAACTAAATCATAAAATTGTTTCCGGGTTAGTATGTTTGATTCCATGACTACATTTTTTTGTAATCAATTTAAGAAAGTTGTTTTGTTCGATATATCTTCTTATTTGAATTTTTCTTAAAGGTTTTTAATGATTAGCATTTCCCAGCCATTTCTTAAGAATGTAATCCCAATGCCGATAGAGTGGAATTAAAGTTCTCCCTAATAAAATAGACATAGATAGAATTAGGAGTATTTCCGGAGAATTGTAAAGCTAAGTAGATTTATGTTGTTCTTACCTGGATTTAACAATACTTTGTAGAGTATTGTACTCCTTTAAAGTAACGCTCATCACTTCCTAGAGCAAAGACAAATTCAAAAAGCTGTGTATTTTATCAAACGCAGTTGGATCAAATCCTTGTACCAAAACTTTAATATTATTTAAATCAGTACAAAATGGCAATAAAAGTTAATTAATATATCGTCATTTTACATATTTGGCACATATTGGTCCAATACCATATTTAATAGACTTACTATCTGTCAGTTCTCTTCCACACACACTGCATTCTCCCGTTTCAAGACCATAATTTAATATTGCAGCTTTAGTATCCTTTGAAAATCTAACAAACAGCTGAAGAACAGGAATTATCTGTTTACAGTTTCCTTGTGGAATTACATAGCCATTTCTAGAAATTTGCATTAATTTCTTTCCTGTAGTCTTATTCGTAACAATAATCAAATTTTCATTTCTTAGTCTACCCTTCTCATTTTTTTCAGCATAAAATGAGATTTGAATTTTCTCTCCTTGACCTCTTTCGTTCTTAAATAGAATTCTAATGATTGGGAAATTTTGAGTTCTCTTTCGCTTGTCTAACTCTGAAAAAATTTGCGTTACATCAAATGCTTTAAATGGAAGAGACGGAAGAGAAATTACATACGCAAGAAGTTTTGATCCATATTTTTCTAAAGAAAGCATAGCCATTATATGTGCTTCTACAATGTTTTCAAGTACTTCTTGTGAATTGAAAAACTTACGAGCTATAAATTTTAGATGTCCATCATCCAACCCAAGACAAATAGAAAATGCCTCAAAGTCAGTAAAAATCGATTCAACTTTTTCTTCTTTAATTTCAATTATTCTTAGAACTCTATTTTCAAAAGTATCCTTACCTCCAATCAATTTTAATTGATCATCATCAAACGGATTAATTTCTTTGAATTCATCAGGCAACTCATCATCCTTAATAATTTGGACATTATCCCTATGAATAGTCTTTTTTACAAAACTATAGTTGTCATTATGAAGATCAAAAAGCAAGTCTTCAATATCTGTATCAATTTTTTGATTCGGACCATTCAACTTTATATCAATCTGTATAAAGTAATCCTCAAGATTACTCATTCCTATATTCAGTTTACGCGCAATTTCTATAGCTCTTTTCATTGTTCTTAAATTCGATGATAATCTTCAAACTACAATATTTAATAACATTCCTATATTTACTAAAATTCAACTTTTAGAAAAATCTTATTATACTTATGTCTATTAGATTAGTTTCTTATCGTATTAAACTGATGACTTTGCTCTTACACACCTGTTCCTTTCCTATTTTATTAGACCAAAACACAAAGTTGCGATCGTACCTATAAAACATACTAATGAAATTATGACCTCAAAATATTGAGATAAAACTTTCCTCATATTTTTTTATTTCATAGACACTATATTAAATCTAAAAAATTAACTTTCAAACTTACTTCGAACACATTAAAAACAAGTGTATATCGGTTATAAACATATATTACATCTAATTTTTACATAATTAGGATATATCTAATTCGTATATTTTCTCCGTTTTAGTTATCCTAATATGCTTTAGGGGTTCTAAGTCTAAAGCCAGAAACAATTCTGGTGTAAGTTTTATAAAACCACTTCTCGATCTACCATCATTAGAACCGATACGATAGCAACATGTATATATTACTCCTTTAAACTGAAAGTTTAATTCATATGTTTTAGGGTTGCCTATTATTTCATTAGGGAATAAGTATTTATTCGATTTTAGAATCCTAAGCTGATGCTTCTTTATATCAATTTCTGTTATTGTTGAGACTATTATAGTATTCATTATTATTGGAATTGAGGAAAATATTGTAAGAGATGAATTCTCTCAGCAGAAGGATCTAATGTGAGATCATAAGGCATTACTCTAAGTTTTAATGAAGAATCATACTCCAGACATAATTCTTCATCAAATAATTCAGATTTTGGGTAAATTAGCAGTAGTTCCGTATGAGGTCTGTCTTTTTGATAGTTTTTCCCGTATGCGAAGAGCTGATACATATCAGCAGAGGTAATGTTGTAATTGCAACTTGGCTGGTATTGATTTATGATTTTCCATTTGGTATCAGCTACTATTTGTTCGTTTTCTGAACGGATAACAATATCAGGACGCATACGAAATTTACGTTTACTACCATCAAAACTTTTGTCCGTTACTAACCAATGTTGTCGATCCTGAAAAGAAATTTCTACTTCAGACATATTTTTTCGAATTTGAGCTGAAACATAGGATTCAAAAAGAGACTGCATTGGGAATAGAATTGCAGTATTTAAATGCATCCCTCGATAACTCGTAAAAGATTGACCTAAAAGAAAAACCTTTGCCCATTTTAAGGCAGTGTCATAGTGTGAAAAAAGACGGTTGTGACCGTTAATCGCTGCCAAATCCTTATCAAGATTGTTACAAACACCAACCTCATCCAGCAATTGAATATAGTTATGTAGCGCAGCTTTGTTCCCAGGGCTTTTTGATTTTTTCTGTAAATAAACAAGAGCTGATTTTAAGATTCTATTCTGAGGTATATCAGTTCGAAATTCGTCATACTCAACAAAAAAACGTTCCTTATGAACCAAGTTTAAACGAATCTGATTTGAGAATTTTAGTTTCCCTTTCAGGAATTTCTCATTAGTTTCAAGCGTATTGTATTGATGTTTTATCCCTTTTTTCAATATTTTCTCTACCTCTGTCAGGAAAGCAGATATGAAAACTTCAAAAATAGGCATTCTACTTATTTTTAGATGTGCTTGATCAATTGAACGGAAGGGAGAATTCCAAAGTGTTTTCAACATCTTAAACAAGACCAATTTACTCTGTTTAATTCTATCTGCATCCTCAATTTCATCACCATCTGGCATGAAAATCTTAGGTAGAATTTCAATTACAGTCCCTTGCTTGGTTTCAATTACGCCTACGTAGTTTTTAACCTTGATAAAATCCAAACCCTTCTTTCGATGAACTGAAAATGCATGATCCAATTCAATTTTAGGGTCATTATTTTCTGCAATAAAATTCTTGAGACTATCAAATGATTGGATATCAAGGAAAATTTCATTAAAAGAATCTATTCCTTCTCCTGGGTAAATGGTACCATATTCTCGAATTACTTTATGTTTTTGCATTTAAAACAAGTGGGTTTGGAAATAATCTTTGATATTATATAAAAAAACAAATGTGGAGTATTATTCTCCACATTTGCATATATAGTTAATTAACAAGCAATCCCTTTTGAGTGTAATTGATTGCATTTAATGATGCATATATTCTGGTAAAAGTTGACATTGGAATGAAGTCATATTTCTTAGCTGAAAGGTTAGGATTAACCTGATATCTAATTTCATCCTCATATTCTTCCAAATTCATACCAAATAATTGACGCTCTTCTTTTGAATCGTATTTTTTTGTGATCCAAATCAATTTTTCCTCATCCGACTTTTGCCAGTCTGGATTGTCAGCCAAAACTAATTGTATTTTTTGCCAATCGTTATAAAAGTACTCTTGAAGTAAAGGAATGATCTTGTTTCGGAAAACTTCGCAAAGATCATGATGACTTCGAACCCCCATAAAAAAGGCATGTCCAATAGTATGATCCCTATCCAAAAGAAATTCAATTCTCTCGTTTATTTTATCTAACAACAAATTAAGATTGATACCATTTATAGGATTGCTCTCAAAATATTCTTTGAGTGGTAAGAGATTATTCTCTTTTATTGATTCCCATATATCTTCAGCAATATCCTCAGGGATATCACATCCCAACAATTGAAATAAAGCTAATTCCTTCTCCCTAAAAGAAAGATAAGTTTCATCTGTGTACGTTTGCCACAGTCGATAAATCATCTTTTCTGGAGCTAATAATTCTGATTGAGGCATTATCTCTTCGAAATGGAAACGGCGACGAAGAGCAGTATCCATAAGAGCTATACTACGATCCGCAGTATTCATTGAACCAACGATATGTATATTTGAAGGAACTCCAAATTTCTCTTTTGAGTAAGGCAATGTTACAAATAACTCATTTGTTGCTCCCATCCTTTTATCCACTTCAATTAAGGTGATCAACTCGCCTAAAATTTTAGAGATATTTCCTCTATTTATTTCATCAATACAGAGAACCCATGGTTTTGCATTGGTAAACCTCTTTACTCTATTTTCTTTGGTATCTTTGATTGCCGCTTTCAAATCGGAATATCCAACAAGTTGACAAGCCTTTTCACAAACTTCATAAAAAATACCTGGTTCAACAGAGTAAATCATTTCTTTATCATCATCATCATCTGATTCTGGAATTACGGGTTTGATTCCCTCAACAAACTCCTCGTATGAATAGGACTGATGGAATGTAATAAAGCTGTATGGTTTTTTAGGTTTAACTATATCAAGAGGTCGCTCATCGGAAAATTTATAAGCAGAACTGGATAATTCCTCCACAAGAGTCTCCCATCTTTTACCATACTTTAAATTACCAAAAGAAGGAGTATACGAGGCATTCAGTCTTAATGGCGTTTTGAATTGTTCAATCCATCTAACTTTTACTGTTTGAAAATCGAAAGACTCATCTTTCGAAGCAGAATCAACTTGATAATCCTCTAAAGCCTGAGCTAATCCTAGAAGATTTCGACCAGAGATGATACAAAAGTAATCGCCTTTTGAAACCATTGCAAATGATTTCATCAGCTTATAAGCTCTCTCAACATCAGAACTTTTGAGCTCTTTTAAGTCACCCAGATCTTTATCGCACCATTCAAAACCTAATCTATTTGATTCCTTCAATTTATC
>Ga0070725_10001763_pt1 | contig 11739 bp, 10 predicted proteins | sample tdDd002_FD_69781 | JGI IMG/M metagenome (GOLD analysis project Ga0070725, IMG submission 69781) | Marine sediment microbial communities from the Atlantic coast under amendment with organic carbon and nitrate - tdDd00.2 | ecosystem: Environmental > Aquatic > Marine > Coastal > Sediment | place... | reverse complement strand
GGGCTTTGTAAAACGTTTGCGAACGAATAAATGGAACAGGTCTAAATAACTCAGCTGTAATTAACGTTTTTTTTCTTGAATCTGATTTTAATCTATCCAAAACATTAATTCGTCAATTTTGATAAATACCAAAAAAGAGCCAAGGGCATTTCTCTTAATCAAAAGAAATTTTAGCCTTTGTCAAAAAATCTTATTTATTTTCAATAATTTTTGAAAGGGCTTCTAGTCCTAATCGATATGAATCCAAACCAAATCCCGCGATAACACCAACACAACTTGCACTAATTAGACTTGTGTGTCTAAAGGCTTCTCTTTTATGTACATTTGAAATATGGACTTCGATGACCGGGAGATCAACAGCCGCAATTGCATCTCTAATAGCAACGGAAGTATGCGTGTAAGCCGCCGCATTCAAAACAATACCATCGAATAGAAATCTAAGCTCATGAATTTTATTAATGAGCTCACCCTCAATGTTTGATTGAAAATATTCCAAAGTAAAATCGGGAAATATGTGCTTCAGTTTTTCGAAATATTGATCGAAACTTTCTGCCCCATAAATTGATTTTTCTCTGGTCCCTAATAAGTTGAGATTGGGGCCATTTAGGATTAAAATTTTCATTTCGTCAAAATTTCACTTTAGTTTAACATAGAGTTCTTATCCGATTTTAACAAACCTTACGTAATAAATTCATATAATGTTTTGTAATATTATCATAAAAGTACGTATATTGCTATCGTTAAAGCAAATCTAGTAAAATAGATTTGATTAACAATTACAACTAAACTACATACTTAAAATTAATTGAAATGAATTGGACAACAACAATTGAGAATTTCAAGACTTATCTCACATTGGAAAAGTCTTTATCAAAGAATTCTATTGATGCTTACATCAATGACATCACTAAATTAACAACTTTTTTCAAGGAGCAAGGCAGAACTGTAGCTCCTGTTGAGGTTGTTTTACAAGACCTTAAGGATTTTGTTACCTGGATTAATGACGCAGGTACAAGCCCTAGAACTCAAGCTCGTGTTATTTCCGGAATCAAAGCTTATTTCAAATATCTATTACTTGAAGAAGTTATTGATAGAAACCCAACAGCTTTGTTGGAAGCTCCAAAAATTGGACGTAAGCTTCCTCACACATTAACGGTTGATGAAATTGACGTCCTGGTAAAGGCTGTTGATACAAACAAATCTGAAGGACAAAGAAACAGAGCAATACTTGAAACACTTTATTCTTGTGGACTTCGCGTTTCTGAATTGATCGATCTTAGAGTTTCTAACCTTCATTTTAGAATGGGTTTCATTAAAATCCATGGAAAAGGAAACAAAGAACGTTTAATTCCAATCGGAAAAAGAGCTAAAAAAGAAATCAAACTTTACCTAAAGAACTACAGAGGTAAATTAAACATCGATAAGGATAGCGAGGATATTTTATTCCTTAACCGTAGAGGTCGTAAACTTTCTCGAGTTATGATTTTCACGATCATTAAGAACCTTTCAAAGAAAGTTGGATTAACCAAGAATGTTTCTCCACATACTTTCCGTCACTCGTTTGCTTCTCACTTGGTAGAAGGTGGTGCTGACTTAAGAGCGGTTCAGGAGATGTTAGGACATGAGTCTATTTTAACAACTGAAATCTATACACACTTAGATAGAGATTATTTGAAGGAAACAATTAAAAATTGTCATCCAAGATCTAAAGATCAATAATCAAAAAAAAAGAGTAGCAAATTGCTACTCTTTTTTTTGTCTCTTATATTTTAACTTCTACAACTAATTCTGTTTATAATTTCACAATATAAGCATCAGGAAAGCCTTTAGAGCGAATATCTCTCAACTCTCTACGACAAACCCAATAATTATCGTAGCTACGGTAAAAATATCGATAAAGACTCTCATCCTTGTCAAAATTCTCGTACACTCCTGTTAATTTAAGCTGACTAATACGCGTTGTCTTTTGACTTGCAAAAACGTGTATCGAATATTTAAATTTAGGATCTTTCTTATTCTTTATACCATATGTTTCTTCATATAAATTTCTCATTTTCTTTGAGAACTTCATCCGACTCACATCCCGGTAATAATTCCAAAATTCCCACTTACCATACCTGTTGATTCGAAAAAGAGTTTCAGGAGGCAATTCCTCTACATAATTATCATCCTCAACTTTTTCATCAGCAATAGTCTTAACTTCTTGAACTACTTCAAGTTTTTCAGCTACTTTTTCTTTGGGATTTGCAACAATATTAGCTTCCTCTTCAGGTTCAATTTCAACAACTTCAGTGTACTCTATTTCCTTACTATTATCAAGTTTAACTAAATTAAATAATTCTGGTGAAATCAGAGGAGAAAGTAAGCCGACAATAATCGATATAAGTAAACAAGCTACTATATAGAGGAGGTTTCTCATAAATGATGTATTCCTTTTTTTAGATAATAAATCTAGAGTTTTATACTCTAACAATAAAAGCAAAAGCTCTTATCGGTAATAAATATAATAAAATCTATTAATATATCTTTAATTAAGACTTCATCAATAAAGAACTATCGCCATAACTCAAAAATCGAAACTCATTATTCAAAGCATAATCATAAATATCGCGCCATCTATCTCCCACTAAAGCTGAAATTAATAAGAGCAAAGTACTCTGAGGCTGGTGAAAATTAGTCACTAAACCTGAGATTACTTTAAAATCGTAACCCGGTGCAATAATAATTTGAGTAGCAGCATTAAATAAACTTAGATTTTCATTTTTCATAAAATCAATAATCGCTTGATAAGCCTCTACTCGTGTATAAATTCCATTAAGCGTATAAGCATCCCATTGTTCAAGTAAATATGGATTCTCTTTTCCCGATAGTATTTTAACACCAAGCCAGTATAAACTTTCGAGAGTTCGCACTGATGTTGTACCAACAGCAACAATACCATTCTCTGCATCCAACACTTGCTGCAAACTCGACACATTCACCTGAATATGTTCGGTGTGCATCTCGTGATCGCCAATTTGCTCTGCTTTTACTGGTTTAAAAGTCCCGGCACCAACATGAAGGGTTAATTCAGCTCTTTTCACACCATTATCATCCAGTCGATTAAACACTGTATCAGTAAAATGCAAACCCGCGGTAGGCGCTGCTACTGACCCTTCATGCTTTGAGTAAACTGTCTGGTAACGAGTTAAGTCTGTATTTTCAGTGTCGCGATTCAAATAAGGAGGAATTGGAATTTTACCTGTTAGTTCAAGAACTTCGCTAAAGCTTAATGTTTGGTTCTCCCAGGTGAATTTAATTTCATGGGCACCGTCTAAATTCTCCACATGTTCAGCACAAAGAAATTCTTCCTTGCCTTCGAACATAAAACTCATTTTAAGAACACCAGACTTCCATTTACGTAAATTCCCAATAATACACTTCCATGTACAAACCCCTTGTGCTTGAAAAGCTAAATTATAATCCGCTGGACTTAAAGGTTCTAAACAAAAAATCTCAACACGTGCTCCCGTCTCTTTATAAAAAATCAATCTAGCCTGAATCACTTTGGTATTATTAAAAACCATTGTTGTACCCTCTGCTATTTCTTCCGGCAAATTTTGAAACCCTTTTTCTTTGATTTCATTATTCTTGTATACCAGCAATTTTGACTCTTCACGATTGCCTAATGGATATTTGGCAATTTTTTCGTCTGGTAAATTATATGTAAAATCTGATATCTGAATGCACTGTGGATTCATCACACTATCTTTTGTTCTTATTTCCATCTCTCCTGTAAATATTACTCAACAAACCATTCTCCTTAGTTGGAGAATAGAATTGGTGTGCAAAAATAGTTAACTTTGTTCGTATTATAAAACAATGCCTCAGATTCCATTCATTCGGGATATTATTTTTCAAAGACTTAAGATCTGAAGGCAACAAAACAGATAGCACATGCAAATAAACATTGGAGATAAAGTCAAATTTCTAAGTGAGACCGGTGGCGGAAGAGTTACTCGTATTATCGATGCTAAAACTGTAATGGTTCTTAACGAAGATGATGATTTCGAAATTCCTACTCTTAAAAAAGATTTAGTTGTTATTGAATCACAATCCGAAGGCAACTCATCAGCTTCTCACAGCCTCTCAACAAACAAGAAGGTGACATCAACGGTAAAAAGTGAGCCACTTAAAGTTCAAAAGGAAGATATTTATTTTGCTTTTGTGCCCCGAGCCGGATATGAAATTACATCTAGCCCATTGGAACTCTATCTTATAAACGATACCAATTCGATTCTTCTTTACAATTTCTTTAATCAGAATGGTGAAAAATTTGAAGGGATCACAACAGGTAATATTGATCCAAATTCAAAAATATTACTAAGCGAATTCGACCAGAAAGATCTTGGAAAAATAAGTGCTTTTCATTTCCAGATCTTGTATTACCAAGCGGGCGACTTCACACCCAAAGCACCAATTAACAAAACCGTAAAAATAGCGGCTGTCAAGTTTTACAAATCGAATTCATATAAGCTGACCGATTATTTTCACGAGCAAGTCATCCTTCATCAACTTACGGCCGATGACATCGAGAATAAATTAGATGAATTGAGTCAGAAAGATTTCAAAAAACTGATTCGAGAAAAAGAAGGAACTACAAAATCAAGTCAAAGTCCAAAACTAAACCCTAAGACTAATATTTTAGAAGTCGATTTGCACATCAATAAATTGATCGATTCAATTACAGGCTTCTCAAATGCTGACATTTTAAATTTTCAAATGGACAAGTTCCATGAAGTATTACGTGAAAACGAAAGTAATAAGGGAAAGAAAATTGTCTTTATTCACGGTATTGGGAATGGGACATTAAAACAAAAGGTCCTTAGTGAGCTGAAAAGAAAGTATAAGAAGCATAGCTCCCAAGATGCCTCATTCAAAGAATATGGCTACGGTGCTACCATGGTAACGATTAAATAATCGACCTGAAACCAAAATAAGACCAAACAAAAAGGAGAAAGTAAATTTATTACTTTCTCCTTTTTTATATACTATCGGTTTAAATCCCTTTTAATGTAAAAATGATTTTATCGGTTCAAAACAAGAAAGGAAAACCAGAAAACCTAAAACGGCAATAATAATTCCTGAAATCTTGTTGATCCAAAACATTTGCTTTAATCTGAATTTCTTTCGAAAAACATTCACTAAAGTAGAAAGTCCGTACCACCAAAGCGATCCACCTAGAAATACTCCTAACAATAAAAACATAGAGACCCTAGTTGAGTTTGCATCTCCAAAAACAGACGCACCTGCAAACATAGCTCCAAAAAAGATCACCGCAATTGGATTTGAAAGAGTCAGAAAGAAAATTGCAAGAAAATCCCCCAACATACCTCTTTTTCCTGGTGTCTGAGATTTCCTGAATTGCTTTATGGTATTGGTAAAGAAGATTCTTAAACCAACAAACACTAGAAAAATTGACCCAACAAGCCTAAAATAAAATTCCTGTGCTTGAATAAAATTGATTACAAAGCCCAAGCCCAACACAGCTATTGATGCGAATAGGGTATCAGCAACAGCGGCACCAGAACCAGATATAAAACCAGCGAGCCTGCCTTTCTGCAATGTCTTTTGAATGATTAAGACACCAATTGGTCCCAATGGTATTGATGCCATGAGACCTATTACAATTCCTTTAATTATATATTGAATATCCAAGTGATGGGCTTTTTCAAATAAAAAATTCAGTTGCAAAGATCGTAATTATATATAACTACACCTCTGCTTCCTTAAAATTTTGTCTAAAAAGAATAAAATTAATTATATATTCTTTTCACGAGTTATAAAACGACTTGTTACCTCTTCGCTATTAATCTCCTTAGTCAACGATTCAATCATATTAACCGGCACATCGAATAAGTCAACAACGATTAGACCATCCAAACAGTCATTAAAATTTGGATCGATATTAAAACCAACAATTTTTGCATTCAATGAAATGTACTTCTTAAGTAGTACTGGAAGTTTATCATTGGAAACCTCAAAATCACCAATTAACTGATCAAGCTTATTGATATCATTCTTCGCAGCTTCAAGTAAAATATCCATATCCAGACCTTTCACCTTCACTTTAAACTTATTACGCGATTTAATAAACTGTCCCATCTCATAATCGAAATAGTTACGCATAATAAATTTGATAATCAGATCTTTTGATGTGTTCGAATATTCATTACTGATACTAACAGGACCAATTAAATAGCGACACTCCGGATTCTTAAGCAAGAAATACATGATCCCTTTCCATAACAAGAAAAGTGGCATGGGCTTTCTTTGGTATTCTTTGACGATGAAAGATCGACCCAATTCAATTGACTCACTCAATACAGGTTGGAAAGCCTTCTTCATCTTAAATAAAGATTGTAGATAAAACCCCTTCAATCCATACTTATTTAATATCTCTTTTCCTTTTCCTACACGGTATGCACCAACAATTTTACGCTTTTCCTCATCCCAAATAAAAAGTTGATGATAATACAAATCGTACTCATCCACATCGATGCTTTGATTGGTTCCTTCACCAACCTCACGGAAAGTTATTTCTCTTAAGCGTCCAATCTCATTTAACACATTGGGTATCTCATCAGATGGAGCACAGTAAACAGAAAAATTCCTCGACTTAAAGAGTAAATGGTCTGTCAATTCTGAAATTTCCTCACTGATCAACTTAGGGTCAACCGGAGGAATAACATCCATAGCTTTTTTCTTCTTACTGTTCGATTTGTTTTCGTAAAACTTTTTCACCTCAACTGCACTACCCAGCATATAGGTTTTAGCTCTCAAGAAACGTCCATACTGATTGATATCTGTAAAGCCTTTCTGATCTTTTACGGAAATAGGATTCCCAATACGAATACGTATCGTTTTGTTCTTCTTATTTAATAATTCCGAAGGTAACTTCACTGTTCTTAAAACAGGGTGAATCATTCCCATCAGGTAAAAAATCAAACTATTACTTCCCTGAAAATGAATAGGTATAACAGGCACCTCGGCTTTCTTAATAAACTTAAGAATAGATGGTTGCCATTGTTTATCAGTAATATTCTTAGATTCTGACTGATAAGCCGAAACCTCTCCTGCTGGAAAAATTCCCAAAGGAGCACCTTCACTCATGTGACGCAAAGCCTCTTTGATTCCTCCCATACTAGAAGCAACAGCCTTTCTATCTTCAAATGGATTTACACCTAAGAAACAATCCTTAAGTGGTTCAATCTTTTGAAGAATAAAATTAGCCATAACCTTAAAATCAGGGCGAACATCACTCAGTAGTTTGATCAGTAAAATACCATCAATGCCACCAAATGGGTGATTGGAAATACTAATGAAGCTTCCATCCAAAGGAATGCGTTTTAATTCCTCCTCATCAAACTCGAATTTGATTCCCAAATCGTCTATTAAACCATCAATAAATTCAACACCTGATTTCTCACAATTTGCAGAATACAAATCGTTTAATTTATTCAATCGTAAAATATACATTAACAGTTTAGCGAAGCTCTCTCCTCCAAACCAATTTAAACTCTCACTAGCTTTTAATAAATCTTTGGGATCAACCAATTTCATCCGTAAATATTTTATATTAATATGGATTTAATAACCAACTTATTCATTTGGACTTCTACTAAAAATTATTCCAACAAATATTAATCCATATGTAATTCCTTATCTCTAAAACCAACATCACTGCCTTTGATAAATGTTCAAAACACACATCCCGACCAGTCGTATTCATAATGTCAGCCATTTTTCAATCGAGTAAAAATAGCATTTATTCTCATAATAAATCAACATTATTGACATTTTATATGCCCACATCTTTCCACTTTCCCTTATCATAAATCCGAATGCAATCATAACCAGATTCTTTCAGCATTTCTGCAGCATGATCAAAATATAACAATAATTCATCCGGGTGATGCGCATCTGAACTTATGGTCATAGGAATCTTATGTTTTTTGCATGCTTTAGCAAAATTCGAGTCGGGATAAAACGCAGGTGATTTCTTCGTATAAAGCCCACGCGTATTAATTTCCACAATACAATCGGTTTCCTTTATTACAGCAATCGATTCGTTCAATAAATCTTGATACCATTTTTCATATTCTGAAAAGTATCGACCTTTATTATTCATTTTTATTTTATCGATATGACCAATAATATCGGGACGTTGTTCAAGAACCATTTCGTTTATTTGTGAAAAATAATCCTTAACCATCTTCTTTACATTCCCTTTATAAAAACATTCTAAGCCATGGGAATAATTCGTATCTGGTCCATCCAAAAATAGAAATTCATTCTCAACTGGCGATTTAACCAAATGCACTGAGCCTATTGTGTAATCTAGGCCACACTGTTTTATTCTTTTTGCAAATGCTTGAGTAACTCCCGGTATATAATCCAACTCCAATGAAAGATAAACATCAATTTGTTCCTGATACTTAGCAGATAATGTCCTAATTTCACTAACATAGTTCATCAAATTCTTCTCATCCATATTCCAGGAAACGTCTACAGGGAAAGGTGCATGCGAAGAAAATCCCACAGCTTTCATCCCTAATTCGATGGCTCGTTTGACGAAAGCCTCAGCTTTAGCTTTTCCATCGCAATAATTTGTGTGAGTATGATATGAAAAGTATCTCATGAAATAACTATCATTTATTGTAAAAACTTGCAGAACTATCAAAGATAATAGATCAAGCCTCCCTTAGTATAAATTCACGCTTCTTTAAAATGTTTATAAATAAAGTAGTAACTTTGCGCCAATGGTACAAAACAAAGTGATTTTGCACCGCTCAATCACAATTGAGATATGGTTTTAAGTATTTGAGCTGTCGATCTGTTTTGATTTGATGAGCCAACGAAAATAATAAAGATGAAAGACGATAAATCAGGACTATACAACCAATGGTTACCAACTTCGGCAAAAGAAGTTGCAGAAAGAGGATGGGACGAACTAGATGTTATTTTATTTAGCGGTGATGCCTATGTCGATCATCCTTCATTTGGATCCGCAGTTATCGGTCGAATCCTAGAGAATGAAGGCTTGAAAGTTGCTATCATTCCTCAACCTAATTGGCGAGACGATTTACGCGACTTCAAAAAATTGGGCGTACCACGCTTGTTCTTCGGTATTACAGCTGGTAATATGGATTCCATGGTGAATCATTACACAGCCAATCGTCGATTGCGTCACGATGATGCCTATACGCCAGATGGTAGACATGGACAAAGACCAGATATGCCAAGTATCGTTTATTCTAAAATTCTAAAAAAATTATATCCCGATACGCCTATTTTATTGGGTGGTATCGAAGCATCTTTGCGTCGTTTAACACATTACGACTATTGGCTAGATGAGTTAAAACCGAGTATCCTATGCGACAGTGCAGCCGATTTATTGGTTTATGGCATGGGTGAGAAACCTCTAAAAGAAATCGTTAGATTACTAAAAAGAGGTGTCCCTTTTGAAACACTAACAACCATTCCTCAAACTTCATTTATTGCAAAAAAAGGAGAAGAGTACGCAACTAAGAAAAAGTGGGAAGTTCAAGAGCTATACTCACACGAAGAATGCTTAAAGGATAAGAAGAAATTTTCAGGTAACTTTCGCCACATCGAAATGGAATCTAATTCCATGATGGCAAAAAAGCTGATACAGGAGTATCAGGATTCTGAGATTATAGTAAATCCGCCCTACCCTGTTATGAAAGAAAAGGAACTTGACTCTATTTTCGATTTGCCATACACACGTATGCCGCACCCTCGTTATAAAGACAAGAAAATTCCTGCCTATGATATGATTAAATTCTCTATCAACATGCATAGAGGCTGTTTCGGTGGTTGCTCATTCTGTACAATATCTGCTCATCAGGGTAAATTCATTGCAAACCGATCACAGAAATCAATTCTAAAAGAGGTTGAATATGTTTCGAAAATGCCTGACTTCAAAGGCTATTTATCTGACCTAGGTGGTCCTTCGGCCAATATGTATCAGATGGAAGGGATTTTTGAAAGCATCTGCCAATCGTGCAGACGTCCTTCATGCATTCATCCAAATGTTTGTCCTAACCTGAATACCAATCACAAACCGATGCTTGATATCTACAAAGCGGTTGATAAAATCCCTGGTGTTAAGAAATCATTTATTGGTAGTGGTGTTCGTTACGACTTAATGCTTCATAAGACCAAGGATGAAGAGGCAAATAAGGCTAATCGGGAATATGCAGTTGAACTGATTAAAAATCATGTATCCGGAAGACTAAAAGTAGCACCAGAGCATACTTCTGATGAAGTTTTAGATATCATGCGTAAGCCTTCATTTGAACTGTTTTATGAACTTAAGAAGCTCTTCGATAAGATAAATAAGGAAGAAGGAATTAATCAGCAATTGATCCCCTACTTTATTTCTAGTCATCCTGGATCGCAAGGTGTTGATATGGCTGATTTGGCTGTAAAAACGAAGGAACTCGATTTCAAACTTGAGCAAGTTCAGGACTTCACGCCAACACCAATGACTGTTGCAACAGTTATATATTATTCGGGCTACCATCCTTACACGCAGAAAGAGGTTTACACGCCTAAAACAAAGCAAGATAAACTCTCACAACGTAAATTTTTATTCTGGTATAAAAATGAGTATCGAAATGCCATAAAAACTGAACTTATCAATATGGGGAAGAAAGATCTAATAAAGAAGCTCTTTGGAACTAAATCGTAATCGCATTTTTTATTTACAATATATATCGGTAAAATTCTTTCAAGTTTTACCGATATTCTTTACATTAGATCAAAATTTACAATTCCCTAATATGTCTATTGTTGTTAAGAGATTAAAATCCGTAAGCTTTATTCTACTTTTTGCCTTGAGTCTTTCATCCTGTACGCAGATGAAAATCGACAAGCTCAATAAAAAAGGCATGGAATTATTTGAACAGAAAAAGTTCAAAGCAGCCAATCAGGTTTTCTCTGAAATCTTAAGCTTAGATAAAGATTTTCTTCCTGCTTATTTCAATCGTGCCATTTCCAACTCATTTTTATCACAAAATGCCAAAGCACTGAAGGATCTTAATCATATCATTAAAATTCAGGGCTATTCGGAAGAAGCACTTTTAAATAGAGCGATTATATTTGAGAACCTTGGCAAATACAGTGAGGCTATAAAAGATTACGATCAAATTCTTGAAGTTAATCCCCATCATTTGCAAGCCTTGCATTATAAGGGAATCTCTTTATACTATATTGGAGATTTTAATGCAGCCATAAAAGAATACGATACGGCTATAAAAAATGGTCTTGATGTTTCGGGCGTTTACTACAATAAGGGGGTCTCTTTAGATTGTCTCAACAAATACAAAGAAGCCATTAATTGCTACAGTAAGGCTATCAAAATTGATAAAAAGTTCAAACAAGCAATCTATGCCAGAGGTGTTGCCTACTTCAATATAAAAGATTCCCGCTTGGCTAAAGCTAACCTGGAGTATGCAAAAAAATTAGGCCACCCTAAGGCAGCCAGTATGTTGAAAAAAATGAAGTAAATTCAAACAGATTCTATATCTTAATCCTGATCACTGATAAAGTGGATCAGGATTTTTCATATAGACGACCTTGCCAGGTCTCTCGTTCTACCAATCGTTTTTCGAGTTTTGCCACAAATTGATAATTCTTAATCCCCCATTTAGGAGCGATCAACCAACCCGGAGG
>Ga0070725_10001760_pt1 | contig 11749 bp, 11 predicted proteins | sample tdDd002_FD_69781 | JGI IMG/M metagenome (GOLD analysis project Ga0070725, IMG submission 69781) | Marine sediment microbial communities from the Atlantic coast under amendment with organic carbon and nitrate - tdDd00.2 | ecosystem: Environmental > Aquatic > Marine > Coastal > Sediment | place... | reverse complement strand
CGCAACCTGACGAGTCACACCAGCAATATCGGCAAGTGGCGCGAGTAACGGCATGGTTAACGCCGCTTGGCCAGAGCCTGAGGTCACAAAGAAGTTAAACACCGATTGGAACGCATACATCAACCAAGCGGCGGCAACATCAGGCAAACCGCTGATGACGTTGCCTGCGCTGTTTAGAATCGAGTTAAGTACGCTCGCATCATCTGTTGCGCCGCCACCTAAAATCAACAGCACACCTTGAGCGCAACCAACCAGCAGCGCCGGGGCAAGCATTAAAGACGCGCCCTCTTTAAACGAGGCAGCGATGTCGTTTAAGGTCATGTCATTGAGCTTAAACACCACAGCAATCAGACCGGCGACAATGCCCATAGTAAAGAACTGGGAGGCGATTTCAGGTATGTACCACGCGTGAAGAACCACGCCCCAAATAACCCAAACCGTGGCAGCCACCACTGTTAATAAAATCAGCGTGTCGCCTAACGTCCAGCGCGAGTTATTCTCGGCTAAACTTTGGTTACGGAAATGCTCGTCAGAAGCGTAGCTGTATGAACGTGTCGGATCGGCTTTCACCCCTTTGGCGTAATACATCACAAAAGCAATGCCTATCGCGGTATAAACCAGCCAAAGGCCCATACGCACGTACATGCCAGAAAGAACCGGAATGCCCGAAATACCTTGAGCAATCGCCACCGAGAACGGGTTCATCCAAGAGGTTGCAAAGCCGATCTGGGTCGCGCCATAAGTCACCATAGCAGTAGTAATGCCATCGTAGCCCAACCGAACCATCAAAGGCGCAATGATAATGGCGAAGGCAATCGCTTCTTCACCCATACCAAATACCGCACCGCCCAAAGAAAACAGCAAAAACAGCACGGGAATAAACAGCGCTTCACTGCCCTTGGTTTTATCAATTAGGCGTAAAATACCGTTATCAATCGTACCGGTACGCATCACAACGCCAAACGCGCCGCCGATCACCAGCATAAACATGATAACGCCAATCGCGCTGCCCCATTTAGAGCCAGAAGTTAACCCTTCAAACGTCAGGTTCATTAGGCCAATATCGCCACCGCTGGCAAACAAGCCGACACTTTTGTACACCAACTCACCGTTGGCATCGGTGGCGTATTGGAAAGAAGCCGGGTCGATGACCGTACGGGTTTTCTCTGCGCCATCAACAAGGTAAGTTACCTGTTGGCTATCAAAGTGTCCTGCAGGGACAATGTAAGTAACTGCGGCGGCAATAATACCGACGATAAAGATCAGAATTAGGGTATCTGGCATCTGCCAAGTCTTATTCGTCACATTCTGCTCAGTGCAAGGCTGGGTTTCTGCGTGGCTCATAACTAAATACTGGGTAGTTTAAAAGTGCAAAGAATATCACTCAGCCAGCATAAAAAGTCAATTGAATCTAAATAAATGGTGAATTACATCAATATTAAAAATGTAAGCAGCACAATAATTCAACCAAGGCATACGAAATCATATGCAACCTGACAACCAATCGCAAACATCGATTGCAATTGGTATTAACAACTATATGATTAAGAAAAGTTATTCTTTAACTCCTCTTTATAAACTATAGAAATAACATCACTTTATAGAAGAGGAAGCCATCGTAGTGAGAACAAAATGTCTAACCATTCACCAATACACGGGGCGAGCTGGATGCTCTGTGCAGGCTTGGCGTTTGCCATCGTAAACAGCCTAGCCCAATACGCCAGTATTCACTTTGCTATCAGCTCCACCACCGTCGCGTTAATTCAATACGGCATTGCCTTAGTCGCCATCTTGCCTTATCTACAAACTTTAGGCTTTCGCAGTGCATTGACCACCCATCAACTCGGTTGGCATTTGCTGCGGGTCTTTTTGTCTGTCATTGGTATTCAACTCTGGTTGTGGGCGCTCGCTTACCCAGTGCCAATATGGCAAGGGATCGCGCTACTGATGACATCGCCTCTGTTTGCCACACTGGGGTCGGGTCTATTTCTAAAAGAGAAAGTCGGCCTCGCACGCTGGGGAGCCACCTTGGCGGGTTTTGCCGGGGCCATGATCATTTTAGAGCCATGGGCCGACTCATTCTCGTGGGCGACGCTACTGCCAGTGGGGGCGGCCTTCTTCTGGGCCTGTTACTCCTTAATGGTCAAAAAACTGTCCGCCAAAGACTCGCCAACCACCATGGTGGTCTACCTGCTGCTGTTTATCACCCCATTTAACTTGGTGCTCGCCCTGCCCAACTGGGAAACCCCAACAGGTACCACTCCTTGGATGATTCTAATTGGCGCGGGCATATTAACTGCCATCGCTCAGTGGGCAATTGTTAAGGCCTACGCGGCTGCCGACGCCTCTTTTGTTCAGCCGTTCGACCACGCCAAACTGCCATTTAACGTCGCGGCGGGTTGGTTAGTATTTGGCTGGGTTCCCCCTGGTAGGCTATGGATTGGCGCCGCCATCATTATTCTTTCTGTTGCCTTTATTACTCAGTGGGAGCGAAAAAAATTCGCCTATACTGAAAGCAAATCGTCCTTATCCCGCTCTAACTAATAAAGGTGAAGGTAACTAAGAGGTAAATGATGACTAAACCAATCAAACTCACACTCTATCGGTGGGGCGGCGCATGGGGCCCTTTTCGAGTCAATATTCCCTGCGGTGAGTGCACGCTCACTAAAGACATTTTGCACGATACTTTGCAAAATGAATTAGCCGGTATCCCGGTAGAGATTGAAGTAAAAGATTGGTTATCTCACTGGTGGGAGCCATTGAAGTTTGGCGCATGGCACGCGCCAATCATCGTATTAGAAAACAAAGTGATCAGCCAAGGCGAAGCGCTTAACCGCGGCGTTTTGATCCAATCGGTGATCCAAGAATGGGCCAAGCGAGATTCATTAAAAGGCAACATCCTATTTGGCAAAGCCACTTGTCCCTACTGCCTCAAAGCCAAAGAAGCACTCGATGGGCTTGGGGTAAAGTATCAGTATTTGGATGTGGTTAAAGACAGCGCGGCGCTGTACCGGATGATCCCAGAGGTGAAAGCAAATATCGGCGAAAAAACACCGGTGACCGTGCCGCAGATCTGGTTGGATGGCCATTACATTGGTGGCTTTGATGATCTACAACAGCACATTAGCCAAGGTGGCATTACTCCGCCGCCCGATAATGTGATTGAAATGGACTCGACATCCGCCGGTTAACGGCCGCCAATCCCAGTTAGCGTTTATCTTTCGCCATTAAAAAACCCAAATTGGTCATCAATTTGGGTTTCTTGTTTCATTCCTTTGAACATCTGACTGCCCTTATTTATTTTTTAGCATTTTCACAAGCTTGCTAAAAAAAGAACGACGGCGAACACGAGGTTGCGGTTTGCCATAGAGCGTTTCATCAATCATTTGTTTTGCCATGTTGTTTGCAACATAGATAGTGCCAAGATCTAAACCCATCATGTGATACTCACCTTGTAATTCATTTTCAATATTTGTGATTTTACTCTCATTTTCGCCAATAACAAGCGCTAGATCACATTTTACCTGTAATTTAATTACAGAATATCTGCTATTCCCTCCTCCCGCTTTCTTGATATACTACTAAAGGCATATGAACGGCAAGCGGAGAAGTGGGATGAACAAATCGGTATCACTGGTGTTAGGCAGCGGTGGGGCAAGAGGACTGGCTCATATTGGCATCATACGCTGGTTAGAAGAGCATAATTATCATATTGCCTCGATCTCCGGCTGCTCAATTGGCGCTCTGGTCGGCGGTATCTATGCGGCAGGAAAACTTGACCAATTTGAAGAGTGGATCACCAGTATCGATAGCGTAGATATGGCGCTGCTGTTAGACATCTCTTGGCAATCGAGCGGGATTTTTAAGGGCGATAAGATCATCAACACACTCATCGACTTAATTGGCGATATTGAAATTGACGATCTCGCTATCCCTTATACGGCGGTCGCCGCCGATGTCGCCGAAGAAAAAGAAGTCTGGTTAAACTCCGGCCGATTATTCGACGCGATCCGCGCCTCTATTTCATTGCCACTGTTTTTTACCCCATTTACCATCGATGGCGTCGAGCTTATTGATGGCGGTGTGTTAAACCCAGTTCCTATTGCGCCAACCTTTGGCGATAAAACCGATTTAACGCTGGCAGTAAACTTAGGCGGGCCGATGGAAGAAGTCGTCGCCCACACTCCGCCCGTCACACGAGACTCCAAACTGCACGCAAAAGTGGCCTCTTACATCGATAAGCTGCATAACTCGGTGAAAAACAGCATCAACTTCAACATTGAGGGCTACGACATTGCCAACCAAGCCTTTGACGCCATGCAAAGTACCATTGCCAGACAAAAGCTGGCTGCCTATCCCGCCGATGTCACCATAGAGATCGCCCGCAATGCCTGCGGCACGCTAGAGTTTGATAAAGCCAGCGACATGATAAGCTTGGGCTATCAAAAAGCCCAACAATGCTTTGCGCAGCAGTCACCCCATCATCATATTGTGACCAAATAAAAAAACGCCCACGATAAAGAAAGTGGGCGTTTTTTCTATGAGATCAAACTGTGATGATTAGCGGCGCTTAGGCTTTTTGTAAGTACGACCTACCGCTTGGAACGTCTCTTTGTGGGTGATTTCAAACATGGTGTAGAAGAACCAACCGACAAACTCCATGATGTCGTCGCCTTCGTTCATGACGTGCTCAACAAACTCTTGTTCTTCACCTTGCTCATTTTCGATTAACGAAACATGGTAAATACGTTTTTCACCTTCCACTTCCGCCAGCGCAAATTGCCCCACTAACGACAACGCCGCGTCGGCCACTTCTTGCTCTTCACACTGTTTAAGCACTTCTAATGCCGCTGGCAAGTTTTCTTGTTCACATAACGAGTGAACTAACGCTTCAAATTCATTCTGTTGCATTGATAAGCCCTTTTTTGCAATTGGCATTATTGTAGCGGGTATAGGCTAAGAACCAAAAGTTTTCTTACCACAAAAGAAAAAACCCAACACCAAAGTGTCGGGGTAAAAATATTCAAAATAGCTTATAAGTGCTACTAACTGCGCCCTTTATCAATCCTTGCGGGCACGCTTTTTCCCTAGCGTATTTCCTTTCGCGCCTTCCGAAGCGGTGTCCTGTTACTTCCTTGTTTGCCGGCATCCTCGCCTGCAAACCTCAAATCCTATGAGTGTGTCCTTGTCCGTCCATGCCTTCCATGAAGCTCCATTCGATAACCCACCTTGGTTATCCCCTCACTTCCTGTGAGTTCCTTAAATCCGCATCCTGCCGACAAGAGTTATATTACTGCTTTCGCCCTCTTTTGGCAGGCTTCGCTATCTGTTCACTTTTCATCCAGAGCATCAATACCAAAATTAATTGCGTATTATCAATTAGTTAGAGCAATATCACCATCTTTCTCACCGATTCTAGCGCCGTTGTCCTACAGCAGATGTAAGAGATCTCTTACATTCGAATTCTCTTTTCGCTCATGGTGTAATTATAAAACCATTTGCACAACGAGCTTATTGTCGATTTTACTGATTTATATTGGATATTATTGATAGCAAAACACTGCCCAGCTGGCTGAAAAGGAGTATAATCCGCGCCTTACTTTCCCATCTTCCTCTCTAGGATGAGCCATGATAACCAAGTTACCAAGCTGGGTTGAGTCTGGCGCTTTTTTGCTGGCGGTGATCGCTGGTATTATAAACGCGGTTGGATTACTCGGCTTTCAGCACCAATCGGTGTCGCACTTGTCTGGTACCGTCACCTTGCTCGGCACCCAACTTTTGCCATTTACCAGTCAGTCACTGCATTTACTGATGATCATTGTCAGTTTCTTAGCGGGTGCAACATTTAGCGGGATCCTAATTGAGCGCACCGCGCTTAAACTTGGCCGTCGATACGGTGTCGCACTGGTTATTGAAGGCTTATTGCTCGTTGCAGCGACAATCGCACTTACCCAAGGTTATGGTGGCGGTCACTATTTGGCGTCGGCGGCCTGTGGCCTGCAAAATGCCATGATATCAACCTACAGCGGCGCCGTGGTACGAACCACCCACATGACAGGAATCGTGACCGATCTTGGCCTGATGCTTGGGGCTCGCATTCGAGGAGAAGAGTGGGATAAGCGCAAAGCCTGGCTGTTTAGCACCATCTTTGTTGGCTTTTTACTTGGTGGCAGTAGTGGTACCTGGCTGTTTGCCAAGCTGCACTTCTCGGCGCTACTCGTGCCAGCTGCCATGGCATTCACCGTCGCCGTCTCTTACTGGCTGTATTTATTTCAGCAAGGTGTGAAACGAGATTAAGCCTTCTTAGCGGCAGCTTGATACACTCGCTGCCGCGCCTGCTCTTATTGGTTTTTCTTATAAACATCCAATAGGTAATCAATCAACAACTTCTTACGCTTGGGCATCAACTGCCTATCTGGATAAACCAAACTCACCCACACCTCTTGCATCTTATAATTAGGCAACAAGCGAACCAACCGTCCGGCCTTAAGGTGCTCGCGGCAAATAAACTCAGGCAAAATAGCCAGACCCAAGCCATCAATGCAGCCAGTTAGCGCCGCAGTGATGGTATTAACACACAGCTGATGCGGCAGATCAATCTGCAGCTGATCGCCATTTTCTTCCATCAACTGCCATTTTGGCAGGCGTATCGCTTTATGAAAAACTTTGACCATGTGATGCGGCGGCTTAAGATCGTCGAAGGTCTCTATTGCGCCAAACTGCTCTAAATACTCAGGGCTTGCGACAATCACCCGTTTAGACTTTGCCAGTGGGCGTGAAACTAAGTTCGAGTCATGCAACTCACCAATTTGCGCATAGAGATCAATGCCTTCGCCGATAATGTCCACTTCTCTATTGGTCATTTCGAGGTTCATTTTCACCTTGGGATAACGTTTTAAGAAAGCGCTGACATGCGGGCCGAGGATCTGGTGGCCTAATTCCACCGGTAGCACCACGTTTAACTGGCCGCGAACCAAGTCTTGGTTTGCCGACACTTCTAATTCGGCTTGGTTCATGATCTCGAGCATTTGCTGGCTAGACTGATAAAAACGCTCCCCCTCAGGGGTTAACACCAAACTGCGCGTTGAACGCGTGATCAAGCGCACACCTAAATGTTGCTCTAACTCGGCTAGTTTTCGGCTAACGGTCGATTTCGTCATACCGAGTACTTCCGCTGCTTGAGTAAAGCTACCACAATCAATTACTTGAGTGAAAATCGAAATCGCATTGAGATCCATTGAATCGCCTTATGTGTCTATTAGTAAGATCCACGCAACAGTGTTTCCCGTTTTTCCCATCTTATCACCCAATGAAAATCATTTACAATTCGTTACATTCTTAGTGATAACAATAGCAATAGTAGAGATCAGCATTTATGTCCGAAGCGGCCCAAAATACCCACACATCCCAGCCCAAAAACACCCCAGCAAAACGTAACAAAGCCCCTCTTATTGCCACCAGCATCCTACTGATGCTTGGGCTTGCGGGATGTGGCTATTGGTTTGGCTATGGCCAGTATTTTGAGTCGACCGATAACGCCTACCTTCAAGGTGACATTACCAACATTAGCCCCAAGGTGTCTGGCCATATTCTTAAATCTTACGTCAGTGATAACCAAGTTGTTAAAGCGGGCGATCTACTGATTCAAATTGACCAGCGCGACTACCTTAGCGCACTCGAGCAAGCCAAAGCGCATTTAATGGTCACCCAGTCTGGGGTACAAAACTTAGTGGCTCAGCAAGCCTTGCAACACAGCAAAATCCAACAAGCGGACAGCCGGGTAGACTCTGCGCTAGCGGAATACGACCGAGCAAGTCAACAAGTGGTGCGCGCCCGCAGTCTACTAAAACAAAATTACGCCTCTCAGGACGAAATCGACAACAAGTTGGCTCAACAAAAAGTGACCCTCGCGGTTCTTGAAGAAGCGAAAGCCAGCCTTGTTGCGGCCAATGACCAACTCTTGGTACTGGCGAGTGAAATCGACCAAGCAAAAGCATCGGTCGCTGAGTCTCAAGTCGCCGTCGAGCAAGCCGAGTTAAACCTAAGCTATACCAAAATCTACGCGCCAGTCGATGGAGTGGTTGGTAAACGCAGTGTGCGTGAGGGATTATTAGTCCAAGCGGGGATGCCACTTATTAGCCTAGTGCCATCTAGTGACGTATGGATAGAGGCCAACTTTAAAGAAACCCAGCTTAGCGGCATTCATCAGGGTCAAAAAGTTGCCGTAGAGCTAGACGCTTTTCCCGGCCAACCACTCACTGGCATCGTGAATAGCTTTTCTCCTGCCACGGGCGCTAAATTCGCCTTATTGCCGCCAGAAAACGCCACCGGCAACTTCACCAAGGTGGTTCAGCGCGTGCCGGTGAAAATCCTACTGCCAAACCAACAGGATTTAGCGGCTCGGCTGCTGCCAGGCTTATCTGTGGTCGTGACCATTGATACACGAGGCTAAACAAGCATGAGCGCCTATACTGCGACAGCAATGTATAACGAACAAAGTGTGGTACCAAAACGAAATTGGATCGCACTATTTGGTGGCTTGATCGGCGCCTTTATGGCGATCCTTGATATTCAGATCACCAACTCGTCGCTCAAAGATATCCAAGGCTCACTCTCGGCAACTCTTGACGAAAGCTCGTGGATTTCCACTTCTTATCTTGTAGCAGAAATGATAGCCATCCCACTCAGTGGTTGGCTGTCTAAAGCTCTGGGCAAGCGCCGCTACTTAACCGGAACCACGGTGGTATTTACCCTTTCCTCCTTACTGTGCTCGTTCTCTTGGAACATGACTTCGATGATCGTCTTTCGTGTCATGCAAGGTTTTAGCGGCGGCGCTTTGATCCCCTTAGCGTTTTCTTTGGTCGTGCAGTTGCTACCGCTCAACAAACGCGCCGTAGGGATGGCACTGTTTGGTGTGACCGCCACCTTTGCCCCCTCGATTGGCCCGACCTTTGGTGGCTGGCTAACGGAAAATATGTCTTGGCACTATATCTTCTACATCAACATTCCCCCCGCGCTACTGGTGATTGCCATGATCCGCTATGGGCTCGATGATGAAAAGCTCGACTTGGGCACGCTAAAAAAGGCCGACTGGTTTGGCATCGTTACCATGGCGTTGGGGCTCGGCTGCTTAGAAGTGGTACTGGAAGAAGGCAACCGAGAGGAGTGGTTTAGCTCAAGCTTTATCATCATTTTGAGCATCATTTCGCTGGTCAGTTTGGTTTACTTTGTGATTAACGAACTCTCGCACAAAAAGCCGCTGGTCAACCTGCGTTTGCTACGAGATGGCCAATTTGCTATGTCGTGTATTGCTTATCTGATCTTGGGCATGGCGCTACTCGGCTCTATCTATGTATTGCCGATGTATTTAACCCAGATCCAACACTATAACGCGATGGAAATTGGTGAAGTCCTGATGTGGATGGGCTTTCCGCAGCTGCTGATTTTCCCGCTAGTGCCAAAGCTCACCCAGATCATCAAACCCAAATATCTGGTGACCTTCGGCTTTGTGATGTTTGGCATTAGCTGCTACGTAAATACTCATATGACCGCTGACTTTGGCGGCCAGCAACTGATTTTGTCTATGTTGTTGCGTGCCGTTGGCAGCCCATTTATCATGGTGCCACTCTCTTTGGTGGCGATGAAAAACATCAAAAAGGTCGACTCTCCCGACGCCTCGACCCTCACCAACGTGATGCGTAACTTGGGCGGTGCGTTTAGTATCGCGGTGATTGCGACCTTGCTCGATAACAAAACCCGCGAGCATTTGGCGCATATCAAAGAGTCGCTCTCTTCGGTAAGTGCATTAGGTTGGCAAGCGCTTGAGCAAAAGCAGGCCTTTTTCATCTCCTCTGGCAGCAGCCCCTCAACCGCCCTGATGCAAGCACAAGCCAGCATCACGGCCACCATGCAGCGCGAAGCCGCCATCATGGCCTACAACGATGTGTTCTTAACCATGACGGCGTTCTTAGCCATCGCGGCGCTGCTGATTTTGAGTATGAAGGATTAATAAGCGAGGGCGACTTCGCCCAGTCAGTTTGAAGCTTCCCTCACAACGGCCATTTGTCATCAGCGATCAATGGCCTTGGCTGTTTCTTTCTTGCCAACTCAAACCGAAAAGCACACCTTTCGACCTATCAAATCGAAAGGTAAATCGAAATCAATCATAAGAGATGGCAAGGTTATAGCGCTCGAAACGAAAGATTTACTGCCTGGAACTTTCGTTTGTTCTTTTGTCTTTCGAAGTCTGACTTAATCTAAGTGGTCTGGTGTATGCAGGTAGGTGCCACAGATCTGGCATTTATAGTCACCAGTGGCTTCACCTTCCATAAGCGAGCCCAATATTACCGAGAAGAAACCCGAGAAAAAGCCAGTGGCTTCATTATCCGGTGATTTTCCCTCTTGGCCAAAAGAGGTATATTCATGACTGGTTAGCTTTTTGCAATTACAACAGAAAGCTTTCATCTTGCGTGTACTGTATTGACTCATTGTATTCTCACTCCTTCTCCTATCGCACATCATAAGACACGGATTTAACTCCTCTATTTCTTGCCAAAGGTGATTGAACCATAAGGGTAAATAATGTCTTTCGCCTATCCATTGATAGATTGAGATTTAAAACTCTTTTACCACTAATAGTCACGAAACTCTAGTGCGATAGCTATGGGTCCCCCCGCTCTTTCAGTGAGCGCTTTGCACTAGATATGCATCACCGCACGAAGCGAGGGGAGGATGAAAGCGTGAGTGTCCATGCATATGTTAGGATAAGCGGCGCCCCTTCAAGCACCATCGTTCCCTCTAACTCATAAACTTAATTTCTCATTTTTAGCCAAATCAATTTTCATTTATTGCGGTGAGCTACAAAAAACCGTTAGCGATTTTCAATACAATACTGCCACTTTTCTGCCGCGTTGAGGTCTTCGCCTACCGTAGAGATAACAAATGCATTACAATTGACCATATTTTCACCACTCGACATGGCATTAGACTGCATAATTACCTTTTTTTAATGAATAGTATTTCATTCAAACGGGAAAACAGTTATTCTTGCCAATAGTGAGTAAATAGCAACGTTTAGTGCATAAATATCCCAATATGCACTGGCAGTAACAAGAGTAAGAAGAATGGATAGTACAAAACAAACGGTATGCTCGCCTAAGAGCAAAAACAATTTTTGGGTCTTTTTGATCCCATCGCTTATCGGGCTATTTCTGTTTATGGCGCCAGTGCGCTACAGCGGAGACATCACCATTCCTGTTGCTGTTTTAGCTAAATTTCTAAAAGTGGTTTTGGATGGCTACTTAGTCGAAATCGTCACCACTATTATTGCTTTTATGTCTGTGGCAACCATTGGCTACAAACTGGTTAAGCCAAGCTTCATCGCAAACAACTCTTTTTTAGATGGCTTACTAAGCCCATCCCCTTTATGGTTTGCGGTACGTATCTTCGGTGGTATCGCCGTGATCATGACTTATTTCCAAGTTGGCCCTGAAGCTATCTACAGCGGCGGCACTGGTGGTCTGGTTCTTAGCGACTTACTGCCAACGCTATTTGCGGTGTTTATTTTTGCCGGTTTGCTACTGCCGCTACTGCTTAACTTTGGCTTACTTGAGCTATTTGGTACGCTGCTTAGTAAAATCATGCGCCCGGTATTTAACCTACCAGGCCGTAGTGCTATCGACTGTATGGCCTCTTGGTTAGGTGATGGCAGCGTCGGTATTTTGCTAACTAGCAAGCAATACGAAAACAA
>Ga0070725_10001759_pt1 | contig 11753 bp, 9 predicted proteins | sample tdDd002_FD_69781 | JGI IMG/M metagenome (GOLD analysis project Ga0070725, IMG submission 69781) | Marine sediment microbial communities from the Atlantic coast under amendment with organic carbon and nitrate - tdDd00.2 | ecosystem: Environmental > Aquatic > Marine > Coastal > Sediment | place... | reverse complement strand
CCGAAGTTTGCCTTTTATAAAAATCTATTTGTCCATTAGACTAGTCTATTAAATTAGACTAGTCTATTAAAATGGAATGTCGTCGTCAAAGTCTGGCTCTTGTGAAACTTGAGATGTAGATGTTGAAGCAGGTGCTGAATTAAATGAACCACCTTCTGCAGCGCCACCTTTACCAAGCATAACCATTTGGCCACCAAATGAATCTACAACGATTTCTGTTGTATAACGCTCTTGACCTTCTTTATCAGTCCACTGACGTGTTTGTAGTTTACCTTCAAAGTAAACTTTATCACCTTTTTTAAGGTATTTTTCTACAACTTCAGCAAGTTTGCCAAAAATAACAACTCTGTGCCATTCTGTTTTATCTTGTCTGCCGCCGTCTTTGCTGTTCCAGCTTTCTGTTGTTGCAACAGTTAGGTTTGCAATAGCGCGGTTGTCATTTGTATATCTGATTTCTGGGTCTCTACCCATGTTACCGATTAATTGAACTTTGTTTAATGATGATGCCATCGTTAAATTCTTTCTTTATATATTATACTTTACATACTTTCTTACTTTTTTAGCTGCCGAATAGACAACTCATATTATTATGATTATTTTAAATAAAAAATGCAAGATATTTATAAAAAAAGAACTTCAATAATAGAAATTCTTTTTATGATATTGAAAAGTAATTTAGTTATTATTTACAATAAACTCTTGCTTCATGTGGTGTGTAGATACCGAATGTAATAAAGCCTAGTAGACCATTTAAGAATGTAACTTGAGTTTCAACTTTTGCAACTTTAGAAATAGAGCCACAAACTTTAGCTGGATTAATTGCTTTACCTTGGGCTAAACCACTAATAAAGAAGTGATGTGTTGTTTTAGATGATGCATCTAAGTTTGTATCAAAAGGCTCTTCTGAGAAGAACTTGTCATTTCTCGCCATATCACTTTGGTTACCATCAAGAACAAAAGATTGCTTAGCACAGCCTGCAAGTAGAACTGTTAATGCTAAAACAGATAATATTGTTTTATTCATTTATTTTTCCTTTTTAATTAAACTAAATGTTTATATTATTAACTATCGGTAGTATGATGATTTTTATCGGTAAAATCAAGTACAAATAAAAAAGAAGCCTTTTTAGACTTCTTTTAAATTATTTTTTTTACATTGTTTTATTTGCAATAAACTCTTGCTTCATGTGGTGTGTAGATACCGAATGTAATAAAGCCTAGTAGACCATTTAAGAATGTAACTTGAGTTTCAACTTTTGCAACTTTAGACGTTGAGCCACAAACTCTTGCTGGGTTAATGGCTTTACCCTGGGCAAGTCCTCCAATAAAGAAGTGATGAGTTTTTTTAGATGATGCATCTAAGTTTGGATCAAATGGTTCTTCAGAAAAGAATGTATCATTTCTTGCCATTTCATTTCTGTTGCCATCTAAAACAAAAGATTGCTTAGCACAGCCAGCAAGTAAAATAGTAAGTGCCAAAGCAGATAAAATAGATTTATTCATGGTGTTTTCCTTCTTATTATTAGTAATATACAAGTACTTATAGTAATTAACTATAATTAGATTGTTAGACAATAGTATATATGTTCTATTTTCATTATATATTTCTTTACAATTATAGGGCGATTGTGTATACTTAACCAAGGTCTAAAAGAATTCAAAATAGGGTAGATAAAATGAAAAAAATACTATTATTGTTGGTACTACTAAATGTATCATCATGTGCATCAATTGTTAGTGATAACGAATATCTTGTAGATATTGAGTCATTTCCTTCAGATACGCAATTCATGATTAAAGATGAAAATCAAAATATTGTAAGCTCAGGTAGAACTCCAAACAAAGCAATGCTAGAGGCTTCAGATGGTTTCTTCAGTAAAGCTCATTATACTGTTGAATTTGCAAATAACGGTCAAAAAGTTGAAAAGAAAATCAACCCAGAACTTGATAACTGGTATTGGGGTAATATTCTTTTTGGTGGTCCTATTGGTCTGCTTATTGTTGACCCTATTACAGGATCTATGTATGAGCTGCCTGAAAAGGTTATTACTGATGTTACATCTATACACAAAAATCAATCAACAATGTCTGCTAATCAATCACAAAGCATGCCGATTAACCAAAATATTAACTTAACTGTTAATGTTAATGGTGAAAATGGTGCAAAAACTGAAGCGAAGAAAACAGTTACTAAAACATCTCAAGCTCAGTAATAGATTATAAATTGAAAGCCACCTTAAATTAGGTGGCTTTATTTTATCGTGCTGCTTATTTAACAGGCATTAAAAAAAATAGAAAAATTGCATTTTTCACTTTTTACTTTTATTATAAAGGCTATAATTAAAAAGTGAATTGTAAATATTTAATATAAAAAGGCAAAAAATGGCAAAATATATAGAAGTTAAAGGTGCAAGAGAGCATAACTTAAAAAATATAGATGTAAGAATTCCTAAAAACAGTTTAACAGTTATTACAGGTTTATCAGGTTCTGGTAAATCAAGTTTGGCTTTTGATACTATTTATGCAGAAGGGCACAGACGTTTTGTAGAAAGCTTATCAGCTTATGCAAGGCAGTTTTTAAATATTACATCAAAGCCTGAAGTCGATAGTATTACAGGTCTATCTCCTGCAATTGCTATTGAGCAAAAAACAACTTCTAAAAACCCACGTTCAACAGTAGGGACGATTACAGAAATTTATGATTACTTAAGAATTTTATACACTCAAGTTGGTACGCCATATTGCCCAACACATAAAATTGCTATTTCATCACAAACAGTTTCAGAAATGGTAGATAAAGTTTTAACAATGCCTGAAAAAACTCGTATTCAAATTTTAGCTCCAATAATAAGACAAAGAAAAGGCGAGCATTCAAAATTAGTTAAAGAATTACAAAAGCAAGGTTTTACAAAAATTAAAGTAGATGGAGAGATGTATCAAATTGAAGATTTTCCAGCTCTTGATAAAAAGCTAAAACATGATTTAGAAATTGTAGTAGACCGTTTAGCAGTAAAAGCAGATAACCAATCTCGTTTAGCAGAATCAATTGAAACAGCATTAGGCATAGCTGAAGACTTAGTTATTGTAGAGACAGTACCTAAAGATGGTTCGAAACCAGAACAAATGCTATTTTCAGCAAAGTATGCTTGTCCGCATTGTGGCTTTTCATTACCAGATTTAGAGCCAAGAATGTTTTCATTTAACAGTCCGTTTGGGGCATGTCAAACTTGTGATGGTATAGGTGGTTTACAGCACTTTGATGAGCACTTAATTATCGAAGATTATAACAAACCTTTATTAGATGAAGTAAAAGGCAAAAATGTTACAACAATTCGTCCGTGGTCTGATTTAAATGAGCTGCAATACGATATTTTAATTTCATTAGCTAAAAAGCATAAGGTTAATTTATTAGCTCCAGCGAATACTCATCCAGATAAATTTATGAATGAATTGTTTTATGGAACAATAGAACCTTTAACATTAGTAGAAGGCTATAAAGGTGAACAACTAAAATTCAAGGGAATTATTCCAAGTTTAGAAAAACAGTGGAAGGTAGCAGGTCCTCATAAGAAATATGCATTAAATAGATTTAGAAGTTTAAAAACTTGCTCAGACTGTAACGGCTCAAGGTTAAAAGACTCAGTGCTAGCGGTTAAAATTAATGATCTAAATATTTCTGATGTTACAAAATTTAGTATTACTCAAGCAAAAGAATTCTTTGGTGGCTTATATAGAACTCTATCAGAAAAAAATAAAATCATTGCAAAACCAATTCTAAAAGAAATTAACGAACGTTTAAGTTTCTTAAGTTATGTAGGTTTAGATTATTTATCATTAGATAGAAAGTCTGGAACATTATCAGGCGGTGAATCGCAACGTATTAGACTTGCCTCTCAAGTTGGTTCTGGTTTAAACGGAGTTCTATACGTTTTAGACGAGCCTTCAATTGGGTTACATCAAAAAGATAATGATAGATTATTAGATTCTTTAAAACAGCTTAGAGACCTAGATAATACAGTTATTGTTGTAGAGCATGATGAAGATGCGATTAGATCTGCAGATTATGTATTAGATATTGGTCCGAAAGCTGGTATTCATGGTGGTCAGGTGATTTCAGCAGGTACTCCTAAGCAAATTATGGCAGATAAAAAGTCTGTAACAGGAGCTTATTTAAAAGGCGATCGTAAAATTGCTATTCCAGAAGTAAGAAGACCTGTTAATTTTGATAAGAAAATTTCTGTATTAGGCGCATCTGAAAATAATTTGAAAAATGTTAATGTAGATTTTCCATTAGGAGTTATGACTTGTGTAACTGGAGTTTCAGGTGGTGGTAAATCGAGTTTAGTTATCGATACTTTATATCAAGGTTTAGCTCAAAAGCTAAATGGTGGTCATTATATAGTAGGTAAGCATAAAGACATTGAAGGTATAGATCATATCGATAAAATTGTTGATATTGATCAAAGCCCAATCGGTAGAACTCCGCGCTCAAACCCAGCGACATACACAGGGTTAATGGATCCAATTAGAACATGGTTCTCAGGATTGCCAGCATCAAAAGCACGAGGCTATAAGCCAGGTCGTTTTTCATTTAATGTTAAAGGCGGACGTTGTGAGGCTTGCCAAGGTGATGGTTTAATTAAAATTGAAATGCATTTCTTAGCAGATGTTTATGTTCCGTGTGAGGTTTGTGACGGTAAACGTTATAATAGGGAAACTTTAGAAGTTAAGCAAGACGGTAAAACAATAGCTGATGTCTTAGATATGTCTGTAGAAGAAGCTTTAGGTTTCTTCTCAGAAGTTCCGGGCATTAGAAAAATTTTACAGCTTCTTATGGATGTTGGTTTGTCTTATATTAAATTAGGACAAAGTGCAACAACATTATCGGGTGGTGAGGCTCAAAGAATTAAGCTTGCTAAAGAGCTTTCTAAGCGTTCTACAGGTAAAACTCTATATATCTTAGATGAACCAACCACAGGTCTTCATTTCCAAGATATTGACTTGCTTCTTAAAGTTCTACATCGTTTGGTAGATGAAGGCAATAGCATGGTTATTATTGAACATAACTTAGATGTTATTAAAACAGCAGATTATATTGTTGATATTGGCCCAGAAGGTGGCCAGTTTGGTGGGCAAGTAGTTGCCAAAGGCTTGCCTGAAGAAGTAGCAAAATCTAAAAAATCACATACGGCTAAATATTTAAAGCAAGCTTTAGAGAAATAAATTATAATATTAAGATAAGGTTGTTGTTATGTCATACAGACCAGCGTTAAATAAATTACTAACAAGTGAAGAATTTAAGCAGTATTATTACCTAAAAAAAGAGCTTATAGGCTTTAGCAGGCAGCTAGGTTTATCAGTAAGTGGTAGTAAAATGGAGATTGCAGACCGAATTTATTACTTTTTAGAAACAGGAGAAAAGAAATTAGTTAAGCATACAAAAGCAAAAAGACCAACTACGGAAAAAGATATAACAGAAGAAAGTATCATTGAAGAAGGTTTTGTTTGCTCAGAAACAAATAGAGCTTTTTTTAAAGAAAAAATAGGGTCGTCGTTTTCTTTTTTATTAGGCTTTCAAAAGTGGATAAAAAACAACTCTGGAAAAACATATAAAGAAGCAGTAGATGCCTATTATAAAATATTAGAAGACAATAAAAAAGAAAAGACTATAATAGGTTCTCAGTTTGAATATAATAAGTATATTAGAGACTTTTTTGAATATAATAAAGGACGGTCTTTAAATGAGGCTATTGTTTGCTGGAGGTATAAAAAAGGTTTAAGGGGTGGTAACTCTTATAGTCGGGAAGATTTGTCAGTTCTGTAAAGTATTACTAGTTATAAAAATAAAAAAACAGCCCAGAAATTAATCTGGGCTGTTTTATTCTACCTAACAACATTCCACAGTTTATAAGGTAGCGTGGGATGATAGACTATAAGACGGTATAGTCTATTTAGCAATAGGCTTTAGAGGTTCTCACCACCTTTGTTCCTCTAACCCCGGTAGTCACTCACAGGGATTTTAGTTACAGGCTTAGCCTATTAACACAGCCTGACCTAGCCAAACATGGAGGGGTTTATCTAGGGTTTATACAACAGTAGCACCACCACGACTTACTGTTGCACTTTTCGTTATTATAAAGCATAAACTCTCATTTTTGCTCTTTCTATGCTTTTTAAAAGTATTCTATGATTTAATTCAGCATTAAGGCTATCAGCATCATTTAAGTCATTAGTTAATTCTTCTATTAATCTAATGGCTTTAATATGCAAAGAGATGTTGCTTTCACTTTCTAGAGATGTGTTTACATTTCTTAAGTTGTTAATTAACATGCCAGCATTTGCTATCTCATTAGAAAAAGGAGCATATGTTCTGCCTATTAAAGACTCTACTTCATCTAAGCAATTTAATAGATCTATTATTTCAGTAATATTATCCATATTTATTTTAGATATTAAATGCAAACGCATTTGGCTTATTTCTGAAATAACAATCTCTTTTGAATCGTAAAACTTACAGGCATCTTCTAATATTAGTTGGTGCGATGCTAGTACTCCTGATATCTCTTCTAAAGATCGTATTAAAAATTCTGTTTGCTTGTTCATCATGTTATTCAAAAAGTAACTTAATCAATTGGTAATCATTTTATATTTCTTAACACAAACCACAAAAAAAGCCCCCGCTACAGAAAGGGGCAACATTTTTGTTTTAACTGTTAGGAGCGAAGTGCAACTAATTATTATTAACAGCTAAAAATGCCGATATTAAAAATATTAGCAATATGTATAACATAATATCGAAAGTATTATACATATACATAAAGTTCCCTTTTCTATGCTAGCTAATATAATGTTGTTTGGTTCATTATATTTAATCTTAAAAAAAAGCCCCCAGTAACTGAGGGCAAAACTTGATATTAAATAATGAATACAAGGCGGCCAAAGTTATCTAAGTTGAAAAATAACAACGGACGCTAATGGTAAGTTTCGGTGGTAATAGCAAAATATAAGTTTTACCAATTCTTACATTTTGTACAGAAGCCATGGTTGAGGCCACTGTTAGGGAAAAGCCAGAAGAGATGGACTCGGGGTGAGATCAACCTTAACAAGATTAACATGTGTGTGGTGTGTCTTTTGTTAAGCTCTCAACTGGCTTTTGTTTGGTCACAGCAGTAGTAACATTGCTTTGGTATTAGATGGAAGGAGTTGGGAATAGGCCTAGATCGTACCAAAAGTTAAAACTGCTGTGATAGATTCTTTAAAATTAACTTTAAAATTTTAGTTAATATTAATTCTTAAAAGTTATATATTGTTTGTTAATGTGAATCGGATACTAACAAAAAAAAATGGCAAAAGCAAGCCATTTTTTGAACTTTTTTAATAAAGTTTTTTAATTTGTTGTTTTTTATAACTTAATTATTATTTAATTAATTATATTTAAATTTTAGAAGGTTTTTTTATTGATGTAAATCATGATGATTTAAAGGTACGAGTTATAAAATGCAAAAAAGACCCAATGAATTTCATTGGGTCTTTTTTCCTTGGTTTTAAATATGGAGAGGTGGCATATCTTCAACCAAGGGATGGATCGCAAGGAGTGCTAAATCACTGTTCCATCTTATGTGATTTACCTTGTTTGTTGTTTAGCCTTTAGCTTCAGCTAAACGATGACTTAGATTGTTTAATCTATAACTAAAATCTAACAACGAGGTTTTACCCGTTCTAAATGCAGATTAAACAATCTTATCACCCTAAAAATCTTTAGGATTTATTATCTAATGAATAGAATTTCTATAAATAGACAACAAAGAAAAATGCTTGTTTGTTTTGGTAATTATATTTTAGTAATCATTAAGTTATATTTCAAGAGTTTTGATTAAAAAATATTATTTTTACATATGTCATCCTGAGGAAAGGCTTGCCTTGACGTTAGGATCCAGGGTAGTTTTAAAATTTTTATAAGTAATAAATAACCCTAACCAACGCATAAAGCCCCCAATATTGGGGGCTTTATGCTATTACTCGATTTTAATGCATTTCTAGCTTGTGGCAGAGCCACTTAAAAGTTTTTCGCATTTTTTTATTCCGTAGAGTGGGCCTTATTGGCGGTCAATCCCCGATTAACGGTGAATCAACCAGCCCGGGCCGGCATGTTAGATTTTTTTGGCTACTTTGGCTACAGGGGTGATATTATTGCATTTTGCTGGTGGGTCCATTGATCCTCCTTGTGTGCGCAATATCCCGCAGGATACTATTCAATAAATTATCAATTTGATAAAATTTGAAAGGTTTGAACGGGAAGTTTTAACTTGGTAAGCATATCATAGGTTTGGTTATATATCTTTTCAAGTATTTTTCTGAAAAAAATTAATAAAATTTAAAAAATATAAAAAAAACAGTTGTTTGTTTATTGTGAAATATTGATAAAAAATAGAAAAAAGAAAAAGCCCCTAGCCAAAAATGAGCTATGCAAGGGCTAGGGGTTTGTCAGAAACTAACTATGTTCAACTAAAAGTTCCATGTAGTTCATAAGATCGTAAGGGCGTTCTTTTATTACTTTTTCTAATCTATCTAGCGTTTTTAGCATTGATATAGCCTGCTGGATATAAATTATAAAAACTACGGTGTTTTCACCTCCGCAGTCTTCTTCTAATGTAACAATCAAATCGTCGATAGATTTTGTTAGTAGTCCTTCAATACATAGAAATTCAATAAGAACTATACTATCTAGTTCTTGTTGTAAATTTGGAATGTATCTGGCTGCCTCTGCAGTGCAATAAGGAGTATGATATACTTTACCTAGGGCAAGATCATGCAAGTATCCTTTTTTTTCTTCTACTTTTTTTACCATTTGAAGGTGTTCTTCGCGAAATTCTCTTAATGGTTTTTTTAGGTCATTGAGTTTATGATATAAAGAGTTTATTAAGCTTTCAGAATTAGCCAACATCATGATCTTTATCTCCGTATAAAAGGTATATATATAAGTGACTAGATTTTATATAAAAAATTGAAAATATTAATTCTGACATATTAAACTATCTATAGTTATGTCAGGATAATAAAAAACCGTCTATGACTATAGACGGTTGAATCGAAAATTATTGTATTTGTAGACTTAGAAGTTATAGTTCATTTCGTAGCGCTTTACTTGAGGTCTTGCTACGGTATTTGATGATTCATAGTTCTTGTTTTTAGCAGAAGAACTAAAGTCTTCTTTAAGCATTTTTTTAGAAGCAAAATAGCAAGCTATTGCAAGTAGAGCGATGAAGGTTAAAAATATAGTTGCTAATGTCATATAGCGTTTCGCCAGTGCTTTTTGGGCTGAACCTGGTGCCTTGTTTAGAATTTCTATAGAGGGATATGGTAGTTGTTTCGCTCAATGCTATGAGCATTAAGCTGGTCTTTCAAGTCTCTGGCTTGAATCTGTTGTTTAGATTGAGGGCAAGTTTTAGAAGCTCGCTTTTGTGTTACCTTGGCAATTATAAATTTTGCACCAAACACAAAACCGAAACCTAGCAGGGTGTAGAGGGCTGTTGTAGTTTCCATGGTTATTACCCCTTGTTATTGATAAAAGAACGGAACGTGTATGTAACACTTTCTATATATACCTTTATTATAGTAAAATCAAGAGGTATTTGTAGAAATTTTAAATTATTTTTCAAACATTAAAAAGCACCTCATAAAGAGGTGCTTAGATTAGTTGAATCGATTATAGTCTGTAACGGCAAACAGCTCCCACTAAATCAAAGCGATGTAGTGGCAATGATGACCGTGCTTGCTTGATTGGGGTATAAACCCCATCAATTTCCATAATAGGGCAGAACTCAAGCTTGAACTGCTTGTTAAAGTATTTTGCTGAATAGGTTATATACCCAGCAGCATTAACTTTAGAGGCAGGATCAATGAAGAATTCTTCACCGATGTTGCTGACGATTTTGTTGTTAAATAAAGCATTACGTGAGGCCGCCAAGAACTCAATGGCATGACGGTATTGCTTTATTGTGCAGGCTTCTTCAGGTTGTAGCATATTAGCTACCGCCAGAATAGCAGCGCGACGATGTTTGTCTTTGTACACTGTTAAAGCATGCGCAACAAATTCAGGAGCAACCTTAATCTTTGGATTAATAGTTGCCATGATGTCATTGGCATGTTTTGTTGTTTTCCATAGGTAATAATCAGCATTACCAGGAGAGCGGAAGACGTTGTAGAAGTCTTCCAGGTTAAAAATTGTACAGGACGACATATGAAGCTTTTTAATGAGCTTCGATAAGTTCTTGAATTCATAGGATTTTGCAATCCAACCGGCGTAGCCAGCATAGAACTCCATAATTTGATCCTCGCTCATACCGCGGTTACGACGCCACATAATATCTTGTGGTAGGCTTCTTGTTAAATACATATCAAGAAACCCAATACCTGATTTTGTTGACCAGGTGTCAGCTGCTTTAACTAGTAGTGCTTTGATGCCATAAAAATTGGCCTCAAAAAGTTCACTTTGGACTTCTTGAGCAATCTCAAGATCAAAAGCGCACTCATCTTGAAAGCTAGCCATGATAGTATTTAGGTTAGAGTTTAGCATAATAGTTTCCTATAGGGCGTTTAGCCCATGGATAGAGTACAGGGCCGAAGCCCATATGAAGGATTGCTTCCCAGGCGGAAGAAGCAAATGTAATAAAATGTATCTACTTATATTTATATATATAATTTTTTTGCTGACATGAAAAAAACACGCCCAAACAGGACGTGCTTTTAATTAAAATAAATTTGCGATTAAGCTTCTAGTAATGCAACTGTGCTGTTAGCAATCATTAGCTCTTCATTTGTAGGGATAATGTATAGAGCTAGCTTAGATGTGTGTGTAGAGATTTGTCTTACTACACCACGGCAGTCGTTTTTCTCTAGATCAATTTCAACACCTAACCATGCTAGTTTTTCAGCAACCATTTTTCTAACTAGTGATGAGTTTTCACCGCCACCTGCTGTAAATACGATTGAGTCTAAACCACCCATTGTAGCAGCTAAATCACCAACTTTTCTAGCAATTGACATTGTGTAGTATTCCATAGCTAATTTAGCTAAAGGCTCGTCTGACTCTTCAACATCACGTAGGTCGTTTGAAATACCTGATAGGCCTAAAACACCTGATTGCTTGTTGAATACTTCATTAATTTCTGCTGAAGACATGCCCAATTTATCAATCATGTATAAAGCAACTGAAGCATCGATATTACCACATCTAGTACCCATTGGTAGGCCGTCTAATGCTGTAAAGCCCATTGTTGAAGCAATTGACTTACCGTTATCAATAGCACACATTGAAGCACCATTACCTAGGTGACATACAACAGTTTTACGTGCTAGCGGAGCAACTTCTTTCATTTTGAAAGCAATATATTCGTATGATAAACCGTGGAAACCATATCTTTTAATACCCATATCCCAGAATTTTCTAGGTAGAGCAAATGTTCTGATTGATTCAGGGTTTGTTGCGTGGAACGCAGTATCAAAGCAAATAACTTGTTTAAGGCTTGGGTAGTTATTAGCAATATATTCAATACCAGTAATGTGGTGTGGGTTATGTAAAGGAGCTAAAGGAATAACTTCTTTTAGACCGTCAATAACTTCTGCATTTACTTGAACAGGGGCAACATATTTATCACCACCGTGAACAAATCTGTGACCAACGTAAACCAGTTTAACTTCTTCTTTAGCTAGCTCTGTTTCTAAAGTATTGATGATTAAGTCTAAAGCATCAC
>Ga0070725_10001758_pt1 | contig 11762 bp, 10 predicted proteins | sample tdDd002_FD_69781 | JGI IMG/M metagenome (GOLD analysis project Ga0070725, IMG submission 69781) | Marine sediment microbial communities from the Atlantic coast under amendment with organic carbon and nitrate - tdDd00.2 | ecosystem: Environmental > Aquatic > Marine > Coastal > Sediment | place... | reverse complement strand
TATGTTCCATGGTGGTAAAATTGCCATGTTAGGTATTCAAGGACCTGATACACCAGTAGATTGGAATAAGATTGTATTTAATGGTTTGTTTATTAAAGGGATCTACGGTCGTGAAATGTTCGAAACATGGTACAAAATGAGTGCAATGCTTCAATCAGGATTAGATGTTTCTAAAGTAATAACACATAAAATGCACTATTCTGAGTTTGAAAAAGGTTTTGAAATTATGAAAAGTGGTCAGTCAGGAAAAGTAATTCTTGAGTGGAACTAATATAAACTGATTTAAGAGAACTTCAATACACTATATTGAAGTTCTTTTTTTGTATCTACATATTTATCTAAAAATCCCTTCTGTACTGTGATAAAATAGAAGGGTATTTATTTTTTGTAGAAAGGGCTTTTTATATGAGCTTCAAATTAATTATTACAGAAAAACCTAGTGTTGCAAAAGATATTGCAAAAGTGCTGGGTTCAAATAGTAGACGTAATGGATATTTCGAAGGTAACGGTTACCAAATAACGTGGTGTGTAGGCCACTTGGTTGGTTTATCATATCCTTCGGATTATGATCCTAAGTTTAAAACATGGCGTGTTGATACTTTACCAATTATTCCGAAAAAAATGAAGTATCAAGTATTGCCTCAAACGAGAGATCAATTTAATATAATTAATGAGCTTATTCATCGTGAGTCCACAGAATCTATTATTTGCGCAACGGATTCCGGGCGAGAAGGAGAGCTTATTTTCCGTCTCGTATATAGATTGTCAGAAACGAAAAAACCATTTCAACGGTTGTGGATTAATTCTCAAACAGATCAAGCCATTTTGAAAGGTTTCGAAACTTTAAAACCCGGAACAGATTACGACCCTTTATTTAAGAGCGCTATTTCGAGAGCTGTAGCCGACTGGCTTATTGGTATAAATGCGACACGTTATTTTTCGGTACAGTACAATGCGACACTGTCTATAGGACGTGTACAAACGCCAACTTTAGCTATGGTTGTTAACAGGCATCTTGAAATAATTAATTTTAAGCCAGAACCTTATTACGAAATAGAAGCTGAGTTTGAAGGGTACAAAGGTACTTGGAAAAATGATAAAGAAGCTAAAATATTAGATGAGCAAATAGCCAATGACTTGATAGAAAGACTTAAAGGTAAGTCTGGAATTGTTGAGTCTATTGAAACGAGCAAAAAATCTAAGCCATGTCCATTGCTTTACGATCTTACAGAGTTACAAGTACAGGCTAATAAAAAGTATGGATACACTATTAAAGAAACTTTAGATATTGCTCAAGCTCTTTATGAAAGACATAAAGTAACCACATATCCAAGAACGGATTCAAGATACTTGTCGGATGATATAATACCGACCCTTGTTCCCTTATTGAAAAACATACAACGTGAGGATTTAAAACCTTATGTAGATACCATTCTTGAGAAAAAGCTAGATATAACAAAGCGTATTGTTAATAATGCAAAAGTAAATGATCACCATGCTATTATTCCAACTGAAAAAGTAGCTAATTATAAAGCGTTTTCAGAACAGGAAAAAAACATATACAATATGATTATAAATCGTTTTGTAGCTGTCTTTATGGCCAAGTATCAATATAACGAAACCATTCTATTAACCCTTATTGATGGAGAAAAGTTTCATTCTAAGGGGAATACCGTTATAGATGCAGGATGGCGGAAAATAGAATCTGAAAATGATCAAAAAGAAGTTGTATTACCACCTTTAGAAAAAGGTAATGAAGTTGCCGTACTAGATATTATTAAAAAAGACAAAATGACAAAACCAAAAAAATACTTTACAGAAGGTACCTTGGTTTCTGCCATGGCTAACATTGGTAAGAGTGTAGATGACGAAATACTCAAAGAGTCTTTAAAAGACAAAGGTCTAGGCACACCGGCAACACGTGCAGGGATCATTGAAAAACTTTTAAAAGTGGGTTACATATATCGAAAAAAGAATAATCTATTGCCAACAGCAAAGGGTGTTCAAACCATTGATATTGTACCGGATAAATTGAAATTGCCCGAAATCACTGGTGAATGGGAGTATCAACTAAATCAAATAGCTAAAGGTGAAGGTGATTTATTAGCGTTTATGAATGGGATTAAGAAACAAGTTCATGAACTTATTAATACTGCCGTTGATGAAACAAAAGTATTTGAGGAATCGGAAAATGATTCACGAAAAGCTTTGGCAAAATGTCCACGTTGTGGGAAACGGATTTTTGAAAATCAAAAGTCTTATGCCTGCGAAGGTTGGCGTAGAAAGCCAAAATGTACGTATTCTATTTGGAAAGAAGATCGTTTTTTCGAAGACAAAGGAATTCGCTTAACAAGTAAACAAGTAGTAGAGCTCATTCTAAACAAACAAGTTAAAATTGAGTATCAAAAAAATGAAGAAGAAACACCTACTGTGGGTATATTAAAGGTTGAAGATACAGGTCGCTATTTAAATTACACAATAGAGGATGATCAATCATGAGTAAACCCTTAATAACCATAATTAAACGAGGACCTTGTGTTACATCTGCTGTAAAAGTACTCATAACACAAGGTGGCAATAAAATAGAACTTGATGACCATGCTAAACTTTGTAGATGTGGCGAATCACTAGATAAACCATTTTGTGATGGATTGCATGAAATTCTTGAGTTTGAAGATGAAAAAGATCCTTATAGAGCACCTGATAATGTAGATGTGTATGAAGGAAAAAACATTACAATATATTTTGACACAGGTATTTGTAGCCATAGGGGTATATGTTATGAAGAACTCCCTTCTGTTTGGCTGGAGCACGATGTTAAGCCTGATGGTGCACCTATTGAGGAAATAATTGATATTTGTAAACGCTGTCCATCTGGTGCATTAAGTTATCAATTACCTAATAAGGAACGTTGTCAGACTGGCTTAGAGGTTCAACCACAAATTTCATTAGCACCTAAGCGTTATGGCTTTGATGGGCCATTGGAAGTGGCTGGTGGGGTAGAACTCGTAGACCCCGAAGGTAACAAACCAGCAACTATGGACCATTATGCTCTGTGTAGGTGTGGTAAGTCTAAGAATTTACCTTTTTGCTCAGGTGAGCATTGGGCAGTTAAGTTTGAAGATGAGAATAATGATGAGTAAAATAAAACAAAATTATTGGACAAATGTCTTTCGTTTTTAGGTGCCTGTAATGGTACAATTTTGTATTGAGGATAGTTATAGAAATAAGTCATAGGTTTCTGTAAAACGTTAGGTGTTGCTATTAAATGTGAGTGAGGTAAGTGATGAAATTAGGATTTGATCCGCAAAAGTATTTAGAAGAACAATCAAAATTTATATTAGAACGTGTTAACGATTACGACAAGTTATATTTAGAGTTTGGTGGAAAACTATTATGTGATCTACACGCTAAACGTGTATTACCTGGTTTTGAAGAAGATGCAAAAATAAAACTACTACATAAACTTAAAGAAAAAGTAGAAGTAGTTATATGTATTTATGCTGGAGATATTGAACGTAACAAGATTCGTGGAGATTTTGGAATTACATATGACATGGATGTTATGCGATTAATTGACGAATTTAGAGCATATGACTTAGAAGTTAACAGTGTTGTCATTACACGATACGAAAAGCAACCTGCAGCGACTGTTTTTATGAACAAATTAGAACGTAGAGGTATTAAAGTGTATACCCATTATGTTACAAAAGGCTACCCAACAGATGTTGATACAATTGTTAGTGATGAAGGATATGGACAAAATCCCTACATTGTTACAAAAAAACCTATTGTTGTTGTTACAGCACCAGGCCCAGGTAGTGGTAAATTGGCAACTTGTTTAAGTCAAATGTATCACGAAAACAAGCATGGTAATGAAGTCGGATACTCAAAATTCGAAACCTTCCCGGTTTGGAACATGCCACTTAAACACCCGGTTAATATTGCGTACGAATCTGCAACAGTGGACTTAAGAGATGTAAATTTAATCGATTCTTTCCATGTTGATGCATACAATGAAATAGCAGTTAATTATAATCGCGATATTGAGACTTTCCCAGTACTAAAAAGAATAATAGAGAAAATTACAGGAGAAGAGGCTGTTTATAAGTCTCCAACTGATATGGGCGTAAATAGAGTTGGTTTCGGAATCTACGACGATGATGCAGTACAATTCGCTGCTCAACAAGAAATAATTCGCCGTTACTTTAAAACGGGTTGTGAGTATAAAAAAGGCTATGTAGATATTGAAACTTATCAACGTGCACAGCTTATAATGGAAGAACTCGAACTTAAACCTGAAGATAGAGAAGTCGTTGTTCCTGCAAGAAATAAAGCACTTGAAGTAAAACAATCTAACAAAAAAGAAATTGTTTCAATTACTGCCATAGAACTTGAAGATGGAACAGTAATAACTGGTAAATCGTCAGACATTATGGATGCAGCAGCTGCAATGATTATTAATGCCATAAAACATTTAGCTAATATTGCAGATGAAATTCATTTATTAGCTCCAGTTATTTTAGAGCCGATTCTTAAATTGAAATCAGACACATTCAAAAGTAGAGTACCTGCACTTGATTGTGAAGAAATCTTAATTGCACTTACCATTAGTGCAGCAACGAATCCAATGGCTAAAGCTGCAATGGATAAGTTGGTCGCATTAAGAGGATGCCAAGCTCATTCAACAACTATTTTAAACACAAATGATGAGCAAACATTACGAAAATTAGGTGTTGATGTTACAAGTGATCCTGAGTACCCAACTGATAGTTTATATTTAAATAAATAATAATGTATTAAATATTAGAGACACCACATTTTGTGGTGTCTTTCTTTGATTGTTGAAGAGAGGAAATCACATATTTGCTGTTGTTTAATAGATTTTAATATGGGCATAAATAGCTTAAGAGGTGAGTTTATGGATCGTACTGAGTACAGAAAAATTATAGAGAATATGTATGATGGCGTTTATTATGTAGATAAAGATCGAGAAATATTATGTTGGAATAAAGCTGCCGAAAGAATTACTGGATTTAAAGCGAATGATGTAATAGGCTCTCATTGTTACAATAATGTATTAAATCATCAGGATAAAGAAGGTAATAAATTATGTCTTGGAGGATGCCCTTTACATAAAACAATTGAAGATGAACAAGCAAGAGAAACGTCTGTATACTTGCACCATAAAGAAGGACATCGTGTAGAAGTTAAAGTAAGGACGTTTCCAATTTATGATGATGGTGAATTAATAGGTGCTGCAGAAGTTTTTACAGATGATTCTACGACCTTAGCAGTCATGTCTAATGTTGAGGAATTGAAATACTTAGCAATGTATGACCAATTAACAGAGCTCCCTAATAGAAGGTATATAGAATCGTATTTGAAGTCTAAAATGAGCGAATTTATAACAGTAGGTTTAAAATTTGGTATTCTCTTTATGGATATTGATCATTTTAAAGCATTTAATGATACCTATGGTCATGATATAGGAGACGATGTTTTAAGGATGGTTTCTAAATCCTTTCTTTCAGCCATTAGAAGCAGTGACTTGGTTGGTAGATGGGGTGGAGAAGAATTTATTGCAGTTGTAACTGGAGTAAATGCAAATCAATTACAAGTTATTGCTGAAAAAATAAGAAAACTTATAGAAATGTCTGAGTTAAGAGGCCAAAATGAAGGGCTTAAAGTAACCATTTCAGTTGGTGGAGCTCTAATAACTGCTGAAGACACTGTAGAAAGCCTTGTTAAAAAAGCTGATCTACTTATGTATAAAAGTAAAAATGATGGAAGAAACCGCGTAACCATTACTTAACTGTACGCCAGTGAAATACACGTTTGTAGCTTTTGATATTTTTTTAAAAAGATGCTCATTTTAGCATCTTTTTTTGTCAATATAGTGTTATAGTATTAAAAAAAGAATGTGAAACATTAGGAGGTATATTTTGAAACCATTAAACGTTGCTGTACTAGGAATAGGTAATGTAGGAACAGGACTTATAGAAACATATAGACTAAACAAAGTTAAAGTTGATGGACAAACCAATCAACCTTTTAACTTTAAATATATACTTGTGAATTCAATTGATAAACTTAGGACAATTGATTTAAAAGATAGTATATTAACAACTGATTTTCAAGATATTATTAAAGACGATAGCATTGATGTTGTAATAGAATTGATTGGTGGATTACACCCAGCATTTGATTACATGAAAAGAGCATTAGAAGCTGGAAAACATGTAATTACAGCAAATAAAGCTGCTATTGCAACATATGGGCCAGAATTACGCCAAATTGCATCAGACAATAAGGTATTATTACGTTATGAGGCAAGTGTGTGTGGCGGAATTCCACTTTTAAATACACTTTCAGAAAATTTACTAAGTAATGATTTTGAAGAACTTGTTGGGATTCTTAATGGAACAACAAATTATATACTAACACGGATGACAGAAGAAGGTTTGGAGTTTGATGAAGCTCTTAAATTAGCACAAGAAGCTGGATTTGCTGAAGCTGATCCGAGTTCTGATATAGAGGGCGATGACGCAGCATACAAGCTGTGTATACTTTCCCATATAGCATTTGGTCTTAATGTTGATCCAAAAGATATTCCGAAACATGGCATTACGAAAGTATCAAAAGAAGACATTGAGTATGCCCAAGAACTTGGATACAAAATTAAACTTTTAGCAGCTGCGCATAAAAAAGAAAATACTGTGGATTTACGTGTTAATCCTGCATTAATTAAAGACACACATCCATTAGCTAGTGTTAACCATGAGTTCAATGCTCTATTTTTAAAAGGAAATGCTTTAGGAGAGTTAATGCTTTATGGAAAAGGTGCTGGAGCTATGCCAACCGGAAGCTCTGTTCTTAGCGATTTAATAGCAATCTCTAAAAAAACACCAAGTATGATTGAGCAAAAAACAACTATAGCATTGGAAAATAGAAGTTTACTTAAATACTATATTCGTCTTGAAGTCATTGACGAACCGGGTGTTTTAGGTAAAGTTGCTACTTTACTGGGCGAACATGGTATTAGTCTAGACTCAGTTGTACAGCGTGCAAGAGGGAACAAAGTTGCTCCATTGGTCTTTTTAACACATGAAATAGACAAGAAAACATTGGATGGTGCAATAAAATCTGTAGAGGCTTACGACAAAATAGTAGAAATAGCAAGTCTTATGAGTGTAGAAAATTAAACACAGAAGCCATAATCCCTTAAAAGTACTTTTCTTTTAGGGGATTTGTTTTTAAGAGAATACAATTCGTGTCATAAGAAATAAATAATCTACTTTGATTAGAAAATCTTAAAAGTAAATTATTTTTAAGGGTTTTGTTGTAAACTGAAAATCATGGGTATAAATATAGGGATAAGTGTGTTTTATATGATGAAAGGTTGATGGTAATGGTTAAAAACGTCGGTCAAAAAGATAAGATGTATAGGTATGCAGCAACACTTGTTTTCTTAGCTCTTGGCATCATAGTTTCTTGGTGGTTCTATGTTTTAGCATTTATAGCATTTGCAACAGCAACTTTTAGAACATGCCTACTTTACAAACTATTTAACATTAATACAAATACTGACGAAGAGAAAGTTAGCCATTGATTTGAGTTTGGCGAATCAAAAACTATTAAACCCCTTGCAAATGCAAGGGGTTATCTTTAATATTCTAATATGGCCATCCGCTAATGCCACCAAAATCAGATACATTTGAGTAGCCAAGTTTACCTAAAGCACGTGTAGCAAGTCTACTTCTTGCTCCAGTTAAACAATATACTAAGATCTCTTGGTCCTGATCTTTTATAACAGATTGAATTGTTTTAGGAATGTTTCTGAGTTCTACATTAATCGCTTTTTTTATATGTCCACTACTATACTCTTGTGGTGTACGGACGTCTAGAATAACTACTTTTCTTGAATCCATAATTTCTTTAGCTTCTTTATGACTTAGGACATTAGATTTAGATTTAAAAAACATTTAATCACCTCATAATTTAGTCCCCCTGCGGAGGGGGTGGTTTAATTGTACTTCTTCCATTCAAATATGTCAAGAAATAACTTTTACATAAGGAAGTATTGTTATAAACACAAAATTACGTGCTAAAATAAAAGAATATATTAAATTGCTAGTTTCAATTGAGGAGGTATTACATATGGAGTATTCTATTTCGGAGATCATTAAGGAAAGAAGCATTGATATACTGATGCAGACAGTCTTATCTCCTAACAAAGATATCGCAGCAGGGATCGAGGCTCTTGTAAGAGGAAAATCTATTAATGATAAATCTATTATTCCGCCTTACGAACTAATGACACAGGCCCGAAATCAAGGATTAGGATTAGAACTAGAAGAACTAATGATAGAAAAATCGATTGAAACATTTCTACCAATATATAAAACGAATCCTGAGTTATTATTGTTCATTAACATTAGTCATGATTATCTGAAACAAGCTGTTGACACTGAATTTATATTTGAATGCGTTGAAAAAAATGGCGTGTCTCCCGAAAATATTGTGTTTGACCTATTACCATTTGATCAAAACTTATTTAATGATGCGATGAAATTCACAACCTACCATAGGGAAAAAGGGTTTTATATCTGTATTGATGACATTGGTGTTAACTACGGTAATTTAGACAAAATTCTTTTTATTAATCCAGATATTATAAAGGTTAATCGATTTAAAGTTCAAACATTAGAAAATGATCATTATCGTGAAAACATGCATAAATTTCTTAGAACCATTACCAATCAGTTGGGTATACTCGTTGTTGAAAAGGGTATCGAAAGTGAAGTCGATTTTGTTTCAAGTCTAAAATCAGGAGCGCAATTTGTACAAGGATTCTTTGTATCAAAGCCTGAAAAGTTAGAGAAGCAGAGTTTAGACCAAATTATAATGCAATTTAGAGACAAAGTATCACAACTATTTAATGAAAATGAAGATGCCATTGAAATGAATAGAAGTGTTACAGCGCGCGTTATCAATATGCTAAAAGAGATTATGTCTAGTATCGGAGAAATGGACGAAGAGCAAATAACTAATAGAATGAATTTGGTTTTTGAATCTTACCCTTTTATAGAAAATACTTGGCTTTTAGATGCAAAGGGACATCAAGTATATGATTCTTTTATAAATCACCAAGATTTTAATGTTAAGAACTCACCCATATTCCATATATACAAAAATGGTTCCGATTTTACATCAAAGGAATTATACAGACAATTAACAGATACGATTTTGGATGTATGGGTTACTAAGCCTTACAAATCAATCCTTACAAATAACATGTGTGTAGGTGGTTCAACATACATTGATAACTTAAATAAGGATTTTATACTATGTATGAATGTTAATTATGATCTTCTTGTAGATCATATGAAAAAGTAATAAAGTTCATAATCATGCTACTCTTAAACTCAAGTCTCACTAGGCTTGAGTTTTTGTTCGCGTTTGATTTTGTATTTCGAGAAAATTGGTATAAGATGAAGGGGAACATACGTTCTTTAGGGAGGGTGTTATGAATCTTCAATCAAAAATAGAAATACTTGCTGAGTCAGCAAAATATGATGTTTCTTGCTCTTCAAGTGGAAGTGAAAGAAATGCTAAAAAAGGCATGATTGGAAATACAGCATTACCTGGTATATGTCATAGTTGGTCCTCCGATGGTAGGTGTATTTCCTTACTTAAAATTCTCATGTCAAATAATTGTGTCTATGACTGTGCATACTGTGTAAATCGCCGAAGTAATGATTTTAGACGTGCTTCTTTTACACCTGAAGAATTAGCGGACATAACCATGAATTTTTATAAACGCAATTATATAGAAGGGCTCTTTTTGAGTTCTGCTGTTATTAGGAATCCTGACTATACCATGGAGCAAATGATTAAGGTAGCTCAGCTTTTACGTGAGGAGAAAGGCTACAATGGCTATATTCACCTTAAAGCTATACCTGGTGCTGATCATAAATTAATAGAAACAGCAGGGTATTATGCAGACCGTATGAGTCTTAATTTAGAAGTGCCAACGCAAAATAATCTTCAGTTACTCGCCCCTGAGAAAACACAAGAGGCAATTACGAGCCCCATGCTGCATGTTAAGAATAAAATAGATGAATTAGCTCATTATAATAAACGAGAAATATCAAAGCCTTTTGTGCCAGCTGGTCAAACGACTCAGCTAATGGTCGGTGCAACCAATGATTCTGACTTAACTATAATGCATTTATCAGAAAGAATGTATAAGCAGATGAAACTTAAACGTGTATACTATTCGGCCTATATACCGGTCGTTAAAGATAATAATTTGTTACCAGCACAGGTTGATACCCCTTTATTAAGAGAGCATCGCCTTTACCAAGCGGATTGGTTACTGAGATTTTACAAATTTAATGCACATGAATTACTCACAAAAGAGGCCCCTAATTTTGATCCATTACTCGATCCTAAATGTAATTGGGCGCTTTTACATTATGACAAATTTCCCATAGAAATTAATAGAGCCGACTACTATTTACTACTGAGAATCCCTGGCATAGGACCAACATCTGCAAGAAGAATTGTAGAAACGAGAAGGTTCGCTTACTTAAATTTTGAGGACTTAAAAAAAATGGGTGTCGTCTTAAAACGAGCACAACACTTTATACTGTGTAAAGGCAAATTCTATGGACAAAAAAACATTCGTATAGAACTGCTGAAACAATTACTTACAAGCAATAATAGGCAAACGGATCAACTACTAAACAATCAAATTAATTTATTTAATCTGTATCCACAAACCTTTGATAAAACCCTTCGTGCATAGAGGAGTTGTAATATATGGTTATCCTACATGATGGTCAATTTACGAGCTTATTGTCAGCAATTTATGACGCCTACTACATTTACAAACATGACTGCACTATATATCAGGATACTGACTACACACCTGATTTAATTGAAGAAACCGTTATGGTCTTTACCCAGTCTGATAAAGCGGATAAAGTGGCAAAGAGTATAATAGCAAAGTTAGGGAAAGAGGTCTTTGAGCATCTTCTCTATGCATTTTATGCTGAAGAGAAAGAGAGTAGTAATAGTATTTATCAGTTCTTGAAGTATGCCTTTTTAAGAGGACCAGACGTTATTCAGTACCGTTCACATCCACAGGTTAATCCCATGCTTAATCATTATCAAAGAGTGACAAGAGAAGGCCATAGAATGTTAGGTCTTATTCGATTTGTAGAAATGGAAACTGGACTACTTGTAAGTCAGTTTGAGAGTGATACTTTTTTACTTCCTTTGTTATCATCACACTTTTTAAACCGTATGACCAATGAGAACTGGATGTTACATGACCTTAAAAGAGGACTGGCGTCTGTCTGTAACGGAACTACTTGGAATATTATTCAACTGAATTCAACTGACACCTTGAAATTAAGCAATAATGAACTGCATTACCAAGAACTTTGGCAAATCTACTTTGTCCATATTGCCATTAAAGAAAGGAAAAATAGCAAACTTCAAAGTCAAATGATGCCTAAGAAATATTGGAAGTACTTAATTGAAAAACCCCTTTAACGTGTTCATATTACGAAACATATACCAGACAATATACTTATTCTTGTAAGCACAAATAAGAATTTACAAAAGCTATTAATGCTTGTAGAGAAAATGTAATTATATACTAATAAGGTCATTAAAATGGGTTCATGCTTCAATAGTTGGGTAAAAATAAGACAGTTCTGAAATTTTGACTAAAATAGGAGGGGTCTATT
>Ga0070725_10001756_pt1 | contig 11763 bp, 13 predicted proteins | sample tdDd002_FD_69781 | JGI IMG/M metagenome (GOLD analysis project Ga0070725, IMG submission 69781) | Marine sediment microbial communities from the Atlantic coast under amendment with organic carbon and nitrate - tdDd00.2 | ecosystem: Environmental > Aquatic > Marine > Coastal > Sediment | place... | reverse complement strand
ATACCGAGCTTTTCCTTGGAGCCGTGTTGGTAGGTGTATTCCTTGGTTTTCACTCTGCTTTTTACGTGGAAATTCAAACAGTTTGCAAGCGTGACAAATTCAACACTTTTCTACAAGCCTGAACCTGGCGCGTAATTATGGTTGGCTGTATACAACAAAAACCAGATTTCTGTAATATACTCTCTCTTTTTCGTAAGTGCTGGAGTGGACATGCCGATAAGGCTGGCTGTACCCAAAGAAACAACAACAAACGAGCGGCGTATTGCACTGGAACCCGGAGTGGCCAAAAAGCTGGCCGATATGGGCGTCAAGGTCATGATGCAAAAAGGCGCCGCACTTTCATCCCATTTCAGCGATGAGGCTTTTGAAGGTGTAGAGCTGGTCGATAATGCTGATGCCTTGTATAAAGCAGCTGACCTGATATTCAAGGTGCAGCCGCCAACTGAGGAAGAGCTGTCGAAAATAAATGACGGCACAGTCGTAGTCAGTTTCATGGCGCCGCACAAAAATGCGGACATGATCAAAATCATGTGTGACAAGAACATCACCAGCCTGGCGATGGAACTCGTACCGCGCATCACGCGTGCACAGTCAATGGATGCGCTTTCTTCCCAGGCTTCGCTGGCGGGCTACATGGGCGTACTCATGGGCGCGCAGCTGGCTCCCGTTTTCTTTCCGATGCTGACCACGGCTGCAGGCACCATTCGTCCGGCCAGGGTTCTTGTCATCGGTGCCGGTGTTGCAGGGCTGCAGGCGATAGCAACGGCCAAGCGCCTGGGCGCCAGGGTCGAGGCTTTTGATGTGCGCTCCGCGACCCGCGAACAAATCGAATCACTCGGTGGCAAGTTTATTGACACCGGCGTCAGTGCAGAAGGTGCTGGCGGTTATGCACGTGAACTCACTGATGATGAAAAGAAACAGCAGCAGGAAGTGCTGGCCAAGCATATTGCACAGTCTGACGTGATTATTTCCACTGCAGCAATACCGGGCCGTCCGTCGCCAAAGATCATCACCGAAACTATGGTGAGCGAGATGAAGGTCGGTGCAGTCATTGTAGACCTGGCATCGGAAGGTGGTGGTAACTGCGAACTCACCAGGCCAGGAGAAACGGTGGATTACCAGGGGCGCGTTACCATTCACGGGCCATTGAATGTTCCCAGTGAATTGCCGGTTCATGCCAGCGAGATGTATGCCAAGAATGTATTCAACCTGGTATCGCCATTCATTCAGGAAGATGGTGGTCTTGAGCTTGATTTCGAAGATGAAGTAATTGCCGGCTGTGTGCTCACGCATGGCGGCGAAGTAATGGCCGAACAATACAGGGCGGAGCAGAACAAATGATTGAAGGTTTTACCGCGTTATACATATTCATGCTGTCCGCGTTTACCGGCTACGAGGTCATCAGCCGGGTACCGGTCATTCTGCATACGCCGCTGATGTCAGGTTCAAACTTCATACACGGCATCGTGCTGGTTGGGTCCATGATTGCACTGGGCCATGCAGAAGGCACGCTTGAACTCGCGATTGGCTTTTTTGCGGTAGCGCTGGGTGCGGGCAACGCGGTCGGCGGCTATGTTGCGACAGTGCGTATGCTTGAAATGTTCAAGAGCAGTAAGGAGGCTGAATAATGATGAGCCTTGCTGTTGATATTACCTATTTCGTCACTGCTTTCATCTTTATCTATGGCCTGAAGCAGATGTCTTCGCCGGTAACAGCGCGCGGCGGTATCGTATTAGCCGGTATAGCTATGCTGGCGGCGACACTGATCACCTTTGGTGCTCCTCAGATTCATCTTGCATTCGACATCAACATGATATTGATGCTCAGCGCCATCGCTGTTGGTTCAGCCGTGGCCTACATTTCGGCCAAGCGCGTTGCGATGACCGATATGCCGCAAATGATTGCGATGTATAACGGCATGGGTGGCGGTGCAGCCGCTGCAATTGCTGCCGTCGAGCTGGTTAAGTTATCAAGTGGTGGTGAGAGCCATGGCATTGTAGTGCAGGTTCTGGCAGTGCTGGGCGCGGTTATTGGCGCGGTTTCTTTCTCTGGTTCGGCCGTTGCGTTCGCGAAACTGCAGGGGCTGATGAAAAAGACATTGCGTCTACCGCTGCACCAGTTCATCAATCTGGGTCTGTTCGCAGCCGTGTGTGTCACCGGATTCTTGATCGCCACCGGGCAGCCAGTCAGCTTCGACCATGTACTCTGGTTCTTTATCATTGCTGTGGTGCTGGGCGTGATGGTGACGCTGCCGATTGGCGGTGCCGATATGCCCGTAGTGATCTCGCTGTTCAACGCGCTCACCGGACTCGCGGTTGCATTTGAAGGTTTTGTACTGAATAACGCGGCGATGATTATTGCCGGTACTGTGGTGGGTTCTTCGGGTACCCTGCTGACCCAGTTGATGGCCAAGGCCATGAACCGCTCACTGGCCAATGTCCTGTTCAGCAGCTTTGGCAGTGATGGTGGTGCTGCTGTAGAAGAAGATATCGAAGGCAGCATGAAGGAAATTCAGGGGCAGGATGCAGCCATCATGATGGCCTACGCGGACAATGTCATCATCATACCCGGCTACGGCATGGCGGTTGCCCAGGCACAGCATAAGCTCAAGGAACTGGAAGGTCTGCTGGAATCGCGTGGTGTCAAAGTTAAATATGCCATTCATCCGGTTGCCGGTCGCATGCCGGGACACATGAACGTTCTGCTGGTCGAGGCCGGTGTCGAATACGACAAGATTTACGACCTGGATGAAATCAATCCCCAGTTCCCCCAGGCTGATGTGGCACTGGTCATCGGGGCCAATGATGTGGTCAATCCGGTAGCCCGCAGCAATCCGGACAGCCCGATCTACGGCATGCCGATACTCGATGCCGACAAGGCGCAAAACACGATTGTGATCAAGCGTGGTCAGGGCGCCGGCTTCTCCGGTATTGAAAACCACCTGTTCTACGCTGATAACACGCGGATGCTCTACGGCGACGGCCAGAAGGCGGTGGGTGAGCTGATCACTGGGGTCAAACAGCTATAAAACCAGGGACTAGGTCCTGGTTACTGGGATCCAGGAATGTACGTTTGAGCTTTTTTGCCAGATAATGATTTACTGATAGCAGGTATTTAGCTACCAGGCATACTTGCAGGAATAACTGCAATCCAGATTTGCCTGGTGGCTAGTAACTAGAGCCTAGTCCCTGTTTAACAATAGAGGCCTCAGAAGCTCTGTCAGCTGGTCATAGTAGCCATCAGCGAGACCGCTGGTAACCGCGAAGAAATTCAGGCTGACCAGTGCAGCTGCCATAAACATCATAAAAACAAGATTTCTGTCGTGTGTGTTCATGATATTTTTACCTCGTTTTTATCCCGTATAAATAGACGCTGCATTGTGTATGCAAAACCTGGGCCAATTATTGGCTAAAATAATAAAACCCAATAATTACAATACAGTTACATTATTATTAAGCTTTTATGAACTCAATTTACCGGCAGAAAAACCGGAGAAATTGCACAAATGCAGTGCAGCATGCACCATTGCAGTGCTTTGCCGAGACCATGATGAAGCCTCGATGATATCGGTGTATCATGCTGTGCATTACACAACGCAGAATTGAACAGGGGGGTTACGTATGCGTACCATTCTGGTATTGAACGCCAAAGGCGGCTGTGGCAAGAGCACGATCGCTACCAATCTCGCCAGCTACTATGCCTGGGAAAAAGAAAAAAAGGTGATACTGGCGGATTATGACCCGCAGGGTTCCAGCATGGCATGGCTGGAGATCCGCGGTGAAGAATGGCCTGAAATTCAGGGCATTGCAGCCTGGAAAGACCCTGTTCGTCCTTCCCGCGATACCGATGTTGTCATCATGGATGCTCCGGCGCGGGTACACGGTACTGAATTAACCCAGCTGGTACGCAAAGCAGACACGATTCTGTTCCCGGTACTGCCATCGCCCATTGATATGCGAGCCGCGACAACATACATGGAGGAACTGCAATCATCCGGCCGTGTGCAACGTGGTGAGGTAAAAATCGGCGTTGTCGCCAACCGTGTGCGCGAGCACACCCTCATCTTCATTGAGCTGTATGAGTTTCTGCGCAAGCTCAAAGTGCCTTATGTGGCGACACTGCGTGATACTCAAAACTATATCAAGGCTGAAGAGCGTGGCCTTGGTGTTTATGAAATGGCGCCCTCCCAGGTGTGGCAGGATGTCGAAAACTGGGAGCCGCTGGTTAAATGGTTGAACAGTAAGCGCAGTATGTCCTAAGCAGTTTCAATCATTTGCGCCTGTACTGATACATGCATCAAAAAGGAAATTCACTTGAATATATAGAAGCTTCGCAATTGCTGATAGCTTGCGTGCACTCGGGATCTGATGTTGCAGAACAGCATTTCAGTGAATTGTCGGCCAATTATACTTTTGTCTCGCCGGAAGAGAGTGATGTGATTCTGGCTCTGGGCGGCGATGGTTTAATGCTGCATGCACTTCATACTCATATGAACCTCAACAAACCGATTTATGGTATGAACTGTGGAACCATCGGTTTTTTGATGAATGATTACAGCACGGAACAGCTGGCTGAAAGGATATTGTCTGCTGATTCGTTTGTGCTGCACCCGATTGCAATGAAAGCGACAACGATCGAGGGAAAAGTAGAAGAGGCGCTTGCATTCAATGAGGTCGCCGTCATCAGAGCTTCAGGCCAGTCAGCTAATATCCGTGTTTCCGTTGACGATGTGGAGCGGCTGGAAAAGTACATAGGTGATGGCCTGATTGTATCAACTGCAGCCGGCAGTACTGCTTATAATCTATCTGCCCACGGCCCAATCATACCTCTCGGGTCCAACCTGCTGGCACTTACACCGGTAAGCCCGTTTCGTCCACGCCGCTGGAAGGGGGCTTTGTTGCCACATACCTGTACTATCACCATGGTGAACCTTAATCCTGAAAAAAGACCGCTGGTAACGACCGCTGATTTCAGGGATATTCTGAATGTGGTCTCAGTAACTATGCGTGAAGACCAGTCACATCCAGTACAGATGCTGTTCGATAAAGACCATTCCCTGGCAGAACGAATTATACGAGAGCAGTTCACTGCCTGATTCATGGTTTTAGAGTTGCACTTAGTAGTATCGGAGAAATAGATGATAAATAAAACACGTGCATGTATTGTTATGCTGCTGGTTATGTTTGTTGCCACACCTGTATTTTCTGCATCTAAAGATGAAATTGATGCAGACGTAAAAGTGGCGATCGCCGAGTTCTATGAAAAATCTCAGGCTGGCAAAGCACTAGCTGAAAAGGCTTCAGCTATGCTGGTGTTTCCAAAAGTAATCAAGGCAGGTTTTGGTATTGGTGGTGAGTACGGTGAAGGCGCCTTGCTGGTAAAAGGCAAGACAGTTGAGTACTACAGCACAGCGGCTGCTTCCATAGGTTTTCAGCTGGGTGCGCAGCAAAAGTCACAGGTAATCCTGTTTATGAATGAAGATGTACTGAAGAAATTCCGTGATAGTGACGGCTGGGAAGCGGGCGTTGACGGCAGCGTAGCCGTGGCCGAGCTTGGTGTCGGGGGTGAAGTTAGCTCAAATACAGCGCAGGAGCCGATCATCGGATTTATTTTCTCCAACAAGGGTTTAATGTATAACCTGACGCTTGAAGGCTCGAAGATGACCAGGCTGGTTCGTTAGAATTAGTAATTACCAGACCGCACGGCCAGCTCAGGCTATGTGGATTATGTTTGTAAGGTGAAAGGAAAGATGTCGATAGAAGTACGTGAACAAAGACAGTTAAGGCGGCTTGAGACCCTGATCGATGTTGTTTTCGGTATCACCATATGGCGACTGTTTACACTGTTGCCACGCCCGGAAGAGAACCCGGAGTGGAATTCCCTGCTGGACATGCTGATCGACACCGGGCTGAATTTTGCAGTAGCCGTCATTGCGTTGATTATCGTAATAATCTACTGGGTACAGAGTAACCTGTTGTTCAAGTATCTTGTGCGTACAGACGGCTGGCATATTGGATTATCCATTGCACAAATGTTCTCCCTGCTGCTGTTCCTCTATGCCATACGAGTGGGTATTGGATTCGAAGCGAATGCGAGTACGCGTATCTTTGAAAGCGCAACGGCGTGTTTACTGGGCGTGTTCTCATTTGCTGCATGGTACTACGCCTTGCATAAAGGCAAGCTGGTAACGGATGAGCTTGAAGCCGATGAGGCTAAATCAATAACTGAACGAATCAAGGCCGAGCCGATCACAGCGGCGATCACCATCCCATTCGCAGCAGGCATGTGGATGTGGGAGCTGTCCTGGTTTGTTTATCCATTTGTTGTTTATTTATACAAACGTAAGTTCAAGTCAAAAACCTGATTTAATCGATGTTTGTAACTGATAGCGCAGATGCGTTTCAGTATCTGTTTGTTGATACCCTGCGTAACATGCTGCGCTCGTATGAGGCTGGAGCATTTATACTCGTGCTTGCAAACAGTATGCAGGATGCTGTATTAAAAAATGGCTTGAAGCACGATCTGGACGTTAATTTCAAGTCAGTACAGCATAAAATCCAGCACGGGCAGCTGGATATTACACAAGATGATCTTGCTGTATTTAAAGCTATAGAAACTACTGGTGTTGATTCATTGCCCTGCTGGAAGTTGCAAAGTGTAGGCGAGTGGGAGCTTGTATATAACCCTATGCGAGCATTACGTCCTGCGCGTGTATCTAATGAAACTGTTGAAAACATCAGACGCTCATTCGACGAAGACAGGTTCAATTTCAACAAGCCGTTCCTGCGACCTGAAATATTATGGCAGGGCCATTGGCATGAAACGCAGTTGCGAGTGCTCTACAACAAGTTTCCATTCGCACCTTATCACTTGATAATCGTGCCTGATCCGGACGTGCACGTGCCGCAGTATCTAACAGCTGATTATCACGGCATGATATGGAGCCTGATTGAGCAGCAGCTGGTATTGCCGGGTTTTGCTGCAGGTTACAACAGCCTGGGTGCCTGTGCTTCTGTTAATCAACTTCACTTCCAGAGTTTTGTGCGTGTAGAGTTGCTGCCGATTGAGCAGCAGAGATGGAAGCACAATAGTGGTGATGAGCATTACCCAATGAATTGTTATGTATTTGGTTCAGTGCGGGATAGCTGGGCGAAGATAGATGAGTATCATAAAAACAATCAACCCTATAACCTGCTGTACCGGCCTGGAAGCTGTTATGTAATACCGCGAAAGGCTCAGGGTAGTGAGACTGTGGCGCAACGTGTGCGCGGCGCCGGCTGGATCGAAGCGTGCGGCGTGTTCAATGTGTCCGACTATTCAGAACTTGAATCAGTGAGCGCTGAAGAAATCAGTGATTGCCTGCGCTCGCTTTCTGTCGCCAGTTCATGAATAGTAAAAAGCTTAGCCGCAAAAAACGCTAATAACGCAAAATGTGTTTAAGTGTTAATGCAACATTATAATTAGCTTGTTTCGCGAGCTTTGCGTTTTTCGCGGCTCATGTATTCTGTGTGGTTAGCGAAATGTATTCGCCGCTAGCAATTCCATCAATGGTCCAGCTGCCAACGCGGTAGCGGATCAAGCGTAATGTCGGGAAGCCGACTGCTGCGGTCATGCGTTTTACCTGGCGGTTGCGACCTTCCTTGATGCTTAACTCTAACCATGACGTGGGTATGCTTTTGCGTTCGCGTATGGGTGGGACGCGTGGCCATAATGATGCGGGTTGTTTCATTCGTTTTGCTTTGGCAGGCCGTGTTTTTCCATCATTGAGTTCGATGCCTGTTGTTAGAGCCTGTAATGCTTCATCACTGATATCACCTTCCACCTGTACCCAGTATGTCTTTTCCATTTTATTTTTCGGCTCGGTGATTTTATGCTGCAGTTTGCCGTCATCTGTCAGCACCACCAGTCCTTCGCTATCCATATCAAGTCTTCCGGCGGCATACACATTATTATCCTTGATGTAATCGGCGAGAGTTGGACGCCCCTGTTTGTCGGTGAACTGGCATAACACCCCGTATGGCTTGTTGAACAGAATAATTTTCGACATGTTTTTAATTAGCCGCGAAAAACGCAAAAGACGCAAATATATTTCTTACATCAACAAATTGCTGTCCCGTTAACTTTCGGTGAATTCGGCTAGAAGCCTTATTGATAAAAGCCAGATGGTAGTATAGAAGCCTGTGAGACATGAAAATCAATAAAGAATCCCGTCATTCCGGACAGCGTTTTTTGCTGATCCGGAATCCATGTTTTTCAACGGTTTACTGGATACCGGGTCAAGCCCGGTATGACGGATTTTAGTTAACGGGACAGCAGTGATATCAACACTTAAAACCTTTGCGTTCTTCGCGTTCTTCGCGGCTAAAAAAATATTTGTGTTACATGCATAAATTCCTGGGCTTGATCGACTAAACCGGTTGTAAATTAAGCCAGCGCTCCCGCCGTCCCGGCCCTGCATTCAGCAGATCGAATACCTTGTGCAGTGCGTTTTCGTCGATACCGTTCCAGCGCAGGTCCTGCTTCGGGCCCTTGAATTCAGCATCGGTAACAATCGTTGTAAGCTGCTTGGTCATCGGCAGCATGTGTTTATGTTCTTCCACCAGTCGTTGTATGCGGGCAGAACCCCTGAATTTCATTTCAGAGATTTTGTCGGTATTCTGAAGAATATGCTCAACACCCGGATATTTTTTCAGCAGGTTTGATGCCATTTTGTAGCCGATACCAGGAATGCCGGGGACATTGTCAACTGCATCGCCTGACAAGGCCAGCAGGTCGGCAATGAGCTCGGGGTGTACACCGAATGTTTTTTCAACATCACGGTAATGCATGATTTTGTCGCGCGCAAAATCCCACCAGATGTCGCCGGGCCTGATTAATTGTGTAAGATCTTTGTCAGCGCTGATAATCGTGATGACGTATCCATCAGCACGCAGTCGCGTCGCCAGGGTGCCAATGATGTCATCAGCTTCATAGCGGTTGCTTGAGTAATCGGCAATACCTGCTGCACGGCAAAAATCGCGGCAGTGCTTAAACTGCCTTTTTAGTTCTTCGGGCGCGGGCGGGCGGTTGGCTTTATACTCCGGAAAGATTTCCCTGCGGTAGGATTGTGTTTGTTTTGCGTCGAAAGCACAGGCAATATATTCAGGCTGTTCCAGCTGGATCAATTCGTGCAGGAACTCGGTGAAACCGTATACGGCATTTGACGGGTTACCATCGATATCCGTCATGTGCTCGGGGTAGACGTGCCAGCCCCTGAAGATATAGATGCTGGAATCGACGAGATAGGCTCGTTTTTTTGTTTTATTATTTGCCATTGCTGACATTGTACGTGACAGCTTTTGAAAGTAAATCTATGGTTTAGACTATCAATATGGCCAGGTGCCAAACCTTTGAAAATATTAGATGAAATGAACAGAAGAAATCTTATCAAGCTCGGGCTTTATGGCGCAGGCGCGCTCTGGGCCAGGCTGGCCGTGGGCAGCAGCCGTGCTGCTCAGGATCGTCTACAGCTGTTGCCCGCAGATCACAATGGTGTGCGATTGCCGGCAGGATTCAGCTCTCGCATCGTTGCCGAGTCGTCCGTATCACCGCTTGGCGGTTGTGAATACGTCTGGCATGCTGCACCCGATGGCGGAGCCTGTTTTGCGGTTGGGGACGGTGGCTGGATTTATGTATCTAACTGTGAACTGGATGACACTGATGGCGGAGCTGGTGCACTGCGTTTCAATGCTGACGGCAAGCTGATCGATTCCTATTCCGTTCTGCAAAATACCAGCCGAAACTGTTCGGGTGGCGCCACGCCCTGGGGAACCTGGCTTTCCTGCGAAGAAATTAACCGCGGCAGGGTGTGGGAGTGTGATCCACGGGGTGACGAGGCTGCTGCAGTCAGGCCGGCACTGGGTGTGTTCAGGCACGAGGCTGTGGCTGTCGATTCGCTGAATCTTAAACTTTACCTGACTGAAGATCAGCCTGATGGTTGTTTATACCGGTTTACACCCTTCAATTATCCGGATCTTTCAGCGGGCAAACTCGAAGCTGCACGGCTTATCAGCGGCGAAACCGGCAAGCTAGAATGGCTGGAAATCAAGGACCCGTCCGCCAGTCGTACCGATACCCGCTTTCAAACCAAAGCCACCAGCTTCAACGGGAGTGAAGGTATTGTCTATTTCGGTGGCAAGGTCTATTTCACCACCAAGAGCGATAATCGTGTCTGGGTGTTTGATATTAACAGCCAGATTTTGAGTGTGCTTTATGATGACAGCGCTTACATCAATCCTGTATTGACCGGTGTCGACAACATCACGGTCTCGTCCGATGGCTCGCTCTATGTTGCCGAAGAAGGTGGAAATATGCAGGTTGTGGTGATTGCGAACGATGGAAGTATTTATCCGATAATCGAAATGGCAGGGCATAATAAGTCTGAGATCGCGGGTGTTGCCTTTAGCCCGGATGGCAGCCGTCTGTATTTCAGTTCGCAGCGTGGTAAAAGCGGTGACCCTCTGGATGGCCTGACCTTTGAAATTCATGGCCCATTCTAGTTGCGATACGGGCAATCTGCTGCTACTAATACTAGTGTAAAATGTTTCATTAAGTCTTGGGAAAATAACAAAATATTAAAATGACCGAATTATCAAAGAAATCCGTCATTGACCTCTCCAAAAAAGGCAGCCGCTTGTTCCGCAAGGGCCAGTTGGAGGACGCAGAAAAGGTTTATCTGCAAGCATACGAGCTGGATAATAAGAATCCATATGTGCTGGCCGGTCTGGGTGATGTTTATCGCAAACTGTGCAATTTCGCAGAATCTGCGAAATATTACGATGCTATTCTGAGTGAGGATAACAGGAACCTGTTTGCATTGCGTGGCGCGGGTGATGCGCGGCGCGGCATGAAAGACCCGCAGCAGGCCATACCGTACTGGTTGCGTTATCTTGAAATCAACCCTAAAGATAGTCACGTCATGGTGCGTGTAGCCGATGCTTATCACAAGCTTCATGATACCGAGAACGCCATTGTATTTTATGAGCATGCGCTTGCAGTCAGTACCAACGATCCTTTTGCACTGCTTGGCCTGGGTAACGTGTTCTACGCACAACATGAAGACACCAAGGCATTGCTCTGTTTTGAAACATTGTTAAAGAACAATTCTCAAAACGTGGTGATAATGACCATGACAGGCAATATCTACCGTCGACGAAAAGAATTCGATCGCGCAATGGATAATTACGAGAAAGCGCTGGAGCTTGAGCCGGATAATAATTTTGCCCTGTTTGGCATGGGGGATTGCTATCGTGGCAAGATGAACATGGAGAAAGCCGTGGAATGGTGGGATAAAATTCTCAAACAGGAGCCGGAGAACCAGGCATTGTGGACGCGTGTTGGTGATGCCTTATTGAGCCTGAACAGGGTCGATGATGCGATTGCGCATTACGAAGCCAGCCTCAAAAATGGCGCAGATGTGTTCTCTTATCTTGGCCTTGCACGTGCACAACACGCTCTCGGCGATCTCACCAAAGCGCGTGAGTTTTGCGAAACAGCACTGGCGCATGACGATACCAACGAGCGTGTACTGGAAAGACTGGTCAATATTTGTGAAGACGCCGGTGATTTGCTGGCAGCTGATAAAGCAAGAGAAAAGCTTTCACAAACTGATAACTGATTTCCCGCCCTAGTGTGGTGTAACGAATAACGTGCACATATCAGAGGCCCACAAATGATCCAGGACAAGGCGCAGCCTGCAGTTAATGGCAACCCCCTTAACAAAGG
>Ga0070725_10001754_pt1 | contig 11765 bp, 10 predicted proteins | sample tdDd002_FD_69781 | JGI IMG/M metagenome (GOLD analysis project Ga0070725, IMG submission 69781) | Marine sediment microbial communities from the Atlantic coast under amendment with organic carbon and nitrate - tdDd00.2 | ecosystem: Environmental > Aquatic > Marine > Coastal > Sediment | place... | reverse complement strand
ACAGTACGTTCTGCGAACTGCTTAAAAGCAGAAGCTATCCAGTATATTGGTGACCTGGTTCAGCGTACCGAAGTTGAGTTGCTTAAGACTCCTAACTTAGGTAAGAAATCGCTAACTGAGATCAAAGATGTTCTAGCATCACGTGGACTTTCTCTGGGCATGCGCCTGGAAAACTGGCCACCTGAGAGCATCGCTGAAAAAGATTAATCAGGTTTATCGCAAACTGATTTGTAGAAGGATAAAACTATGCGCCATCGTAAGAGTGGTCGTCAGTTGAATCGCAACAGCAGCCATCGTCAAGCTATGTTCAAAAACATGGCCGGTTCTTTGGTTAAACACGAAGTGATCAAAACGACGTTACCTAAAGCGAAAGAATTACGTCGCGTAATCGAGCCTCTAATCACACTGGCTAAGCAAGACAGCGTTGCAAACCGTCGTCTGGCAATGGCCCGCACTGGTGATAAAGAGGTTGTAGGTAAATTGTTCAACGAGCTTGGCCCGCGTTACGAAGCTCGCCCAGGTGGATACACTCGCATTCTTAAATGTGGTTTCCGCGCCGGCGACAACGCGCCTATGGCTTTCGTAGAGCTAGTAGACCGCCCAGTTGTAGAAGCTGAAGAAGAAGCAGTAGAAGCAGCTGAAGAGTAAGCAATTACTCAAATCGGATACGCCGATTTAATGATAAAAAACCCGCCTTTTGGCGGGTTTTTTGTTTTTACTGCCATGTCGTCTAGTTGCCTTTATTCAATGATAAAATCAAATTTGAACATAGATGAGATAAAGTCTATCTGAGACTTTTTCAATATATGATGTTACTATTTCTGGCTGCTACAGCATTGCATCGAAAGCAAATTTTCATTCTAGGTAAGCTTATTATTCATGGTTGAATCTACATCTCTTAAACAATTTGGTTTCAATTTTTGTGGACCAATTGTTTATACCTACATTAAGAAAGTATCAGAGTTTCTCGAAGAAAATCCTAAACAGGTATACTGTTTGGCAAGAGAAGGGTATCTCTTTAAAGCAGCTATGGAGGCTTATTTACCTAGCTTAGATGCTAACTATTTATTAGTCTCACGAACGTTTCTTTTTAGAATACTTCTTAGTGATGATCGTTCTTGGTCCTACAGCTTGGGACATGCTTACGATGGGGAGTTATTAACGTTTTTTGTTTCGCGTTATGGATTTACGCTTGAGCAGGCTCTTAGCTTTTTAAATACTGAGGAAATACAGGAAACTATTACGTTACCTAAAGATGCACATAAGATAGAAAGAATCCTTGAAAGGGAGTCGTCTGCTATTGAGGGACTTATTAAAGCTACCAGACAAAATTACTTGTCTTATTTATCTGGTATCGGTTTAACGTCAAACACGCTCAATGAAGCATTGTTATTGGACGTAGGATACTCCGGTACTATTCAAAAGTTACTTTCATTATTATTGGAAAGCGATAGTCATGGAATGTACTTCATAACAACAGATTCAAACAATGAAGAAGTCGCAGGCCACATTGCTAACCTTAATTACGTTTTCAAAGACAAAGTAAAAATGGGGGGCGGTTACACATTGCTTGATCGCTCTATGTTCTTAGAGTCGCTTTTCACGTCTCCTGAAGGTCAATTCGTAGATTTACTCGTTGGCCATGATCATAGTTTCATTCCATGCTACGGGAAGAGAAACTACACTCAACAGCATTTTGAGAGACTTAATTTGGTTTTCGAAGGCATCATTGAAGCGGTTAAACATTATAAAGCGAATAAAGTTGAATTCTCGTCAAGCGAGATTGAGTCACTGTACAGCTTATATGTAAACAAGCGGCACTTATTGCCGCAGGCCAGTTGGGCATTGTTTGAATTTGATGACGCGATTTCCGGGTTCGGAAATGTTAACTCGTTACAGTTTTTTGGAATGTAGATATGAAGACAAAAATTAAAAAAATCATACGTTCTGCCCAGGCGGGTTCTGAAAAACTATCGAGCCCTTCTTTAGCGAAAGCTTATAGTTTGGCAAAAAAGAGTGGGCTATTTGATGCGAAGTGGTATCAGGAACACTATGGCAATTTCATTAGCGAATGGCATGCATTCAAAGATTATATTTCTAAATCGACGTTTGCTAATGTAAACCCTTCACCAATGTTTGATACCGAAACGTATAACCGTTGTAACATAGATGTTTATCATCAGGGAATTTCCCCTCTAATACATCATATGTACCATGGTCAATTTGAGGGAAGGACATCTTCAACGGCTATTAATCGTTGGGTTCCAACAGATAATCTGGTACCTGTAGAAACAGGAACATGGCAAAAGCAAAAGGTCGCACTCGTACTACATATTTTCTACGCAGATTTTGTAGACAAGTTTTATGAATGTATTAAAGCTTTTCCTACTAAAGTTGATGTTTTTGTTACTGCATCTACAGAGCAAATCGCTAACGCTGCGAAAAACAAGTTTTTAAGTAGTGGTAAGGCTAGCTCAGTTAAAACCGCGGTTTGCGAAAATAGAGGACGGAACTTTGGACCATTCTTAGTTCACTTCGCGAAAGAGTTGCTAGAGTATGATCTGATGTGTCATGTTCATTCCAAAAAGTCACTCTACAGCGGAAGAGAGCAGACACAGTGGTTTGATTATCAAAATCAATTCCTGCTAAAAGATAAGCACGTTGTAACGTCAGTGTTGCGATTATTCGATGAACGTCCAGAGCTAGGGATATACTATCCAACTTCGTTTTGGATGATGCCTGCGTGGGTAAATCACTGGACCTGCAACAAACCTTTTGCACAAAAATATGTAAACAACTGGGAAATAGATATTGATGATAATTTTATAAACTACCCAGTTGGAGGTATGTTCTGGGCTAGGCCTAAAGCATTAGCCCCATTACTAAAAAGTACTTTTGAATACAGTGACTTTCCTGAAGAGCCTCTACCTAATGATGGCAGTGAGTTACATGCCTTGGAAAGGTTATTAGGATTATTGGCTGAAAAAGAGGGTTACGAACAGTTCTTTTATTATCCTCCATTAGGCAGGTTTACCAGAGACAAATCTTACATATCTACCAGTTACTATAAGCCGCCTCAGGCATTACTTAATGACTTACAGAATTTTCAGGTAGTATCGTTTGATGTGTTCGATACTGTGTTACGCAGAAAATTTACGGAACCTGATTACGCTAAATATTTATTAGGCAAAGAGCTCACTGATTTAGGATTTTTTGATGGTCCTGACGAATTTGTATCGTTAAGAAATGAAAGCGAGCTCATATGCCGAAAGGAAAGAGACTTTAAGGGGGATGTTAGCATTGTCGAAGCGTACCAAAAGTTAGCAGAAGTAATGAAGGTGGATGAGATTGTCGCTTTAGATTGGATGAACAAAGAGTTTTTATTTGATTTAGAGATGTCCGAGCCAAAAGACGAAATGGTAGAAATTGTTAAGCAGTTGAGTTTAGCTGGCAAAGAAATCTGGTTTATTACTGACATCTATTACACAAAACAACAAATTGAAACCATGCTGAAGAAAATTGGCATTGCGATTCCGTACAAGTTGTTTGTAAGTTCAGATTTAAGGAAGAGAAAAGACGCTGGCACAATGTGGGAACATATTAAAAAGCTGGTAAATGAAAAAGGGCTATCTTTCATCCACGTTGGCGACAATGTTCGCTCGGATGCTCAAATTTGTGGCGACTATGGGTTGCAAAATATTCACATTTTGAATCCTTTAGACAAATGGGCAATTGCTGGATTTGATGAAATCTCCAAGTTTAATCAGCCAAATGAAAACGATGTGCTGAAGTGGGGCGCGCAAATCAGTCACTTTGGTAGATATCCTTTTTTTGGTGAGTAGCAAAAACTATGAGTAAGGGTAGCCAATGCAATGTAAAAATTATAGCCATAGCAAAGGATGAAGGCGCCTACTTGGCTGAATGGATTCATCATCACTTGTATTTTGGATTTAGTGAAATTGAAGTTGTATTAAATAGGACGTCGGACAGTAGCCTTCAGGTGTTGAAACGCATAAACAAAGAATATCCTCAGGTTAAGTGGAGGTTCGCAGATTTCGTAGATCTTATTCCTGGTAGCGTACATAAAAAGCTTCAACATATAGCTTATGGCACGGTACTGAGTGACCTGGTGAATAATCCGACCCTAATTACACATGTAATGCTTATGGATATAGATGAGTTTTGGGTACCTACAGACCCTACTCTTACAATAGGGGGCTTTGTAGAGAACATTGGAACCGAAAATGCAATTTGCTTTAATTGGCTGAATGACTTACCGGCTAAAGAAGCTTTCGCAACTATACCTAGTGTACTAGTGGGATCAACTTCAGGTGTGGTCAAAAGTCTATTTCCATTATCCAGAAAAATCAGAGCTATTAGATTACACAAACCATTGCTAACTCCTAATAATTACATCAGTGCTGATGGAAAAGAGTTTAAAGAATCTAAAAATGAAGATGAGCATGCGGCTACCGGTTGCTATTCAGGTGCATTCATTTATCATCGGTTTTACAGATCGGAAACCGAATATGTTTCTTCATTATTTAGGGGAAACCCAGAAGGCAGTGCTTTACCCTATAAAACAAATCGCAATGGCCTGCCGGATAGTGAAATAACTGAGTTAAGCTACACTTTTGCAGAAGAAAGATATGTTGCTTATACCTCGTCTTTTGAAGCGTTTATTCAAGCAACAGGTGTTTCGGAGCCTACAGAATTGTCTAAAGCATTTGTGCTTGAGCGATTCGAAAAGGCGATAAATTCAGTTGAGCAAAACCTTCCGAAATACCACAAGCAGATATTGAAGTTGTTCCGAAATGTGACAGAGCCACGCGTAGCGAATGCTATAAAGCAGTTCCATAACAAACTAATGGTTGACTATGGTAACGATGTAGACGCGATTAGGGATCTTGCCATTAGTGTTGAAACCTATTCATTGGCAGAAGCAAGACGAATCATGTTGAAGGCTCGGGAATTAAGGCCGCATGGCCCCAGAATTAATGCAAAAATAAATGAGTATAATCAAAAAATTATTTAAAGCCGGCAATGTATCGACACAAATTGATGGCAGCGGGCACAAACGAGGTAAGATCAAGCTCGTTGCGATTGCGAAAGATGAAGCCTTCTACTTTCCTGAATGGGTGCATCATCATTTGTATTTTGGGTTTGATGAAATAGACATTTATATCAACCGGACTACAGACAACTCCGTCGAGGTATTAGATAGCATTTCGTCAATTTATCCCCAAGTAAGTTGGTTTAGTGCTGATTGGATAGATAAATGCCCGCAAGACGCGAAAAAACAGATCCAGTTTATCGTCTATAACAAAGTGTGGGACGAAGCTTTAAGAGAAGGCGGATACAGCCACATCTTTTTTTTGGATATTGATGAGTTCTGGATCCCAAAAAGTTTTGATTTAACCATACATCAGTTCCTTGACAATTACTCACAGTCAGATGTTATATCTTTTGAATGGTTGAATGATTTAGGCGACTTAAACGCTTTTAGTGAGCTGCCGATAAACATAAAGGGTAATTTGTCGCCATTGGTAAAAACACTATATCCAATCGACACCCCGATTGTAGAACTACGACATCACGTTGGGCTATTAGAAAGTAACGCAAAGCATATTCTCGTTGACGGCGCACTTTTTAAACCCAGGCAGTCCCTTATTCAAGCCGTTCATGAGGACCTGCAAAGCTTGAAGGCTGCTTTTATTTACCATCGGGCTCATCGTTCTATAGAAGAATATATTTCGCTTTTATATCGTGGACGGCCCGGAGAAACTTTCCCCTATAAAACGAATAGGCATGGGCTGCCAACACCTGATTCGTGGTATCAGGAAGTAGCATTACCTGAAGATGCTTATTTCCAATACACTGCCAGTTTAAATAGATTCAAGGAAGAAATTGATTTTAGCAATATCAGCAAAGCCGCTAAACAGTTTGTACTCACTCGTTTCAATGAGTCTATGGCAAATTTAAAAGAATATGTGGCTCAGGATTATCCAGTTATGATGCAAATGTTCAGAGGGGTATTTCATCATGAAGTGGTATCTGTGTTCAGTCAGCAGCGCGCCAGAATGGTTGAAGAGTCCCCCAGCGATTTTCGCTTAATACGTGACCTTGCCATTGATGCCGCGTCACAGAGTATAGACGAAGCAATCACATTAATGGAAAAAGCGCATATCTTGAATCCAACAGGCCCATTAATAAATAAAAAACTGGACGAATTTAAGCGAATCGCGACAAGTCAGCAGGCGAAATAGTTCGTTGAGATTTTGACTATTATGAACGTAATCTTGCACGTTGGACCAGGTAAAACCGGCTCATCAGCCATCCAAAAGTGGTTAAACGAACATTCAGACACTTTACTGTCGGAAGGTGTTTTTTATCCCGAACACAGTTTGGATGAAAATGGAGTGAGCTCTGGTAATGCACTTTCTATATTTGAATATGATTCCAAAGGGCAATTGCATTTCTCTGAATCGAAGGCGAAATTTCTTTTGGAAAATGCCCGGGCAAAACAATGTCATACATTATTGCTTTCTTCTGAAGCGTTTATCGCCAGGTTTGAACCTGTTTTACATTTTTTTGATAGATGCAAAGTTATTTTCTATTTGCGTAACCCAGTAGAGTGCGCGGAATCACTATATAACCAGTCTGTTAAGCGTCATTATAATTGCAACACTATACAGGTCCCCTCTGAAGTATCATTTTCCAGATTACTTAAGCTTAGCCAAACTATAAAAAACAAGAAAGATGGTCAGCTATCCGTACGTTTGTATGGAGCCCGTTTTTTCAACGGCGGAAATATTATAAGAGACTTTACATCAACTATTGGTTTAACAGCTAATATGGATGGCTATGACAAGCAAATAAATGGCTCTTATTCATTTCCCGCACTTGAGTTTAAGCGCTGGTTTAATCTTGTGCCAATAAGCGCTGTTCACCATAGGCTGGATAGATTTCTTCAGCAATACTGTGGTAAGACGGAACAATTTTCACTTTACACTAAAAAGCAGTACGAGGAGTTTAAAGCTCTATCTATAAATGCGCTTGAAGATTTGTTTAAGAATATTGGCGTAGAAGGCGATAAGCAATTTTTAGAAGAAGTAAAGCAATCATCACAAGCTCGTGTATTTGAGCAAGGACTGGGGAAGGAGTGCTTAACGGATTTAGTTAAAAAAATAAAAAGCGAAGACAAACATCTTTATTCAGAGCTGAGTCAAATCGCACTTAGTCCGGCTCATCCTGATTTGAGAGACGGGGTCATTGGCAAAGCATTTTCAGGCGTAAGAAATCCACTTGGCCGAAAATTAAGACCAGTATCTTTATCCTTTCGTAAAAAGCTTACTGTTACAGATTGTTTTAGTTCTGTACCCGTTTCTGTTGTGTCAAAAGAACACTTGCAGTGGATAAGAGACAAATTAAAGCTTGCTAACAATATTGATGATGGAATTTTACTCAGGGATTTTGCCTTGTTTCATGAAGAATTAGGCAACATTGATATGGCATACTATTTTATGCGAGAAGCGCGAAGGTACAGGCCGCATGGTGTTATTATACTTGGTAAGTTAAAGGAGTATTCTGACAGCTTATATAGTAAACAGATGTAAGCTAAGTGCTTAATTGGTATGGCATTCCGCCGTTCCAACACAAGCTGGGCATAGCGCCAATGCGTTTTTCGATTTTGCAAATTATTATTGACGGTGCAGGTTTTGTTTAAAAAGAAACAAGCAAATCTAATAGTTAGTCTTACTACTTACAGTAGTCGGATTCATACAGTACATCATACAATCAATTCATTGCTTAAACAGGAGTTGCTGCCGAAGAAGATTATACTTTGGTTAGACGAGAAAGAGTTTACTTCGGATACTATCCCAGACTCTTTGAAAGCAATTTCAAGTTCCATTTTCGAGATATGCTACTGTGCTAATCTCCGAAGTTATAAGAAGTTGATCCCTACTCTTGAGAAATACCCTAATGAAACAATTATAACAGTGGATGATGACTTTGAGTATCCTGCTACTCTCGTAGCGGATTTGTGCAAGTACTCTAACTTTTATCCCGGTCATGTTGTCGCGGCAAGAGGGCGAATTATCAATCGTGTGGACAATTCCGTTGCGCCTTACCCAAGTTGGACGTTTATTTCGCAGGAGCATGCACTGTCGGGGGAACACTGTTTGATTCCGATTGGATATGGGGGGGTTCTTTATCCAGCTGGATGTTTCGACAATAAAATAACCGATGAAGACGAATTTATGAGTTTGGCGCCTAATGCTGATGACTTATGGTTTAAAGCGATGTCTTGGTTAAACGGAACGCCTGTTGTAGTGATACCCATTTCATGTTCAATAAAAATGAAGACAATTGATGGTACTCAGGAATCTGCACTGTACCTTACTCACAATGCAGGTGATGCTAACACAGAACAGATGAAAGCTCTGATCAATAGATTTCCTGCTTTAGGCCACAAGTTAAATAGCCCGGATTTTTATGATTGTAAATCAAATATAAAGTTTCTATTAGGGCAGCAACAACTGATTGCTTTGGGCAAAGAAGCAAAAGACAAAGTAGTGGATATCAGAAACGCAGCGTTATTTCTGGAGCAACAGCAGCCAGGTTTAGCCATGCAGTTGTTGTTTTTGGCTAGCAAGCTTAAGCCTGAGGGCGCATTTATAAAAGAAAAGTTAGCGGCACTTCGAAGTCGGCTTAGTAAATAACGGATTATCACCATGTCTAAAGTTAAAATTGCTATGATGGGATGTTTCAGGAGCGGGACTAATTTCGCCAAAACCATCTTAGAACAAAATTATAATTGTGAAGTTAAAAATAATGTATTTGGATGGAAGCACGGCCTGCTACCGATTATTTCTGCGGATTCAAATGCGCAATATCAATTTGACTATGAAAAAGCATTTTTCATTACTAAGAATCCCTTTTCATTTTTATCTTCACTATTTAAATATCATTTGTCGGTAAAGCGTAACCTAATAGCACCTAACGAATTTAAGCAGTTTGTTCGTAGCAAAATTATTGTTTTTGATCAGGGACAGGCAAATTCCCCCCAGCTGAGATTTAATAATCCAATAGATTTTTGGACAATGATGAATTGGAACTACGCATCAAAGACAGACTTTGTGCATATTCGATACGAATGGTTAGTAGAAAACCCCGAAGTCATTATAGAGCGGGCCGCCGGCAAGATGGGACTTGAGAGAATTTCAACCAATTTTATTACTCCTCAAAAAGAAGTAAAACGAATTAACGACGCAGAAACAACCAAATCTCTTGAGGATTATCAAACCACGGTAGATTTTGATAAAGGGCGATATTTAAAACATGGCTACATGACTGACTTTGACAGTGATGATGTTCGTTTTGTTTTATCTCAGTTAGATGATGAGTTGTTAGATAAATTGGGATATGCGGAACTAATTAAAGAGTTGATATAATTAGCCGTATGCAAAAATTTGAGGGACTAAAACTGGTTAATCATAGCTAGTCCCTCTGATTTAAATTCAATCCGCAGAGACTGTAAGATTTTCTGTGTAAGTGGCGGTTTATCATAGTGATACACGGTCACTATACATAATCATAAACTGACTCATTGCTGTGTAATCCCCCCGAAAAGTAGCAACGGTTATTAGTAGAAAATTCCATTAAACTGAACGAAAGGAGTTTTCTATGCGTAAGTCGAAATATACTGATAGCCAGATACTGGCGATCCTCAAACAAAATGAAAATGGCGTGGCTGTTCAAGATCTTTGTCTTGAACACTGCATGAGATCTGCTCAGTTGTACTAGCTCAGGGAATACATGAATACTACTGCGTTACGGTTGGCAAAGCTTGCCGAAGTGCGGCAACATTGATAGTGTGATTACGTCAAAATCGCATGGTAATTATACTGTCAGTATCCCTTGGTAATCACACTAGTACAACTTATTATTTGAAATCGGGTACACTTATTTTGATTTAAAATTCAAGTTTAATTGAATTATTAAACTAAACAGCTTCATTATAAACCTGTTCCCAACCAAAAATGCAAAACGCAGCCTTTTTTGAGCAACTAGAATAATCTGTGCTTTTTATTACATGCTTCTTTAGTACCTCGACATTAAGTTTGTTAATCAAATCCATATCTACATCATAAGCAATTAAATTAATAATCTTATTTTTTAAGCTTTTTACTTCAATTATATTATAAAAATCATTAATTTGCCCGTCAGGCAGAGAGGCAAAGATTCTCTCGTATTTTAGAAATAGATTTAAGGTCCGTCGTTGTTCTGAATTACTGCTCAAATCACATATAACTGTGTAAGGATGGTGTTTAGATACTAATATGCTCGACATTATCTGTTCCTTAATTTGCACTGGCCAAAGTCTGCTGTTACACGGCTGTTGCCGACTTCTGCATAGTTAAATCTTGATTGTGATGTAACGTATCTAGAGTGTGGATTAAAAAATACATTAGATCTATAAACAGGAACGCCCTCAGGTACAGTGTGAAAAACAATTGAATGTCGAGTTGCACCATTACGAATAATTTTTCCTCCAGAGTGAGGTAGTAGTGGATGCCAAATTACAGTATCCCCTTTTCCAACATTAACTGTGACTACGTCTAATTCTAACCCTCTACAAGCAGCATCGACTTCTGACTGGTAAGCATTCCATAATTCGGTGCTTTGTTGAGGAATGTCGAAGTACTCCATACCGAGTTTTTTCGGTATCTCATATTGATCAATATGGACCTTGTGCCCACCTTTATATACTCTTAATGCTCCATTTTCTAATGTCGTATCTTCGAGTGCTACCCACATTCCAAAATAGAAATTGTATGGACTGGTACAGAAAACAGGCACGTCTCTGTGCATTGGTTGCTGCGTAGAGGTTGCGAAAAATAGACTGGTATATATTGATGTTTTTGCTTGAAACAGAATATCTTGAATTTCTAATGACGAATTTTCAATAAAAAGTCGTGAAATTGATTGATCTTCCCTATGAAAATCTACAATTCTCGGAGGTGTCCCGTCAGGTTTTCGGTTTTGTTCATAAATGTCTTTGTTTAATTCTATCCATTCACGTTCAAATCTAAGAGCATCATCTACTATTGTTTCACTAACACTATTTTTTATTACTATAAAACCATTTTGATGCATTTCGTCTACTAGCAACTTTTGAGAATTAGATAGTTTTAAATAATAGTCATGCTCTTGATAATTGATATCATCAAACCAAAGATCTTTGTCACTGGGTAATGAGTTGCTAATTTTCACTTTTTAAATTCCCTAACTTTATAATTTCTTTAAATTTCCTAATGTCACTTATAACCCAACTATACTCAGTTGGAACAGGAGAAGAGTCTATCTCTGTATATAGTAGCTTGGCTTCCTTTATGTCATTGATACTCAATGCTGCTTTGGCTAAAAATACTTTATAAAGATATTGGTTTTCTTGTTCGCAAATAAAATTGTTTACAATTTCAATAGGCGTAAAGCTTACGTTTTTGCTATTTGAAGTTAAAGCAGAAATGAAATAACCTAAAAGCTGTGTTCTCATTAAATATGAGGCTGTGTAATTTACAAGGTCTATGTTTTCTAAAACCAACTTAATTATTCTTTTACTTCTTTTAAGATGGTGAAGAGATTCAGTTAGCAGATACAGAGATAAAAAACTTTTGCTTTCTTTGAAGTATCTTTCTGCATATATATATGCGTCAGTTTTATGCTGTATTGCTTTGTTTAGTAAATAAAGTTGCCTGTAG
>Ga0070725_10001751_pt1 | contig 11779 bp, 9 predicted proteins | sample tdDd002_FD_69781 | JGI IMG/M metagenome (GOLD analysis project Ga0070725, IMG submission 69781) | Marine sediment microbial communities from the Atlantic coast under amendment with organic carbon and nitrate - tdDd00.2 | ecosystem: Environmental > Aquatic > Marine > Coastal > Sediment | place... | reverse complement strand
GGATGACTTCTTCCTGACCCTTTAAAAATGAATTGAACCCAAAATGTTTTTGCAGCGGTTTCTTCAGCATGTTCCGATTTGCCTCCCGGATCATCTTATCGTTTTATCGTAAACTACATTAATCATATCAACAATTAACCGCTTATCAACCTGATAATCACCCATGGAAAGCTGTCGAATTCGGATAGTTACGTTGTTTTTCAGCATATCATCTTTTCGCTTTTTGTCTATGCCCCTACGATTATTTTAATTTGGAACGATCATCCTCATCAAACATTAACTGCTTGACAATACTCGTGTTTTCCTTCAATATACAACTATCTATATTCTGAAGGAAAACTCTGTTTCTCGGGCTTAAAATAAAATTTGGTCCAATATGTTATACGGAGCATCATGCAGACAAATTACCATTGACAATACGAGCGTTTGGCCAATCCGAAAGTGGGCCTCTGGCACCAAACTGAATCAAGGAACCATCACCCAAGAAGATTTTGATCCTGCCAGAATCGACGATCCGGATGCCATCAACAACTTTGCAACGATTTTCTCTTTATCCGGATCACTTTACGACAGCGGCCCAACAACAAAACGGGTCTTAAAGACCCGGCATCGATTAAGCGACAATTCTTGTTTCGACAGACCTTTGAGAAAAGAAAAACAGCGCTTTAGTATTGACTTTTCAAGGAATGTGTGATCGAAAAAAAAGATGGCTCTTTTTTATAAATCGATTTTCTAATTATTAGGGAGAAGTACATTGTACGGCTTTACTGCAATATCAACGCACAACGGCTGGGCCATGGCAATTGCGGGGGCATTGATCGTCTTTGCCGGTCTGGTGGTACTGTCTTCTATAATTTCTCAGCTTCACAAAGTGCTGTTATTTTGGGAAAAAAGACATCCCGTTTTTAAAAACAACCATAAAATGCCGGAAAACGATAAACCTGAAGGCCAAGAAGACACACCGGTCTCACCCTTGCCCAAAGAATTTCCCACAGACCTTGATGAAATTGCGCGTCTTTATCAACCGTTGATCGACGAAATTGGCGAAACCTTTTATCTTTCCGATTTATATGAAATTGCGAGAAAAAACGATTTTCCACACCCTCACATAACGTTTACGGCCTTTCGCGAGTCTGAAATATTGGTTCCTTGCGGTGACGGTGTTTTCAGTTGGAATCCACCGACAGAAAACGAAGACAATGATAACGGATAAAGGTTAATCCATGGATCTGCTTTTTCAATTTTTATCAAATACCGGGTATTATCTGGCTGACTATCGAAACGTTATCATGATCGTGATCGGTTCTGTTTTTTTATATCTTGGGACTGCAAAAAAATACGAGCCGCTGCTTCTTGTCCCTATCGGTTTTGGAATTTTGGTGGGGAATATTCCTTTTTTCAAAGGATTCGGACTCGGCATATACGAAAATAACAGCGTTCTGCACTATCTTTATTTCGGTGTTACTACGGGTCTGTACCCATCAATCGTTTTCTTGGGTCTCGGAGCAATGACCGATTTTTCCTCTTTGCTGGCAAGGCCCAGCCTTATGCTATTGGGCGCAGCAGCTCAGATGGGAATATTCTTTACGCTGTTGGGTGCGCTCGCCCTCGGTTTTTTACCCAGGGAAGCCGCTTCCATCGCCATAATCGGCGGCGCCGACGGCCCCACGTCCATATTTCTTACCGCCAAGCTGGCACCCCACCTCATCGGCCCCATCGCCATCGCTGCATATTCGTATATGGCATTGATACCGGTAATTCAGCCGCCCATCATGAGACTTCTGACCAGCCGCCAGGAGCGGTTAATCCGGATGCCGGAACTCCGGGATGTGTCCAAAAAAGAACGGATCATTTTTCCGGCCGTAGCCGTTATACTCTGTTGTTTTCTCGCCCCGGCCTCCATACCGCTTCTGGGGACGTTCTTTTTCGGGAATTTTCTAAAGGAATGCGGTGTTGCCGACCGCCTGGCTCAGACCGCCCGTACCTCGATTATCGATACAGCGACAATACTTTTGGGCCTTACGGTCGGCGCCAGTACCCAGGGAGATGTGTTTCTAACCCCGAAATCTGTGGCCATTTTCGTCCTTGGTGCTGTCGCTTTCAGTATCGCAACAGCCTCCGGGGTCATTTTTGCTAAAATTATGAATCTCTTTCTCAAGGAAAAAATCAATCCTCTGCTGGGAGCAGCCGGGGTGTCAGCGGTTCCGGGATCCGCCAGAGAAGTTCATCTGGTCGGTCAATCCGAGGATCCCGAAAATTTCCTTCTCATGCATGCAATGGCCTGCAACTCTTCGGGCGTTATCGGATCTGCAATCTGTGCGGGTATCTTGTGGAGTTTTATGATTGTCCTTTAAAGACATAAATCTTCACTCAAATCCTTCTCGTTTCAACAGCTCACTGTACCAGACCGAGAAATCATACATGCCCCGGTATCGTTCATCATCATTGATAATTCCAAGGCAGATCTCGAACACGCCTTTTCCATATGCGTTGCTGTATTCCTCTGAGTCCACCGCCTGTAAAAATTCCCTGACCAGGGTTTGAGTTGTTCGCTTGCTTTTGTCTTTTCTGATATCTATGGGATCTTTCGGTTCCTGAAACGGATCCCATTTTTCATATCCCTTTTTTAAGATGTGTTTCTGTCGTTTCGGAGACATGCTGCTGAATATGGCTTTTTTCCTTTTGGCCTCGTCTTCGGAAGATATTTTCGTCATTTTTTTATCCCTGTTTTTTTTGGGTCATCTTCTTTATCGACAATTCCAAGTTGGTTCTCATCATACTCCGTAAGGATTGCCATGGATAACGGAACGAGCATTTCTGCCATCTTCACATACTTGGTTTTAATCCCGCTTACAAATTCAGCAGAAATATCGTAAAGCTTTTTTTGAATGATGTCCAGATTCACCGTAGGATATTGCTCCCCCTCAACAAAACCCGATTTGCCGCAGGTATGCCCGATACCGCCTATGGATGTGGGTATTCCATAAAGCCGGCAGGTGATCGGTCGATATTCATAAAAATCACAAACGCCTTCACTGTTAAGAAGGGGACATCTGACCCGCTCGGCGGCCATTTCCATTAATATGTCCACCTCGTTTTTCCCGGACTCTTTATCTTGATATGCTTTTTTCTTTATCTGGTAAGTTTTTCGATCCGAACGGTTCGATCTTTCCAGCAGTTGTTCTCTTTCCTTGCCTTCGAATTTTTTATAAAACTGATGATTAATATAAATTGCTTCGATCAATGTAAGGTCAAACAGAGCATGACAACAGTCCTCGCATTTAATTTCACATTTTACACATTCCGGAAAATCTCTTTGTACCCGCAAAAACAATTCATCTGCCGTTGATGAAATTTCTTCGTATTTCTTAAAATACGGTGTAAAGTCTATCTTCATAATTTAACTCCTCTGGAACAATCTGGTTTTTTGGAATTCGCCGGTTCAACAGCGCTTCAGGTACGGTTCAATTTTAAGCTGGAAACCGCTTGACCCGTTTTTCCACAAAACATTAATTATGCTTGAAAACTTCGTAAAAAGTCTTTTGTGAGCGACATCGAGCAAAATCAGACTTTTTACGAGTTCATTATGCTTAAGGCGATAATATTTTCAAAAAGCTGTCATCCGATTCAATTGTTTCACGTGAAACATTATTTCCCGATACAAAACCGGCTGAAAATCTGATTGATGACCTCTTCCCTGACAGAAATACCGATAATTTCGCCGAGCCGGTCGATGCTTTCCTGAATATCGATGGCAATTAACTCAACCGGCGTCCCGTTGCGAATTTCTTTGGCCGCAGAAACAGCAAGCTCCAGGCTCTTCTCAAGGGCAATTTTATGCCTTAAATTGGGAACGATCCGGTTGCGAACCTCGAGACGATATTCTCCTGTTGCAAGTTTTGCGATTAAATCCTTGAGTCTGCTCAGCCCCCTTCCGTATAACGCTGAAATATTTACCCTGGGTATTTTTTCCGACGGGTCGGGAATGGCCAGTTCAAAGTCATCTTCCACCAGATCGATTTTATTGATTACCATTATCAGGCGTTTGTGTTTGACGGTTTCGTATATTTTTATATCTTCACCGGTCACCGGGTCGCTTGCATCCATCATAAAAAGTATCAAATCAGAACCATTTATATATTCCTGCGTCTTCTTTATGCCGATGACTTCAACCGGATCATCCGTATCATGAAGGCCGGCAGTATCTGCAATGACCACAGGGATACCATGAATGTTTAGTGTTTCTTCGATCAAATCCCGGGTTGTGCCGGGAATCGGTGTAACAATGACACGATCCTCTTGTATAAGGCGGTTCATCAGGCTCGATTTCCCCACATTGGGCCGACCGACAATCACCATTTTAAGACCCTCTCGAAGATATCGCGCATTTTCGTATTGATCGACCAGTTTTTTCAAAACGTCGACAACCCTTTTCTCTAAAACTTCGTTGACTTCCTCAGCATGAATGATTTCGCCCACATCTTCCGGAAAATCGATGGCAGCCTCGGCTTCGGTTAAAATATCCAACAATGTGCTTCTTACGGATTTAATGGTGTTTTTCAACCCTCCTTTGATTTGTGAAGTTGCAATTTCGAGGGATTTTTCGGTTCTGGAATTGATAATATCGATGACCGCCTCCGCTTGGGTCAGATCGATACGGCCATTGAGATAAGCTCTTTTCGTAAATTCACCCGGTTCGGCCAGCCTGGCACCGCTTTTCAATACCAAATCGAGAATCGAACCCAGCACCACGTGACCGGAATGGGTGTTTATTTCAACGACATCCTCCCGGGTGTATGTCCGCGGTGCTTTCATCTTGGATACAAGAACTTCATCCAGCACCTTTCCGGTTCCCGTATTCACAATATGACCATGATAGAGACGATGGGTTTTTAAGGAAGAAAAAAGAGGGGGTTTCCTGTCCCGAAGTGCATCCGGTGGATCACAAGATCTTTGAAAAATTGATGCAGCTATTGAAAAAGCGTCTTTACCGGAGATTTTAATAATCCCGATACCGCCGCTGCCGCTGGGCGTTGCAATGGCGGCGATCGTATCACATTCCATTTTTTTTACAATTAGGATGAGTTTAAGCTCCCTGCAGCCCCGTTGAAACAGGATATTCGCTGTTCGACAAGCTGAGGGGTTTAGCGATTGCTGTTTCAGTCCAAAGCCTTAAAACTCGTGAAGGATCTGGACTTAAGGGCGTTTTTTCCGCTGCGAATATTTTTTGGGAAATATGACAAGCTTCCTTAAAACGCCTTCTCCCATACTCTGGGTTCTAACCTGACTGTCATTCTTTAAAGCGATATGTACGATCCTCCGATCGTGAGAATTCATTTGGCCGATGGTCGCGGGTTTTCCGGTCCGTTTTACCTTTTCCGCAAGCCGAGTGGCCAGCCCTTCCAGGCTAACTCGTCTTTTTTCCAGATAGCCCTCAACATCCACCTGAATTCTAATGCGCTCTTGTCTCTTCTTGTTGACAATCTTTTCAAGGATATATTGAATTGCCTCAAGGGTTTGTCCCCGTTTGCCGATTAGGATGGCAGAGTTTCCGCCTTTGACGTTGAAAAAAATTCGGTTTGATCGCTCTTCGATGGATATGGTGGCATCGGTCGTTATCAAATCGATAATGCGCTGAAGTGCGTCTCTGCCAATATCCTCTGGATCATCATCTGAAGGTAAAATTTCTGGTTTTTCAGGTGCGACATCTATTTGTAAATCTGTATCATCTATGGCTTGATGGGGGGAACCGCCGCTATTTTTTTCTGAATCTGATTCTTTGTGGACAGACGCCGCCGGGGAGGGTTTTGGTAGGGTGACCCGGATACGCGCCTTCTTGGTTCCAACCAAACCGAAAATCCCGGTCGATCCGTAAGAAATAACATCGTGTTTGAGTTTTTCCTTGGGAATGTTCAATTCTTCACAGGCTTTTTTGACAGCCATTTCGACATTTTTTTCTTCAAATTCCAAACTGGGCGACATTATCAAACCTCCGTTATTAAGCTTTTTTCTTCGTGATATAATACTGTTGAGCCATTGAAAGGACATTGTTTACAAGCCAGTATAAAACCAGCCCCGAAGAAAAATTGATAAAAATAAACGTAAAAACAATCGGCATCATCATCATCATCTTGGCCTGGGTGGGATCACCCATTGGAGGGGACATTTTTTGCTGAAAAAACATGGTCGCCCCCATTATTATGGTTAAAACAGGTATTCCGTATGGCGGCTCCATGAAGGGCACGGCAAAATCGAATCGAAAAAGTCGATCGGGCGCTGAAAGATCGTTCATCCACCAAAAGAAAGGAGCGTGTCTTAATTCTATGGCTTCATATAACATTCGATACAGCGCAAAGAATACCGGAATCTGGACAACCATCGGAAGGCATCCACCCATGGGGTTGACTTTATACGTTTTGTACAACCCCATCATCTCTTCATTCATTTTTTTCTTGTCACCTTTATGTTTTTCCTTGATCTCAGCCATTAAAGGTTGAATTTTTTTCATGTCGGCCATCGATTTATAGCTCTTACTTCCGAGGGGCCACAGGATGACTTTGGTAAAAATGGTTAACATAATAATGGCCACCCCATAGTTGGGGATAAAATGATCATAAATAAAATCCATTATCCAGACACAGGGTTTGGCAAGTATATCAAACATCCCAAAATTCACGGCTTTGACCAGGTCATAATCCACAGATTTTAAAACCTTCATGCTTTTGGGCCCAAAGAAAAGCATGTATTTCAACGCATGCTGATCTCCGGAATTAATAACGAATTCAGGCTGTACATATTCATTTTCGAGTATATTTTCGTCATTAAAGGAAAGGCGCATACTAGCTGCCACAGGTGCATCGGGCACGATTGAAGACATAAAATAACGATCCTGGACCGCGATCCATTTTATGTCTCCTTGAAAGATATTTTGCTTTTTTATTTTCTTAATCTTAACCTGTTTGAGCTTATTGTTTATCAGTGCGCTCGGACCTTCGAAACCATATCGGGTCTCTTTTTCCGACATAGAACGGAATAAAGATAGGATAAGACTGTCTTTAATGGTCTGGTTGGAATCGTTCTTTACGATAATATTAAGACCGATCATATACGTTTCAGGTGAAAACAAATATTTCTTTTCAACAACAACCCCCTGGGGAGATGTCCATGAAAAAGAGATCTCTAGCGGTTCATTTTTAATGTCTAGAGTATCTTTCTCAAGATGTGCTGAAAAAACCGCACCATTGAACCCGTGAAGGCTGTTGTCGGCAAATCCAACCCGCACGGTTCCTCCGGTCAGATCCGGAGATATCATGTCCAATAACGGCGAATCGACATTAATCGTCTCTTTGTAATTTTTAAGGACAAAACTTTTGAATACAGCCCCTTTCTCCGAAATCTTAACCGTGTATAATGGGGAATTTACAGTGATTGTCCTTGATGGTTTAATCTGCTCCGAAGGCGTTTCTTTCAAAGAAGGCGCTGTCACCGTGGCCAGCTTTTCTTGGGTTTCCGGCGCTTTCTTCGCCAGTTGTTCCGCTTTGATGGTTTCCTGGGGGAGCGTGTCTTTTTTCTTGTCAACAAAGAAAAAATTCCAAACAATAAAAATAAGCAACGAAAGTCCTATTGCTATAAATAGTCGAAGGTGTTCCATTATCGTCTCCAAAATTCAAAAAAATATACAAAAAAATTGTGCTCAGATTTATGCTGTGATGTCTTATGGACCAGAATCCAGAGGAGTAAAATCTTTGCGGGATTTTCAAATGGCGGGAAAATATATTTATTTCCACCAATGGTGTCTTATATATCGAATCTGCTCTGACAAGGCGCTTTAAGGCACAGAATCAATTCCTCCCGGATGAAAGGGATGGCACCTTAAAATTCTCTTTAAAGCAAGGAAAATTCCTTTGAGAAATCCATAACGCCGAATAGACTCATAGGCATATTCGGAACAGGTTGGATAGAAACGGCACGCAGGAGCCAGAACTGAAGACAAGATCAACTGATAGGCCCTTATAAAAAACAGAGCGATTATCACAAATATTCTGTTAATGGTATAAGCCCCTGGAAATATTGGCAAAAATGTGTTGGAGGGACCGGTGAGCCTGGCCTGTCGATAGCTCGGCCGCCTTTTTTTTTGCGATAATATTTATATCCCAACAACCTGTTATCATGTGCCTGTTTAGCCGAAAACATTCGCGAGCAAGTCGCTTAATCCTGTTGCGTATCGCGGCATTTCCAACCTTCCTCACGACAGTGATACCAAGGCGGGACCTTTGAAACAGACCCGGAGAAAATATTGCAACAAAATGTTTATTTTGAAATTTTTTCCCGAAATTAGACAACCTGAGAAACTCGGAGCGTTTCAATATTCTGTCCGCCTTGGTAAAAAAAAAGCGCAAAAAAAACTCCTCTGTTCAATTCGCTGTTTTTTCTATATCTATTTTATTTGACCAACCGGTTATACCGATAAACGGCTTCTGCCTTTTGATCTGCGCCGGTTAATAATCCTTCTGCCCTGTTTGGTCGACATCCGCTTCAAAAACCCGTGTGTTCTGGCGCGCTTAATCCTGCTTGGCTGATATGTTCTTTTCATAATTCAAAACCCTTAATTAGACACTAATTTTTCTTCGCATGCGCTTTGAAATATTATATTTTATAAAATTAACCGGACAAACTAATCACAAGATCCCCGGGTTGTCAAGACGTAAACGCTGTTGTCGCGAAAAAAGTCCTTTTTGTCCGGTTAACACCTTATTATTCTTTATAAATTTCGAAAATATCAAACTCTTCCATGTGCAGCTTGGCCCCGGGGTATATGACAATCTGTTTTCCGATAACACGCTCGAGTTCGACAATAATTTGGTTTTCCTCACCATGGAGAAGATCGGCAATTTCAGGATTAACCTTCAGGCTTACCTTGACCCCCACCATGTCGTGTGATTCACGAAGAATTTCCCTGAATATATTGTAACATATGGTCTGCCTGGATATCAGATATCCCTCTCCATCACAATAAAAGCACGGCTCGCACAGTATCCTGGTAAGGGGTTGTCGGATCCTTTTTCGCGTCATCTGAATCAACCCCAATTCGGACATGGGTAGAACATGGGTCTTGCTCCTGTCTTTTTTAAGCAACCCCGAGAGCGCATTAAAGACTCTTTCCTGATTCATTTTTTTTTCCATATCGATAAAATCGATGATGATGATACCCCCGGCATCCCTCAGACGGATTTGATATGCGATTTCTTTAACAGCTTCCAGATTGGTTTTTAAAATGGTTTCTTCTAAATTGTATTTGCCGACATACCGACCGGTGTTTACATCGATTGCCACGAGTGCTTCCGTATGCTCGATAACGATATAACCACCCGATTTTAGCCACACTTTCTTTTTTAAAGCACGGGAAATATCCCCTTCCAAATTATACGCATCAAAAATCGGTTCCAAACCCTCATACAGTTCTACTGAATCTTTGAGGCTCGGCTTGAACGTATCGAGAAAACTTAAAATAGACTCATACCCCAAACGGGAATCTATGATCAGCTTCTCGGCTTCATGGACCAACAGATCCCGAACTGCACGAAGGCTGACCGCAACTTCTTTGTGCAACAGAGAGGTCGCCGGAGCTGTGGAATACTTTTTTTGTATGCTCTCCCATAAATTTTTTAGAAAACCCATCTCATACTCGAGTTTTTCTTTTTGGGTACCTTCGGCTGCAGTTCGAACGATGAAACCGAGATTATCTTTCCGTATCGATTCTATGATCTCCTTTAACCGGTGCCTTTCAGCCTCATCTTCTATTCGTCTGGATATTCCAATATGTTCTGATGTGGGCATCAGAACAAGAAGCCTGCCTGGAAGGGACATATGGGTTGTCAGCCGAGCCCCCTTTGACCCCAATGGCGCTTTGGCAGCCTGGACCATTATTTCCTGACCTTCGGTGATAAGCTCCTCTATATGTCTTTCGCGACGTATCAGCGGTGAAAACGAATCGGCTGTATCGATGTCCGGAGCATCATTTTGGTCACCATTTTGTTTTAACAGAAAGTTTTCAATTTCATTATAGTTTCCGCCAATCACATCATTCACATAGATAAAAGCGGCCTGTTTGAGCCCTATATCTACAAAAGCAGCCTGCATTCCCGGCAGAACCCGTTGCACCCTTCCCTTATAGATATTTCCGGCAATGTCTGAAGCATCTCCCCGCTCGATAAAAAGCTCAGCGATGTTTCCATCCTCAAGAAGCGCCACTCTTGTTTCATGTTCAGCCGCATTTATAATAATTTTTCTATACATGGTTTTTCCTGTATTTACATGTCGTTACAATTCGGTTTCGCCCCTTTGAATTTGCAAGGTCAGATTTTTACGATGGCCGCCTGTTTTATCTCTTCTTTGCTCAATTCAAATATATGTTCAAGAACCTCAAAAGGTCTTACTGTTTTCCCCGGTTCGGATCTCAGCGTCATCTTTAGCTTGTTGGACGAAAGCATCGTAATCTTTATTACCATCTCTTTTAAGTCAAACTGCCTAGTTTTTCCCTTTCGGTTGGTGCGGGTAACGATGAATTCAGATTTTTTAACAAAAGATGCCACGTTTTCTTCGTTAAAGGAACCATTCTTTTTCGTAACCAAATAGGTCGACGGTAAAAAAGTGTTGCGGGAAGCCTTTGTGGGTGAAAGCTGACAGTCTATAATTCCCAGGCCTTTAGGAAAATGCCGGCTTAATTCATCTATAATGGTCTGGGATTGAATGTTTCCTTTCACGGATATATAAAATTTTTCATTCAGGCTCTCCAAACCGATGGGAAGCGGATCTTCAAAGGATATTACCGGTTTTGGATGAAAACCTTCGGAAAACTTGACCGGTATTCGAGCACGTCGAATGGCGCGGGTTATGATTTTAACCAGTTCAAGATGTCCAAAATACTTTGCCTGATCCAGCTTGGAAAATGACACCTTGAATTTTTTGTAAACTGTATCCGGATTAAGGTCTTCCGGAATGTTCTTTGGAACCCTGTCTTTATGGTCGGTAAAGACTTTGGGTTCAACAACCTCAAAATCACAAACCCCGCAATGGTTACAATCACCGTTGCGACAGTCCGCCGTGTGTTCACCTTTTGCGGCGTTATCCCATTCGTTGATTAAGAAATCTTTTGAAACCATCGTATCGATATGGTCCCAGGGCAACGGTTCGGTGGCCCCCCGAACACGGGTAATAAAAAAATCGATGTCGATCCCTTCATCGGATAAAGCTTCTTCCCACAATCGATATTTAAAATGGTCGCTCCATCCGTCAAATTTACATCCTTTCTTGTATGCAGCAACCAATAGGCGGCCAAGACGCCGGTCGCCCCGTGCCCAGATCCCTTCGATCAAACTGACCTCAGGGTTCTGCCATTTAAATTGAACCCCCGGTATTTTCAGTTGTTTCTTCAACATGCCAATTTTCTGTTTCGATTCAGCCAAAGCCATCTGGGAAGACCACTGAAACGGCGTATGGGACTTTGGAATAAACGTTGCGACACTTACATTGATCTTGGCTTTGTGTTTCTTGGGTAAACAAACATTTTTCAACTTTTTTACAAGATCAACGATGGCCTGCAGGTCGTCGTCGGTTTCGGTGGGAAGGCCGATCATAAAATAGAGCTTAACCACCTGCCAGCCCAAATGAAATGCATCTTTAACGGTTTCTATAATATCTTTTTCGGTTATATTTTTATTGATAACATCGCGAAGCCGCTGGCTTCCGGCTTCCGGTGCTAACGTAAAGCCTGTTTTTC
>Ga0070725_10001750_pt1 | contig 11793 bp, 6 predicted proteins | sample tdDd002_FD_69781 | JGI IMG/M metagenome (GOLD analysis project Ga0070725, IMG submission 69781) | Marine sediment microbial communities from the Atlantic coast under amendment with organic carbon and nitrate - tdDd00.2 | ecosystem: Environmental > Aquatic > Marine > Coastal > Sediment | place... | reverse complement strand
CGTCGATACAAAGCTGTTAAACGATTAATTAAGGCTGTTAAATTAGCTGATAAAGCATCATTATAATTAGGACAGATCCAAACGATGATATCAGATTCCTCGATAGCAGGTAATATCTCGCGCATAACGACTCCACCATAGAAACAACTTTTTTGTTTAGAAAAGTGAATACAGGTCTTAAAATCGCAGCCTTTGCAGTCTACAATACTTCCATTTTCGACATGAAAAACTCTTATATCATCATAATTAAGGTGTTGTTGCACTTTTTCCCATAACATTAGGGTATTTGATGTCTCATGGGAACTTGAATGTAGTACTAAGATTTTATTGTTATGCACCCTATCAGTCTTAAAGTCGACTAATCTTTTTACTTGTTTTTTACAAAGATCATCCCTTATTTCCTCTAAACTTTTGTCTATGGTTTTTTGCCATGTTCTAAAGTTTTTTAGCCCTTTTACAACTTCTACAACAGAATGCCCTATAACTCTACAGCCTAATTGATTAACGAAACCGATAAGTTCTTGAGATGCACGTTTTGTATATACATCTTCATTACTTCTTACAAAGAGTGCACATATTGAACCATTTAATGCATTATCGCCACTATTCACTTTTAGATCTCTTAAGTACTTGATCAGTTCAATACAATGCCCTGTTTCATCAAGATCTAGACAAAATAGTACACGTCTATTATTATAGACTATCTCACTCGACCATTCAGTAGATATTTCGTGATTTGTGTTTTCTAATGCTTGCCCTATCATATGTTCCATTTCACTAGAACATGTCATTGGTTTTATAACTAACAAAGGGATCATATAATAGCCTTTAACTGATCATAGGTCGTTTGTAATCTTTCTTTTAGTTGTTCTGGTAGTTCTACTTTTTCAAGCTCAGTAATTTCATCTTTAAACCTGTTTTTAGAACCCATGTACACTTCTTTCATAAATGTAGCACTGTAATGCCATTCACCTTTTATAGTTGCAATAAGAGATATAGCACCCGAAGATAGTGCTGGAGCTATATATGGTTTATAACCTGCATCTCTTACTTCTAAATTAGCCTTTATAGTTCTGTTTGTTAAATACATTGAGGACTCATGGTTATAATCGTTTATACTGTCTGCAATAATCAAGTCTTTTCCGTGTGGTCCAAAAGCGCGCCCCTCTTTTAAATATTGTCTCGTTTCTGCTTGCTGATCTGCATAGTATAAAGCACGTGCATTCATAACACCCAATCCATAACCACGGATACGATCAGGAGGTAAACCTTGACCATCCCATTCGCCTTGCTCATTTTCGTTGCTCGTTTTATATACGCACTTACACAATAAATCCACCGGGTCAGAAACAACAGCAAATATGCCCTTAAACTGATGCTGTCTAGCAAGTTTAGCATACTCGTTAATGATTTCTGCATTGCTTTCAAATTGTGCCATGCGAACATCTTTAACTTTGCTCCCTACTTCGGGAATAAATCGACTGGCACAAAATACGAACATATCGCAATTAAATAAATCATCATAGCTAATAGGTTCAACTTTAAAGTCTTCCTCATCCATAAAAGGGAACTTTATCTGATTAAGCTCTCTCTCCCATCGATCCAATCTTTTTTCATCACGATCATAGATCCCTAGCGTCTCTATAGAATCACGGCCTAACAACCTTAAACCAGTTGCGAGTGTTCCACCTACATCGCCAAGTCCAAGTAAATGGACGCGCCATTTTGTCTTACGTTCTTTCAAAGCCCATTCAATACAATTATCATAACTGCTGTTAAGTCCTATTAAACGACCTCTTTCAATAAGATGAACTAAGTTAGGGTCTATCCCTTTTATGTTTGCATCAGTTCGATCAAGCATTTCTAAACTTTCTTCTTTTAATTCCAACATGCTTGGTTCAGTTATCCGATACATAACACGCGCTTCCTTGCTAAGCTGCGTATTAAAATAGTATACGTTTTTATCACTCTTAAGAAGTTTTTCCCAAGATGTTTTATCTAGCCCCTGAATTTCCTCATTGCTTATAAAGTATGTATTGTCTTTTATGTAGTAATGCACGTAATCACCTTTGTAGACAAAGGTGCAATTAATGATTAATGGTGAATGATGAATAATTAAACCATTATTTGCAGCTTCTACTACCCTTTCATCCGAGTGTAATATGTGTTTCAATTCTTATACTAACTTAAATTCGATTTCTACTTATATTTTTCCTTCTATAACAAAACACAAAAGCATATAAATGCTTTTGTGTTTGATCATAAATCATTCATAATTCATCATTAATTATTCATCGCTTTTCTAGTCATACATGGTCCCATAACGCATTAACAGCTCTAAGTCATTCTTCAAATAAACGGATGGTTTTTGACCATGGAGATAACGCATGTCATTCCCCTTGTCTGGACAACGTGGAGAAATCATTACTTCACTTAGTTGTCCAAAAGTTAGGTTCCGCTCATGAATATCTAAATATACATTCTCTAGTACTTCCATAATTTCTATGGCATTCTCAATACATATTTTTGAGAATTGATAAATAGCTTCATTATGGGTTCCTTTTATATAAGAAGGATACGTATACGGCATTATTAAGTTGATGGATGGAAGAACATTTTGAGGATGATATTTCCCTCTCCATAATGAATCTCCTCCAATAAAGGGATACAAATGACTTTCGTTAAACCACACTTTTAGTCGTGGAATGAAATAAGCCGATTCAACTTTTCTATTCTCATTTTCCATTAAAGCTTTTCCGCGACCCGAAAGGATAGCTACAACGATACGCTCTACCTCAACATCGTTCATTGCAAATACATTATCTATCGCTTGCAATCGATATCCTTTATCTAAAAGATCATCTACTAATATTGTCTTTCTATTAAAGGACTTCATTGTTTTAGCCTGTGTCTCAATTGGCAGGTAGTGCGGATAAGCTCTAACATCATAACGTTTAGCATCAGTAGAATAATATCTTTCTGTATGAAAAGCTTTGGTCACTGTATTCGGCAAAATCCATCGTTTAAATATATCACCATATGGAACACACATATGTGGTCCGAGTTTACGTGGAATTTGAGGCGTTGTTTCAACTTCATTGGCTTCGCACACTTTATTAATTAAATGCTCATAAATCATCATACGATCAAAAGCTAACACTAAATCACCAGGATATAGCATAGTCAGTGCTTTTTGTAGCTGTTTCCCCGTTTTTTTAGTTACCCGAACTATATCTGGATGTCTTCTATAAGGTTCTTTCATCATTGATCTAACATCGAATGTGAAAGTACAAGGTGATGACATATTAACTACGTATAAATTTGCATCACGATCTTCATCAACAATTTCCTTAAATCCCTGTAATTCTAGAATACCAGCCATTCTTTTAGGAACTTTTCTAGAAAATATATTTCTAAATATAGTGTATGAATAATCTTTTGATAAACAAAGTGCCAATGTTTCTGTCAGTACCAATTGTTCTATATTTTCTATAGGACTCATTGGGTTAGCAATAATACCATCAATTACAATAATACGACCTACAGAGTGTTGTTGAATATAATCACTAAACTCTTTGTTTTCGAATTCATTATAAATCATACTCGCTCTCAACCAATGGAAAAGAGAGAAGCCAACTATTTTATTGTCGTTTTCGATGCTTCTAATGGTTAATATACGCGTACTATTAGCATACTTTTTATTTTGAAGCTTTTCGTACAAAGCTTCATAACTCACATTTGCAACATCAGCTACTTCATATAAAATATCATCCGTTATTTCATCAACAACATCAACACTCAAAGATTTTACGGTCATAATCTCTTTGTACTGAGGTTCCCTTTTATAAAGACCTCTGGAGTAAATAAACTTTTGTACCAGTGGATCAATAAGCTCAGAAATATCACGATTTTTATCAACATATTTACGAATCTGTGTTGAACTTATGGATTCATACTTAGAGGATAAGTTCATTCGTAATACATTTTTCTTTATATTCAATATCCGTTCTTCAAGTCGGTTGACTTCTTCAATACTTAAGCTTTCTAAACGTTCAAATACAATATGAGAAAAACTTTGTATTGAAACCCCCTCTTTTTTAACTGCATAGGCAGAAGCATTGGCTATGACATCACTACCAACAACAATATGTACATCTGCATCAGGGAATTGATTGTGCAAATCACTTAAATCTTTTTCATTTGCAATGTTAACAGTTAAATCACGTGGATATGTGTAAATATCGAATTCATCTGCAACTGACATTTTAATAATTTGACGCCTTATCATATTAGGTTGCGTTCGCTTAGACCACGAGAATTCATCTACAGCTAAGTAAACTTCAAACCCTTTATCTCTGATCTCGGTAGCACTTTGTTTATGAGCCAAAGAGAATGGATCGAAAGCACCTGGGAAAAAGGCAATTTTCTTTTTCTTATCAATATCTATGTTTCTAATGAAGTGAGTATAGTCAGATATAAAACGATATACATGGTTAAGACCAGCAGAATACGTTAAGAACGTTAATTCAGATGGTTCATTAATATTGGTTACTAAGGTCAATATTTTTTTAGCCATGAGTTTATAGATAACTTCTTTTTCTTCTAAAGATAAATCTTCTGAACCAAAAATATCTTTTCCAATAACACTAAAAGCGACTCTATGAATTTTAGCATCGTAATGAACTAATCCATTGAGTAAAACACCAATCATACGTTTCATACGGATGTCCATACCATTCTCATCAAATGATCTTTCTTCCATTTGACGGTTAAAATGAACGATTGAGACGCCTATTGTTTTAAGCAAAAGTCTACAAATTTGAGCATTGGTTTTCTTGATTCTGTCACCTATATCATTTAGCAATTCATCAATTTCAACAGGCTTTAAGAATAGTAATACTTGTCCTAAATAGTGTGGTATAAACTTGGTAAATTGATACCTCTCTATTTCTAGTGCTTTCCAAAGTTCAACAACAATATCATTACGTTGTTCAAAGGTAAGTAATGGAATTAAACGAATCAAAGTCTCGCCAGCACAGTTCCGTACACTTTCATAAGCGCTTACTTTCAAAAGATTACAGAAGTGCATTGCAGTATAAAATGGATCGACGTCTTTCTTTTCAACCGTACTAAAGTATATAATTTGAATTTGCTTACGTTTAACGATTGCACTTGTTGCAGCCTTAAGATTACTTAAGAATAAATCTGATGTTTTCTCATAGTCTTGAATACAGATTCCTTTAAACAGTTTTGTTTTGCCAGAATCAGGCATGAGCAAACACATAATGTTATAACGTGAAATGTTCAAAGCCGGAATATCTGTATGCTCAAGGTCATTTTCAATTGTTTGAACCAAATTTACAATTTTTATAACGTGGTTGTTAATCTTGGGTAACAAAGCTTCAAGTGTATCGTAAGCATGGAGTTTCATTTCTATGCTCTTGCTCTCCATTAAACCTTTTACATAGTTACATATAAATACGATAATTGAATCCGAGCATATTTCTAATGGGAGTATTTTAGCAACTTCCAAAAGATACCCTTCTGTTCTTTCTTGAGTCTCTTTAATTTTAAAGTAATTGATAATTTTTGTTACGAACTTAACATTGGCATCTTCTTTAGAGTTCTTAAACAAAGAACGCAGCATATTAGCAAGACTATTACCAATCCATTGCGCTTGTCTATTGGTTGTCTTTTGATCAGGATACAAAAAAGCGTCTAAATATCTTTCCAATAGATCCATACTGTTTGTTTCTGGTAGTGTTAAAATCTGATCTGGTGGCAACTCTTTGCGGTATTCTTCATCATAATCAGCAATGAGTTTACCCATGAGCTCTGCACACTGCTTACGTATATCTTCTTCACCATGGCTTAACTTTTCGTATAAAAAGTTCATGGTTGTCATCTTCTGTTTTGGTGTTAAATAAGTACAGTATTCCTCAAGAACACTTATGTACCCACGCAAATTATTAATATCGCTCTCGCTTCTTGCATTCTCTAAAACTGCATTAAGAGATGATTCGTTTCTTAATGTATGCATGAGTCCAATATTATGGTTAATAGCTATGTATTTTACGTTCTTGGTTATGTCTTGTCCACCCATTAATGAAAAATGTTTTCTGACACGTTTTTCATCTTTTAATTGTGGCATTTTTTTATCTACATCTAAATCGACTTTATGTTCTATCATAAAATCTTCAAAATCTTTTAGTTTAGCATATACGCGACGATATCTTTTTTCTTTCGCTTCATCTACATTATCTAACTTGTCTAAGATAACTTGGAAAGCATCTGATAAGGAATAGAATTTCATTTTGTGTGGATACGATTTATCATCGGGCGCTTTTACACAAAAATCGCTATAAATAAGGATCAAAGATTCAATTGCCAAGTTTTCAAGTTCTAGATCCCATGTCGAATGGTTAATCGCTACATTTCGAATATATGGCACACCACGTCTATCAAACCATTCGCCCGTGTAATAGTAATGATAATATGCAACACGATGCGACTCATCTGGACGACACCCGAACTTCCCGATATCGTGGCCTGCAGCGGCACCTGAAACACGTCCTAAATCAATTTGAAAACCTAAGTCTTTTAATTGACGTCCAATACGCATAGCAAGAAAATGAACACCACAAACATGCTCAAGTGTACTATACCCTACAACTTCACGGTTCAGTTTCATCATTTCATATACGAAGTCAGTTTGAAATGAACTTCTAAACCTTCGGTACTCAGTCGCATCTTCTAAACATCGTTCTTCTTCTTTACTCAAAAATTCAAAAGGATATATACTTTGAAATGTGCTGTCTTTTGCTACTTTTTGAAACTCTGAAAAAACCCTCAAAAATTCTAAGTAGACATGTGATGCTTTATCATACTTTGGATCTAAATCCATTTGAACTGCATTGGGAAAAGACTTATTCAAAGTAAAGTTATAGATATACTCTAACCAATTCTGTGGCTCTAAACCACTCGATAAGTCTTCCATCATCGGATAACAAAGTTTAAGAATACGTTTACAACTGTAGTCTTTATCCTTTACTATTTGATTTATTTGGTCTATGAACAGTTCATTGTTTAAATGGTAATTAAAAAATTCCTTAGTGAAACCAAATTTGGCTAAAAAACGTCTGTTTAATAAATTACTTTCTAGTTCATCAAATATCTTTCTACTGATTCCCATTAGCATAAACTCACCTCTTATTGTCGGTTTCATTTTGTGATGGTACTTATCCACTATTTTATCATATTGTCTAAAGGAATAACCTTACATTGATAATTTTCTATCAATTAATAATGACTCCTTTCCTTCACTCAAACAAGTTCTTTATTTTGCTTATTATACTTTTAAGAACTCTTCCAGAAAATTATTTTACCATAATATTTAATTTATCGCCCTTTTATGCCGAAATATACTATATAAGAAGAACTTATACTGTCAGGAGGACAATTTATCCTCAATCCCCGAAAGGAGGGATTGATATGTTAGGCGTATCGCGAGCAAAGAGTGTTAGCAGTGTCTATCGAAACGGAATGAAAAAATCGCGTTCATTATCCAACACAACTACAACAGAAGCCATTGAATCTACAGACAAGTCTAGCTCAAATATGGCGAACTCGACAACTACACAACAATACAATGTCGATCTTTTCTACGAGGATCTCGATGACCTGAAAGATGCGTACCAACAATTTAATCATGATGAACATGAACTTGAAGAAAATCTAATGCATTTTCTTGAGCATAAAGACGAGCTTTTAAAAGAGATTATCGCTCTTACAAAAGCTTATAATCGCGCCATCCTATCACTTCACCAATTTGATCGTGCTTTTTCAACATCTAATATCGATCATATCGCATCAGTACTACTAAGATACCAATACCGTATGAAAACACTTGGCCTTTATATTTCGTCTAATTATCAAATTGATGTTGAGGAAAGTCGGTTTTTAGACAAGTTTGAGAGCGATCCAAAAACATTCAATTTCCTATTCAATTCTAAAAACGGTGTCTTCATTTTAATTTTTAATATTTTTCATGATATTAAAATACCCCAAAAACATCACGTTAAGACACTTCCGCCAGATTTTCAAGGTTCTTTTATTGATTGGAAGGGGTAGGCCGCTTGGAAAGCGGGATGTATAATGAATGATTAATGATGACTAATTAAATTCAAAACATATGGTAAAGCCACAATTCGTGTGAATTGTGGCTTTAGTCACTTGTTAGTTCAAACTTAGACTCTTTTGGTCTCATCATTTCTTCTAGACCACGATATAAAGAATACATTGGTTCCCATGCTAGAGTACGCGTACTCTTAGATATGTCAAAATGGTTATGATGACTCCGTTGCTCATGTTTAGAAGTTGGGAGATATAATGCTTTCTTCTCCAATACATCTTCAATTTTACTTACAAACTCATTCGCACCAATAGGTATACCAAGACCAATATTAAATACGCCATTGGTATTAGAACTTAATGTCGCTTCACAAGCTTTAATAGCATCATCAATATACAAGCAATCCCTAATTTTATTATTCCGTGGTTTTAACATCAAAGGAATGTCATTTTGAATGCAATGATTAATACTCGAGAACACATGACTTTCTCCACTGTATTCTTGACGTCTACCATAAACACTTGAGAACCTTAATATCGTATAAGACAAGCCATAATTTTCATAATAAGACTCCACGTATTGTTCTTGTTTCAATTTGGCTTTACCATGATAGGATTTAGGATTTAATGGATGGTCTTCATTAACCGAATGTGTCGTTACATCTCCATAAACTTCAATCGACGATGCAAATACAATTTTCTTTACTCCGCTCCTAAGGCATGCGTTAAGAACATTTAATGTACCACTTAAATCGTCATCAACATCATATCGAGAAGTATTCTTTAATCTAAATAGACTCTCGCTAAATCTTGTTCGTGATGCAAAATGATAAACGAGGTCTGGCCTAAACCGCTCGAATACGGCCTCTATCTTCTTATCTCTGGTATCACAACATGCAATGCCTGCTCTCACATGAATACTATCTACTTTACCAGATGAGAAATTATCTACAATCATGACTTCGTGGTTTAGGTTAATGAGTTGATCTACTAAATGAGAACCTAAAAAGCCCGCTCCTCCCGTAACAAGAATTTTCATCTATTTCCCCTCCGCACAGCAATCCTATCTGTCTAAACATCAGGACATGTCATTTCGACTATACCTTGATGCAATGTATATTCAGGATGCCATTTTAATGTATTAATACTTTTTTTAATATCTAAGTAAATCTGATTCACATGATTATAAACAAGTGGAATAGATTCTACTTGAATCTTACATTCATAGTGTTTTTCTAATACTTCTACCACTTTTCTACTTGTCACAGGTACACCTGATCCAATATTCAGTAATGCTTTACTTCCGTAATCCATTGTTTGTACCAGAGCATTTACAACATCATTAATATAAACGTAATCACGCATTAATAAGCCGTCATCTTCTATAATCAAGGGCGAACCGTTATGAATACAATCGAGAACCTCGTAAAAGAGATGAGGTTCATTACTCTCTCCTTGTCTCTTTCCATACACATTAGATAATCTTAATATTGCATAATCATTATTATGCTCTTGTGAGTATTGAATAATAGTGTTCTCTTGTTGTAGTTTTAGTTTCCCTTGAAGGGTTATGGGGTGTGTTGTATGATTTTCATCTACACCAAAATACGTTGGTACTCCATATACAGAACTTGAAGATGCAAAAATAAACTTATGAATATGAATCTCAGATAAACATTTCAATAAGTTTTTGAGTCCTGAGGATGCTTGATATGATTCTAATGAGATCACATTATTCAATCCACCAAATAAGTTTTCTCTACAGTTTTGAGACGTTAAATGAAATACAAATTGTGGTTCATAACGCTTTATAATTTTTCTTAACTGTTTATTTTGCAAATCCATCTTTAATACTTCAGCTTTAGGATTTACATTTTTTTCTCTTCCTGTCGAGAAATTATCAATCACTAATACATGATGGTCCAATTGAATAAGTCTATCAACAAGATGAGATCCAATGAACCCTGCTCCACCAGTCACAAGAATTCTTGCCATAAGTAACCCCCTACCCGATAATTTACATATAACACATCTACCAATACAGTATTTATAAGGATCGTATCTACAGAATGTAAATTGAAAGAAGTTTTATAGTGTGTATTATAGCACGGTATTTTATCCTTATTTTGGTACTTGGCAGATATGAACTTGAACCTATTGAAACGAGTTCTAAAATGCCTTCATAAGAACGCAAAAGGGCAAATGATAATTTACTATTTTTAAGACTTAAAATTAGAAAACACCTAGTAAACATACTTTACTAAGTGTTCTTAAACGTCTATATTCAATTCAAATTACTACACCTATATTGTGTATTTAATCTTCAGCTGTATGTCGAATAATTTTAAATACTTTCTCAGCATAACCTCGACTCAATAAACCTTCTTTTTCAGTATTTTGAAACTTAATCGCATAGGTTCTGTTACCAGAATCAATAATGCTAATAATACGTTTCAAATTTATAATAAATGCACGATGCGACTGAACAAAATAGGATGGTAAAAGCTTTTTAGTTTTACTCAAAGTGCCTGTAATCGAAATCTCAGTTTCTTTAAAATGGTATATTATTTCCTTATCCATTTTCTCAATAAATAGAACTTCGTCTAAAGGTATACGATGTACATTCTTTTTATCTCTAACTGTAATTGTTAAGTCATCTGTACTCATAATTTCAGTTTGTACCATTCGAAGTTTTATAGCATCAATTATACCTACAATATGCTCGGTTCTAATTGGCTTCACTAAAAAGTCAAAGGGATGTATTTGATAGGCTTCTAAGGAAAAACGCTCAAATCCCGACATTACAACAATATAAGGGATAATTTCATGTAAATTGTTATCTTTTATAAACTGGATTCCGTTTTTCTCGTCACTACCACCAAGGACAATATCCAAGAATAAAAGATCGTATTGATTATTCTTAATTTTATATTCTGCTATTTCAAGGGTATTAGCAGAATCAAATTCGACTTCATACTTGCTCATAATATCTTTAATATATTGTGTAAAAATTCGATCATCATCTAATAATAATATCTTCAACAAAACACCTCTTTAAATTAACCCTAATTCCTCGTAGAAACACCGTGAAAGATACAAGTAGTTTGAAACAAAGTAAACCAAACGACGAAGGATGTTTCTAATGATTTTCCTGAATAATTGGATTCTAATAAGTTACCTTTTAGTTATCTTATCAAGTATTAAGAATTCGTCAAGGTATTTACATAATTTTTATCATTCATTCAATTTATTTTATTGTTTGATACCTAAAACAAATCCACAATTCTATAGAATTGTGGATTAGACATTAATCATTCACTATTAATCATTCATCGTAAATTACAAAGTAATTTACTCATACCCATTAGGATTTTTATTCTGCCAGTTCCAAGAATCTCGGCACATGTCTTCAATGGTTCTCTCAGTTTTCCAACCCAATTCATTAAGTGCCTTTGAAGCATCGGCAAAGCAAGTACCGACATCGCCAGGTCTTCTATCAGTTAATACATATGGTATCTCAACACCATTAGCTTTTTCGAATGCATTAACAACGTCTAATACACTATAACCTGTTCCTGTACCTAAGTTATATGTGTGAACACCACTTGAATCTGATATTTTTTCAAGAGCTTTTAAATGCCCTAAGGATAAGTCAACAACATG
>Ga0070725_10001747_pt1 | contig 11795 bp, 6 predicted proteins | sample tdDd002_FD_69781 | JGI IMG/M metagenome (GOLD analysis project Ga0070725, IMG submission 69781) | Marine sediment microbial communities from the Atlantic coast under amendment with organic carbon and nitrate - tdDd00.2 | ecosystem: Environmental > Aquatic > Marine > Coastal > Sediment | place... | reverse complement strand
AAATAGAAATCGCCAAACAGATGTCAGATAAAACCAACTGGCGCACGTTACTCAAACAAGATGGGGAACCTCTGGCCCTTAAGGCCCTATTTGCCGACCTGCTTCCTTCACTGGCCGATGCCATCGCTGACATTCGATCTCGCTACGGTGATGATGCGATTGAGTTAGCAGATAGCGCCATTACCGATATCCACTACCCGGTTGATGTGCACCCGAGCAAAATTGTTTCTCACAATTTTGACAAAAACAACGAAGTCAGCGGCGTATTACAAGGCATTAAAGGGCAGTACCTGCTACTAGATAGTGGCGTGATTAACATCCGTAAATTCACCTCTTATGAAATAAGCTGCGAACACGATTAGGCGACCACGCTTTAAAGTCCCCCCCTCTCCAAAGGCAGGCTATTTTATAGACTGCCTTTTTCATTTATCTATCCAGCGAGCTCTTGATTAGCAAAGCCGGATAAACAATGTGAAGTAAGTCTTAAGACAGTGACAAACTCGCCTGAATCGCTTTCAAGCCGTTGTTATAGCAGCGGTTAGCCACTATGCTCGAATACAAATATTTATAAAAGGACTAGGCTAGTGAATAAAATGCTTATCGCAGCAGGTGTTGTTGCAATCGGTGCGGGTGGTTATTTCTACGTACAAAACCAAAGTGCAACCAGCGCTTCCATTCTTGAACAGATCCCTGCGGATACGGCGGTATTGGCAGCACAGATGACGCCTATTCCACTTGAGCATTATCTTGCTTCTATCTCTGAGTTGCCAAGCCAAGATGAACTCATGGTAATGATTGAAACCGATCCGGCGAACATAACCAGCAAAGAAAAGTTCTTTTACGCGTTCTATGATGCTTTTCTCAAAGCGACGCAAAGCCCAGAGCAATTTAAGGCCACCTTTGGCACCGCCGATATGCTCAATAACTACGCTTATACCTTAGGTATTGTTCCGGTATTAAAAATGGAAGTGGCAAATCCAGCGGCATTCTGGTCTACCATCGACCAGTTAGAAGCCGACAGCGAATTTACTCATATCGCTGGTAACATTGGTAAAACTAACTACCGTCGTTACCCTATCGTTGAAGAAAACGGCCAAACAGAACTCGAGTTCATTATTGGTATTACCGATGGCTTTGCCACCTTCACCGTCAATATCGACCGCCTAAAAGACGCCAACCCGCTAGAAATGGCATTGGGCCTCAAAAAACCGGCTCATTCTGTCGCTTCATCGAACATTCTTGAGCAGGTACAAACCAAATACAGTCAAATGGCCGATCAGCAAATTAGCTATATTGACCATCAGCAACTGGCGACGGGCTTCACCACCCAAGACGGTAACTTAATTGCGAAGCAATTAACCAAGTTAAGCGCCGAGGAGCCAACGAACCCGTTTGCAGAGATGCAAACCCTAGAGTGTCAAAACGATATCCAATCTATCGCGGCAAACTGGCCGAGAACCATCGCAGGTGGTAGCTTCCAAGCGACAGGCGCGGTTACCGGAAACGTCGTCATTGAAAGTAACAACAACGTGATCCTTAGCGCACTAAAATCACTACGCGGCTTCATTCCACAAAGCCAGAATGTGAAAAACAGCGCCCTGTTCGTCGGCATGGGGATTGATATTAATCAACTGACACCGGCGGTCACCCAAATCTTAACCGACCTACAGTCGGTACAGTATCAGTGCCAACCGCTTGCTGAGTTTCAGCAGCAACTCACCCAAGCCAATCCGGCCATGATGGTGGGGATGGCCTCTGGGTTTGTGAATGGATTAAAAGGGATCAGCTTCACCTTATTTGACTACCAGATGGCAATGGGCGACTACGCGGAAGAACTCACCCAATTAGATGCTGCGATCACCGTGTCGGCAGATAACCCTAGCGCCTTGGTTCAAAATGCCGCCATGATGATGCCAGAGTTAGCCTCTATCCAATTGCCAAGCGACGGGACACCGGTTGCGCTACCAGAAGAGTTTTCTGGCATGGTTGGCGAGGTAGGAACGGTTTATGCGGCCACAAAAGGGCAGCACCTAACCATCTATACTGGTGAGAAATCCGGTGAGTTTAGTTCTGAGTTGATGGATAAACCGCTTGAGAAAAACGGCATCACCAACATACTGATCGATTACAAAAAACTGTTTTCACCGGTGATAACGATGATGGAGCAAGCAGGTGAACCGGTTCCTGAGGAGCTTGAACCATTTATCAATAACGAACTGCGTGGCAGCCTAGCTTATGATGTTACCGACAACGGCATTACTTTTGACGTAGAAAACATCGTGAACCAGTAAACTGACCAATAGATCACCGTTCATCTCTAAGCTGGCCAAATGGCCAGCTTTTTTATTCTAATCTATAACTATTTATTCGTACTCCACCCCTTGTTATTGCTTTTCTTCGCCACCACTATTTTCTACAATCACCCAGGTAATTATTCTATATCGAATTTCGGAGTTTTAATGAGCGACGCTAAGCACAGCAATCTTTTGATCCTTGGTAGCGGCCCTGCTGGCTACACTGCAGCGGTTTACGCTGCTCGCGCCAACCTGAACCCAGTACTGGTTACAGGGATGCAGCAAGGCGGCCAACTGACCACCACCACTGAAGTCGAAAACTGGCCAGGTGATGCTCACGGCCTCACTGGCCCTGCCCTGATGGAGCGAATGAAGGAACACGCTGAGCGTTTTGAAACCGAAATTTTATTCGATCACATCAACAGCGTTGATTTTAGCCAGCGCCCATTTCGTTTAAAAGGTGATGCGGCTGAGTACACCTGTGATGCGCTGATCATTTCTACGGGTGCTTCGGCGAAATACCTAGGCCTAGAGTCAGAAGAAGCCTTTAAAGGTCGCGGCGTATCAGCATGTGCAACTTGTGACGGTTTTTTCTACCGCAATCAAAAGGTTGCTGTGGTCGGCGGCGGTAACACCGCCGTTGAAGAAGCGCTTTACCTATCGAACATTGCCGCTGAAGTGCACCTAGTGCATCGCCGCGAAGGCTTCCGCGCTGAAAAGATCCTCATGAAGCGTCTGATGGATAAAGTAGAAAACGGCAACATCATTTTACACACTAACCGCACTTTAGATGAAGTACTCGGCGACGACATGGGCGTGACCGCTATTCGCCTGCAAGATACGCAATCTGACGCGAAAGAAGACCTCAATGTTATGGGCGTGTTCATTGCTATTGGCCACCAGCCAAATACGGCAATGTTTGAAGGCCAACTCGAAATGAAAGACGGCTACATCACCGTGCAGTCGGGCCTTGAAGGCAACGCGACTCAAACTAGCGTCGCGGGTATTTTTGCTGCTGGGGATGTGATGGATAACAATTACCGCCAAGCGATCACTTCTGCGGGCACAGGCTGTATGGCCGCCCTTGATGCGGAAAGATTCCTTGACGGATTGAATGATAATTAAGCGAAAGTTCGCTCTTTAAATCATAACCTTAAAATCCGGCGGTATTCCCGCCGGATTTGTTTTTGTATACTCTAGGCTCTTAAAAATATTATAAGTTAATAAGTAAGCCTTTTAGTCATGAACAAACAACAACAACGCACCTTGAATAAGTGGCTGCGACAGCAAAGTAAGCGAGCGAAACGCTGGCTAATGATCGCTGTTGGGCTTGGCGTCTTATCAAGTCTGTTTCTGCTCGCTCAAGCAGCGCTTCTCGCCACCATATTGCATCAACTCATTATTGAACATGTCGATAAACAGCTGTTGCTACCCCATTTTGCAGGCCTTGCCCTTGCGGTCGTTGGTCGCGCCGCTTGTACCTGGGGACGTGAAATCGCCGGTTATCGCTGCGGCGAACAAATTCGAGTTTATATTCGTGGCTTGATCTTAGATAAACTACGCCAACTCGGCCCAGCCTACATCAAAGGCAAACCTGCTGGCGCGTGGGCAACCCTGCTGCTCGAGCAAGTCGAAGACATGCAAGACTTCTTCGCTCGTTACCTACCACAGATGTCGTTGTCGGTGATGATCCCATTTGTGATTCTCGTCGCGGTATTCCCGGTTAACTGGGCTGCTGGCCTTATCTTCTTGCTTACCGCACCACTTGTGCCGCTCTTTATGGCATTGGTGGGGATGAAAGCCTCCGATGCCAACCGCCGCAACTTTAAAGCCCTACAGCGCTTATCTGGGCACTTTTACGACCGTTTGCAGTCTATGACCACCATCCGCTTGTTTGACCGTGCTAACAGCGAACGCGATGTGATGCGAGGCGCGTCTGAAGTTTTTCGTACTCGTACGATGGAAGTACTGCGGGTGGCCTTTTTGTCTTCCGCCGTGCTTGAGTTCTTCACCTCGATCTCGATAGCTATCACCGCGGTCTATTTTGGTTTTAGCTACATTGGTGAGCTCAACTTTGGCTACTATGGTGCAAGCATCAGTCTGTTTTCTGGCTTATTTATCTTGATCTTAGCGCCGGAGTTTTATCAGCCGCTGCGCGATCTTGGCACCTATTATCACGCCAAAGCCCAAGCGGTGGGCGCAGCAGAAAGCATTGTCGAGTTTCTCGCAACCGAGGTCGACGCCGTCACCTCTGGTAACAAACAGCTCGCTACCCCAGACAAGCTCACTATTGAAGCGCGCGATTTACAAGTGTTTAGCCCTGAAGGCTCTAAGCTGGTTGGCCCGGTTAGCTTCACGTTATCACCAGAGCAAAACAGCGCGATCGTTGGCCCAAGTGGCGCTGGTAAAACCTCACTGATTAATGCCCTACTCGGGTTTCTTCCCTATCAGGGCCAATTACTGGTCAATGGTATTGAGCTCAATCAGCTCGATCTCGCCGCTTGGCGCGCGCAGATCAGCTGGGTAGGACAAAACCCGCTGCTGCTGCACGGCAGCATCGAAGACAACATCACCTTAGGCAAACAAGATATCGCACAAACTCAACTTGACGCGGCGCTCGAAAAATCATTTAGCCAAGAGTTTGTCACCATGCATGGTTTAGATTACGCCATTAGTGACCGCTCTGGCGGCCTGTCGGTCGGCCAAGCGCAGCGGCTTGCCCTCGCCCGCGCCATACTGCAAGGCGGCGCATTGTGGATATTAGATGAACCAACCGCGAGCTTAGATGCCCGCAGTGAAAAGTTAGTACTGCAAGGCATTAATGATGAAATTCGTCATCGTAGCGCACTAATGATCACCCACCAGCTCGATGCATTACAAAGCATTGACCAAATACTGGTGATGGCCGACGGCCAAATCGTACAATCGGGTCACTACACTCAACTCGCCGAGCAAGATGGTTTATTTGCCGACTTACTCAGCGCAAGACAATCAAGCACCACTAAGGGGGATCTCGATGCGTGATTTACTCCCATTTTTAAAGCTGTATAAAAAACATTGGTTCGGCTTGTCGCTTGGCATGCTTCTCGCCTTTGCCACCCTATTTGCCTCTATTGGGCTGTTAACACTATCAGGCTGGTTCCTTGCGGCGGCATCCGTTGCTGGGTTAAGCATCGCGCGCGAGACCTTTAACTACATGTTACCGGGGGCTTTCGTCCGTGGCTTTGCTATGGCACGTACCGCCGGGCGCTGGGGTGAGCGCGTTGTCAGTCATGACGCAACATTTAAGCTGCTGACTGATCTGCGCATTTTCTTTTTTGAAAAGCTGACGCCACTTATTCCCGGCCGAGTCGGCAATCTACGCGATGCCGATATCCTTAACCGCTTAGTTGCCGACGTCGACGCCATGGATCACGTCTATTTGCGTTTAATTAGCCCTGTGGTTATCAGCATATTAGGTATCGCCAGCTTAACGGTTTTCCTTTGTTGGTTTGATATGACGCTTGGCTTAACGCTGGGCGGAATTTTACTTGCCTTAGTGCTCACTTGGCCGCTGATCTTTTACAAACTCGGTCAAGCGAACGGTCAGCAGTTAACCAATAATAAGTCCTCACTCAGGGTAGCCACGCTCGACTGGTTACAAGGCCATGCTGAACTCGTATTGTTTGGCGTAGAGCCGCATTACCGTGATCAAATTGAGCAACAGCAAACCAAGTTGACCCAAAACCAAGCGACCAACGCCATGATCGCCGGCCTTGCCAATGGCTTGCTAATGCTGGCAAGTGGTTTAACCATGGTGTTGATGCTGTGGCTTGCCGCAGACGGAGTTGGCGGCAATGCCCCCGACCCGTTTATCGCTCTGATTGCTTTTGCAACCATGGCAAGTTTTGAAATGTTGATGCCTATCTCGGGCGCATTCCAGTATTTAGGCCAAACACTCACCTCAGCACGTCGCCTAAATGAAATTGTTCAAGCGAAGCCAGAAGTCGCGTTCCCAAGCCAGAGCAACCAAACGCTAACCACGTTTGATCTCGCTTTAGACAACGTCAGCTTTCATTACCCAGACAGCCAGCAGCAAGTGTTAAACCAAGTCACGGTTTCGCTCTCTCAAGGACAAAAAATGGCGATTTTGGGCCAAACGGGTTCAGGAAAGTCGACCCTATTGCAATTGCTCACCCGCAGTTGGGACCCTCAATCGGGTCAGATCACTATTGGCGGCCAACCTCTTAGTGGGCTGAGCGAAAGCGATTTACGCCGCTCGACTTCCGTTATCAGCCAGCGGGTTGATATTCTCAATGGCTCACTGCGCGACAACCTGTTGCTCGCCCAGCCAGGCGCCAGCGACGAGCAATTGATCGACATGTTGGTTCAAGTTGGCCTTAGCAAGTTGACCCAAGACGTTGGCCTAGATATTTGGCTTGGTGAAGGCGGTCGTCAGCTTTCTGGTGGTGAGAAACGCCGTATTGGTATCGCCCGCGCGCTGCTACACGATGCACCAATCGTGCTGATGGATGAACCCACTGAAGGATTAGATAAGCAGACCGAGCAACAAATGATGGCGCTGTTTGATCAGCACCACCAAGGCAAAACCGTTATCTACATTACCCACCGCTTGGTCGGTTTAGAGCAGATGGATGCCATTTGCCTGCTGGAAAATGGCGAGATCATAGAGCAAGGTGGTCACGACGAATTACTGGCACTGCAAGGTCGTTATCACCAGTTGTTCCAAACGCTATAGGTCATAAAAGCGTCGGTGTTCAAAGGCGTTTAATCACCAGGCGCGCTTAACAGTGACTCCCGCTAACGAAAATGCCCTCACAGTGTGAGGGCATTTTTATTGACGGTTATTTAGTGACGCGAGTCGTCACGGCTTTACGCGTATTCGTTTTCAAACTCTTCCATAAACGCCACTAGCGCCTGAACGCCTTCATAAGGCATGGCGTTATAGATTGACGCGCGCATGCCACCCACGGCGCGGTGACCTTTTAGTGATTTAAGGCCTGCAGCGTCTGCCAATGACAAGAACTCGCTGTCTAGCTCTGGCTTCGCCAGTTGGAATGGGACATTCATTCTTGAGCGGTTGTCTGGGTGCACATCGTTGCGATAAAACGGTGATTGATCAATGTAGCCATAAAGCAGTTCGGCTTTGTCTTTATTGATTTGCTCGATAGCTTCAACGCCACCTTGCGCTTTTAACCACTGGAACACCAAGCCAGATAGATACCACGCAAATGTCGGCGGCGTATTATACATCGACTCCTTTTCTGCCAGTACTTTGTAATTCAGCACACTTGGTAGCGCTTGGTTAGCAAGCTCAAGTAAATCATCGCGGACAATGACGATCGCGATCCCCGCGGGGCCAACGTTTTTCTGAGCGCCCGCGTAAATGACGCCGTATTTTGAAACGTCGATTTTACGCGACAAAATCGTCGACGACATATCGGCAACAATAGGTTTGTCGGTAATAGGCAGTTCGTTAATCTCGATACCATCAATGGTTTCATTCGGGCAAAAATGCACATAAGCGGCATTTTCACGGATTTGCCACTGCTCAGCTGGGATAACCGCAGTTTTGCCATCTTTCTCTGTTTTTGCATTAAACACGTGTGGCGTGCAGTATTTCTTCGCTTCAGCGATGGCACTTTCGGCCCAGTAGCCCGCATCAATATAGTCAGCGCTATCATTGTCACCCAAAAGGTTTAATGGCACAGCGGCAAATTGCGCTCGCGCTCCACCCTGACAAAACAGCACCTTATAATTATCTGGCACTTCCAGCAGATCGCGTAAATCTTGCTCGGCTTGCTCGGCAACCGCGATAAATTCTTTACTTCGATGACTGATTTCCATAACCGATGTCCCGAGCCCATTCCAATCGATGAGTTCGGCTTGCGCTTGTTCCATTACTGACTTAGGTAAGCCAGCGGGGCCAGCACTAAAATTATAAATCGGTTCCATGATAGCGTACGCTCCTGCATTAATTACTTAGCTTATACCAGAGTAATACCATTTTTTACTCAGCGACAAAAGCGAAAAAAGAGGTCATTTGACCTCTTTTTGTTGGCTAGCGGTTGTTATCTTAAAAAACGCCGAAGTTATTGACCATTCGCCAATAGTGGCAAAAACAGCGCCATTAACGCGACTTCTTTGCCGGTTTCAAACTTAACCATACCATTCTCAAGTTTTGCACCGAGTTGATAGCCTGATGGGCTAGTTGACGCAAATTCCAAAATCATTAGCTCATCGAGCCCTTCTTGTAAGGTTGGATAAACCTCAAGCAACTCGTTAGAGGTATTGGCCGTTAAGTGGCCAGTTAGCTGATTCAAAATCATGGTCGGATTTTGTGACACATTTTTTAACCCAGCCGGGATACCAAGCTGCCAATCGATGTTCATGGTGCCTTTATCAAGTTTCACCACTAATTGGTCTAGGCTGACGGTTAAACCCGACTCCACCAGAGTATCCAGTAATGGGATCGCCTCTGCTATCTGCTCATCGTTGAGTACTTGATTTTGCTGATAAAGCGCCATTAGGCCACTAAACGCACCGCGATTCATATCGCGGACCGAAAAGTCGAACCTTGCGCTGTCAACTTGGGCGTTCGCCATCGTAAGGTTAGTGAGCAAAATTTTCTGTTTGCTGGTCAGTTTCTCACCGGCTTCATCTTGGTGGGCACTGATGGTGTAGCGCATTTTTTCCAGTGATAACGCTTGGGCGGGATCATGCGTTTTCAGCTCGACGCCTTGAACGCGAATGCTTTGCTTACCCAACCAAAAGCCCTGCTGTTTTTGGCCATTCCCTTTAAGAACCAGTTTATCGACCTCAAGTAACTCACCATTGGCAAACTTAACTTCCATACTTGGCACTTCAAAGCGAAACTCTGATACGCCACCAAGGGTAAGTTGGCCTTGGCCGTTGTAGTGATCAATATTAAGTTCAGCACCGGCGGCATCTTTAAACTGGATCGGCTCAGCATGAAAATCAAATGCTGTGTTGCCATTTAACTTTGTTTGGGTGTCTAAGCGAAATGCCAACAGAGGGTTTACTAAGGTTTCCGTTTCAGCACTAATCGAGAGTAGCCCATGATCAATTTGGTGGGTCAGCTCAATTTGAGTAGGCAAACCATCTTGCTCAAGCTGCCCCTTAAGAGCTGGGTCCGTCACACTAAAACGAGTCTTCGCCTGCGCAGAAAAATAGCCACGTTGATATTCAATCACTTCAGCACTTATTTTGTCATTGCCCAGCAGGGCAACCCCATCGGTTAAGACATTTTGCGCGATTTGACCAACGGCGAGCGGCCAACAGGCGGCCATGATAATTGCGCCGCCAATGGCAACGTGTTTTTTTATTTGCTGCATTTTTCTACTCAATGAAGATGAAAACTATTTAACCCAGCGCTAAGCATTGTCTTGGCACTGAGATAAAACGAAGGCACGATTGTACCACCGCTTAGCACCTCATTGGTAAACATTGAGTTAAATCAGTATTTGCCACCTAAACCCGTGTTGTTATTAAAGAATATTAACCACCTCTCATCACTGGCGTACTTTTCTTGTTACATTGAAAAAAAACAAAAGTGACTGCCGTGAACCAATACGCCCTACTGTTTATTGACAACGATCTTAAAAGTGTTGAACAACTAAGATGTGAGCTGGCTTCTTTCTCGCATCGCTTCGATATCTATGGTGCCGACTCGATAGAAGAAGCCGAGCAAAACTTGCAGTTTATCGAGCAAGAAAATCAGGTGGTTGCGCTGGTCATCGCCAGCGATAGCTCGCTGATCCAAGGCGCCGACTTTCTCGTTCAGTTGGATAAACGCGCCCATACCAAAAGCGCGCGTAAAATATTGCTCAGTAACGGCCACGACATCGAAGCGATTCTCGCGGCGGTGAATGAAGGACGCTTAGACCACTGTATTACCAAACCCTTTACTCCAAATACCGTACATAAATCTGCCGTTAAAGAGCTGACAACCTTCATTCTCGAGAACGACAAAGATGACTGGCTCGCCTACAGCCACTTACTCGACCAAAACCGCATTTTGCGTGCTCATATCGATAATCGAATGCGCTCTTATCGAGCCGGCTTTATTCACGACTTTCACGACCTAACCGACAACCAACTCGCCGAGCAAGTTGTGGGTGCCTTACATAAGTTTTTTGAAACTAAAGACGAAACTCGGGCCGTGCGCAGTTATTCTCCCGATCACTTACTCACCCGAGAAGGGGAAGCTAACCGGTTTTTGTGGTTTATCACCGAAGGCCAAGTGGCGCTATATAAGAAAGATGATTTAGGGGTTCAACGTGAAGTCGTCCGCCACTCGAAAGGCAACATTGTCGGCGGAATGTCGTTTGTGACTGGTGAAGAGTCGTTTTCAACCGCGCTCACCTTAACCAACACCGAAGTGATCAAACTCGACCGTGAGGTTTTTTCTCAGGTCATGCATTCCAATACGGATTTGCTGCCACTCTTTACCAACCTACTACTGCGCCACTTTAACCGTCGATTACAGCGCAGCATCAACACCAAACTTGAACTGCAAAAAACGCTCGAATCATTAGAAACCGCGCATCAACAATTAATAGAACGGGAAAAAATGGCGGTATTGGGCCAATTGGTGGCGGGGGTAGCCCATGAGCTGAACAACCCTATCGCAGCCATATTAAGAGGCGCTGAAACGCTCACGGAGAAAATTGCCAGTTTAACCGCGCAAGCGGGAGAAGAGCTCGCCCCCCAACTGGGCAAACAGATTTTGCGCGACGCGCTCGGCTCTCGGCCAATGTCGACCGCCGAAATCCGCCAACAATCCAAGCACCTGGCGACACAACTTGGCGACAGGCAACTGGCCAAAAAACTGGTGCAGTTTAACCTCCATCACAACCCAACCGAGCTCAACCGACTTTTGCAACAAAGCCAAGATTTACCAGCGGATATCAAACAGCTAGAGGACTACCACATTGCAGGCAGCACATTGCGTTCCATCAACGTGTGCGCCAAACGCATCGCCGATATGGTCAAGGGCTTAAAAGGCTATGCGCGGCAAGATGACGAAAAACTTCACCATGTCGACATTCATGAAGGGCTTGAAGACACCTTAATCATCTTTGAAAACAAACTGAAACGCCATAAAGTCACCAAGAATTATCAGGCGATCCCCGATGTATTGTGCCAGCCAATCGCGCTCCAACAAGTTTGGACAAACCTGATATCTAACGCCATCGATGCTTTCCCTGAGCAAGGTGAACTGGTCGTTGGCACTGCGGTTTATCATAAAGGAAGCAAAGAGTACGTTCAGGTCACAGTGCGTGACAACGGCCACGGCATTCCAGACGAAATAAAGCAGCATATTTTTGAGCTCAATTACACCACCAAACGTGAGGGCAACTTTGGCCTTGGGATCGGGCTCTCCGTTTGCCAGCAAATTGTCCACCAGCACGGAGGCTGGATTGATGTCGAGTCGGACGCCAGCAGTTTTACCCAAATGCTGGTTTACTTGCCGACCTC
>Ga0070725_10001743_pt1 | contig 11814 bp, 9 predicted proteins | sample tdDd002_FD_69781 | JGI IMG/M metagenome (GOLD analysis project Ga0070725, IMG submission 69781) | Marine sediment microbial communities from the Atlantic coast under amendment with organic carbon and nitrate - tdDd00.2 | ecosystem: Environmental > Aquatic > Marine > Coastal > Sediment | place... | reverse complement strand
CAGGGCGATACCGCATCACCGGGGATGCTGCTAGTCAGCTTGTATAACCCCAAAACACTTCAGTTAGAAGTGAACATCTCTGAGTCGTTAATCAACCACGTAAAAATCGGTAGCCAGCTCAATTATCAACTGCCTACCTTTAACCTGTCGGGTGTTGGTGAAGTCTTAGAAATTGTCCCGGCTGCCGATACCACTTCCAGAAGCTTTTTGGTCAAGCTCGCGGTAGAAGAGACCGACCAAATTTACCCTGGCGTCTATGGCAAAATAACCGTCACAAGCGACAATCGTTCGGTTTTAATCCTGCCGCAAGAAGCGCTCTACCAAGTAGGCCAACTCGACTACGTCAAAGTGGTGGAGAACGGACGCATTCAAACGCGCTTGGTGCAGCTCGCCTATGGAAATGAAGTACGCAAAGGACTCAAAGCAGGCGATACCGTTATTTTGAATCCGCTACAGCAAAAATGATGATGTAAAACCCAGCGAAAAGAGCGGCGTTGATGAACCGCTCTTTTTTTTACCATACCGACCTGTCACGCTAATAGCCGAAGAATCTCGCCCATTTACACCAGACTTTCTGTAACCCTTCACGGTCACCTTGGGTAAAAAAGACTTTTTGCCCCGGTTTGGCTTGAGCCAAGCGCGGGAGGTCTATGCGGGCGACGCAGCCAAGTTTTGGATAACCGCCAAGGGTTTGCCTGTCGTTAAGCAAAATAATCGGGTGCCCATCGGGTGGGATCTGCACCGAGCCGAGCGCAATGCCTTCCGACAACAAGCTATCAGAGGGGGCTTCAAGCGCTGGCCCTTCAAGACGATAGCCCATCCGGTTTGAAGACTGGCTCACGGTGTATTCGCTCTCGTACAAGGTAGACTTAGCCGCAGGGCTAAACTTATCGCACTGGTAAGATTCGATTAACCTGAGCACCAGTGGCAAGTTGTAATCGGGGGTAAAGCGAAAGGTGACTTTACGCGACCGCTTGATGGTTTGGTGCTGATGAAAGGCAATAAACTCACCAGCATTAAGCCCCTTACCATCACAATGTAATCCGCCGAGCCTATCTCTTTCGACCGTAGAACAACTGCCATAGTGCTCTGGAGCTTCAAACCCTCCTTTGACCGCCAAATACGCCCTTAACCCGTTACGTGGTAATGAAAAAGTGAGCAACTGACCCTTTTTGGCCGCAAAGCGGGACCAATTCGCCACTGGTTGGCCGTCCAGTTTGGCCTGGAGATCGCCCCCACAAAGCGCGAGCATGCATTCGTGATGAATGTAAAAAGCGGCTTGGCCTAAGGTTATCTCGATCACGGCACTGTTGGTTGGATTCTTTAAAAGGAAATTCGCCCAACTGTAGGCGTAGTCGTCAATAGGGCCACCTTGGGTTAAACCAAGCTGACTGAGTCCAAATCGACCGAAGTCGTGGATTAGGCTAAGCTGTCCGGGTTTAATTACTTCAATGAGTCCCATAACTGGCCTCCAAGTTCTTCGTATTCGTCACGCTCAATCGGGCAAAAGCTAACGGTATCACCAATGCTAAATGGGCTGATCACATCCCCGGTTGGGTTATAAAGCGGAATAGGGCAATTACCGATAACGTTCCACCCTCCGGGTGAGCTTTCTGGGTAAACCGCGGTTTGATTGGCAGCAATAGCAACACTCCCAGCAGGAACCGAAAGCCGCGGTGTGGCATGCCTTGGCATCACTAACTCATCAGGAACCTCGGCTAAAAAGGCAAACCCTGGGGCAAACCCCATCGCACAGACATGGTAAGTATGCTGGCTATGGAGCGAAATCACTTGCTCAATCGTAAGCCCTTTTTCCTCGCTAAATCGAGCCAGATCTGGCCCAACACTCAAGTCGTAATAAACGGGGATCTCGATATGATTGGCCGGGTGCGTCGGTGGGTGGGCCAGTTCTCGTTTAACAATCGACTCCAACCTTTGCAGTATCGTTGCCTCTGGCATCAAAAAAGGCAGGTAATCGACCAGTATATTGGTATAAGAAGGTGTCACATTCATAATGACATCCATTAGCTCATAACGGATAGCATCCGCAATATGGCCAATGTGTAACGAAAATTTCGGGTCAATTTTCGTTCCAAGTTGGATCATCACGCTACATTCCGCGACAGGCTCAATTCGAAAAGACTTCACGCTAGCCTCCTATATTTTCCAACCCTCGAGCGATCCTTTGTACCATCGCGATTGCGTCTGCATTGTCGCCATGAACACAAATGGTATCAGCCTCAAGCGCTATTTGTTCGCCATTAATGCTGGTAATACTGCCATATTGGGCAAGCTGCATAACCTGGTGATAGATATCATCTTGCAAATGGTGTACCGCTTTCGGATGATTCCGCGGCACTAAATAGCCATTATCTTGATAGGCTCGGTCGGCAAAGGCTTCAAACAGAAGTGGTACGTTAAATTGGTCGGCTAAGTCGAGGTATCGGCCATTATTCTTACCAGCCAAAATCATGACGGGTAGGCCAAAGTTTTCCGCTGCCGCCAAAATCGCGACAAATATGGCTTCTTGCCGCATCATATCGTTGTATAAAGCACCATGTGGCTTAATGTATTCCACATGAACATCGTACATCTTAGCCAGCGCGACTAAAGCACCAACTTGATAGGTAATTGCATGGGTGATCTCGTCATCTTCCATTGGAATACTACGACGACCAAATCCTTGAAGATCGGGGTAACTGGGGTGGGCGCCAACTTTTACATTATATTCCTTGGCAAGCAAAAGGGTTTTAGCCATAACATCGGGGTCGGCGGCATGAAAACCACACGCAATATTGGCCATATCGACCCACGGCATGACTTCCTCATCCAGCCCCATTTTCCATTGGCCAAAGCTTTCCCCCATGTCGCAATTCAGTTTTAACCTAGCTCTGCTCATAGTTGTCCTTATTAAGGTATCTCGCCAGTTAGTTCTGACGTTTTATTCTTCGCCTTGATTAAAGCTTAATCATTCCTTGGGCTAAATTTTAGTAAAGGGTATAAGAACTATGATATGAGTAGCGAAATCAACGCTTTTCATACAACTTTTCGTTAAAAAATCGTACTTTAGCAGCCATTATGGCTTGGTTATCGACTCAAGGTTTACGAACTGGGGTTTCCGCGCTAAGATCACGTAAATTAAAACAATTTCACAAGCTAGGAAGAAAGATGAAAGTACTTGTTACTGGTGGTATGGGCTACATCGGCAGCCACACTTGTATCCAAATGATCCAAGCGGGGATGACGCCCGTCATTCTAGACAACTTATATAACAGCAAAGCGAGTGTGCTTGAGCGCATCGAAAAAGTATCGGGTGTGCGCCCTGTGTTTGTTGAAGGGGATATTCGCGATAAAGCTAAAGTAGTCGAAACCATTCAATCTCATCAACTGGAAGCTTGTATTCACTTTGCGGGTTTAAAAGCGGTAGGCGAGTCGGTTGAAAAGCCACTAGAGTACTACGACAACAACGTACACGGCTCTCTGGTTTTAGTTGAAGCAATGCGCGAAGCTGGCATTAAAACCCTAGTATTTAGCTCTTCGGCAACGGTTTATGGCGACCCTGCGAGTGTGCCTATTACTGAGTCTTTCCCTACCAGCGCGACCAACCCTTACGGCCGCAGCAAGCTAATGGTTGAAGAGTGCTTAACCGACTTCCAAAAAGCGAATCCAGATTGGAGCATTACCTTACTGCGCTACTTTAACCCAGTTGGCTCACACCCAAGTGGCGACTTAGGGGAAGACCCGCAAGGCATTCCTAACAACTTGATGCCGTTTGTCTCTCAGGTAGCCGTTGGTCGCCGCGAGTTCCTTTCGGTATTCGGTAGCGATTACCCAACCAAAGATGGCACCGGCGTGCGCGATTACATTCACGTAATGGATCTCGCCGATGGCCACATTGCCGCCCTTAACTCGGTAGGTAACAAAGACGGCCTTCACATTTATAACTTGGGCACAGGCAACGGTTACAGCGTGCTAGAAATGGTAAAAGCCTTCGAAAAAGCGTCAGACAAGCCGGTTCCTTACAAATTAGTAGCGCGACGAGCAGGTGACATCGCAGAATGCTGGGCAGACCCACAAAAAGCGCAGCAAGAGCTAGGCTGGAGTGCAGAGCGTACCTTAGATGAAATGACCGCCGACACATGGCGCTGGCAGTCACAAAATCCGAATGGCTACCAAGATTAATCGCCGCCAATAGCTTCAAATATTCAAAATGCCGCTCTTTCTACAGAGCGGCATTTTTGTTTGCTGGGCGTTCTATCCTAACGTATGAAAAAGAACCATTACCACTTACTCGATCCTCTTGAGCGTAGAGGGAAAATGCAAGATTTTTGCAAATGAGCATCGATAGCTCTCATTTGTTGATCTAAATCGAGATTTTTGACAATAAACTTTTTTTTGTCTTTCTATCAGCATTTAAAGTGCTAGACTAATTATGTTGCTTATTTTTAAGGGTTAAAAAACATTTCATTAACCTTTTTAAGAAAGTTGTTAATCAACTGAGTTTGGGGAGAAGCTCATGGAACTCGCATTAATCATCGCGTTCATCGTTGCTGCTGTGATAATGGTAACGAAAGAAAAGTCAGAAAAACCGACAAAATAATCTAGTTCATGTTCACTTTTTAATTACTTTTTATGAACTTATTGAGAAAAGCCAACAATGCGTTGGCTTTTTTAGTTTTCGCCTTTCCACACAATAATTCAACCGTCAGTTACAGCTTAACTCTTCACTTTTGGTTCGATTTACTCCGGTGATATACACTTTTTGCCTAGTGCAGTGCCGTACGGCCCAAGCAAGGGGATAAAAACAAATTTCCCCCCCCTTGCTTTGCGGTTTTGTGGCTCATCACTAAGCTTACAGGCGGTGCTTGTTTTGCCCGCGCTCTTGCTCCATACTTCTAACTTATTGTATTCCATACGAAGTGAGTTAAGATCCGTGAATAGCCCAATCACTCTAGAAGCACTGCATATTCTTGATGCTATAGATAGGCGAGGCAGCTTTGCTGCTGCAGCGAATGAGCTCGATCGCGCGCCATCTTCTCTTACCTACCAGATCCAAAAGTTAGAACAAGACCTAGATCTGACCATTTTCGACCGCTCTGGCCACAAAGCTGTGTTTACTCAAGCGGGTCGATTATTGTTAGAACGTGGCCGCGGCTTACTCAACGCAGCGCAAGATATGGTTTCCGATGCTAACGTGCTCGCTCATGGCTGGGAGCTAGATTTAACCATCGCTCACGATGGCATTATTCCGGTTAGCACCTTTTTTCCTCTTGTAGAGCACTTAGGCGCAGTATCAAAAACGCGGATTAAACTACAAGAAGAGATCTTAGCGGGCTGCTGGGAGGCGTTAAATACCGATAGGGCAGATTTACTCATCTGCCCAAAGCCCGACTCACTACCACAAGATATGAAAGTTGAAACAATAGGTAAGATGTCGATGACATGGGTGGCCGCGCGTGAGCACTATATTCACAAACGACAAGGGGAATTCGATTTAGACGCCCAACGACGCTACCGCGCCATCGCGATCGCCGATACCGCAAGAGATACCCCAACACTGAGCCGTAACATTCTAGACGACCAGCCTCGGCTTACGGTAACCAACTTTCACGCTAAGGTTGAAGCCTTAATTGCAGGAGTTGGTATTGGCACCATTCCAACCCATGTCGCAGACAAACTAATAGAACAAGGCTTACTCGCCAAAATCGCGGATACCGACGATGCACAAATCGATATTGTATTAGCCTGGCGCCGCAATAAAATGGGTAAGAGCAAATCTTGGTGCATTAAATACATTAAGCAAAACTGGAAGCTCGACTACTCGTTTAAAGGTAGCCTCATATCCGCCACACCGTCTTCAAACTGAACATCGAGCTCAAAGCCTAATTTCTGTGCCAACATCAGCATGCCTCTGTTAGTTGGCATTGTCATGCCCGACAACTGTTTGGTGCCTCTTTGCTTACAGTAGTCGATGATTTTTTCCATCAAGGCACGTCCTAGGCCCAAACCTTTCAGATCGGAGCGGATCAGCACCGCAAACTCGGCATCAACGTTTTCAGAGTCTGCTAACGCACGGGCAACACCAATAATGGTTTCTTGCCCTTGAATGATTTGCGTCGCAACGAAGGCCATTTCTCGGTCGTAGTCTATTTGGGTTAGGTTTGCCAAAGCTTCATGATTAAACTCCCCAACGTCGCTGAAAAATCGCTTATAAAGGTCTTCTTTAGAAACCTGAGAGATAAAATCGGCGTGCAGGGGTTCATCTTCAGGCAGAATCGGCCTTAACTTCATGTCGCTGCCGTCTTTAAGCACCACGCTCTGCTCAAACTCCACTGGATACGGACGAATGGCCAATCGGCTATGAGGGTTGCCTTGATAAGGGTCTAGCTTCAAATCTGCGTCTAATATGGTGAACTCATTGCCATTTGCTAGTACTGGATGGATATCCAGCTCGGTTATTTCAGGGCAGTCGATGATCAGCTGCGAGATCCGAACCAGAAAATCACTCAAGCCATCAATGTTCATCGGATTCGGCAGTTGCTGTGGCCTAAGTTTTCCGCTTCGAACTGAGCGCACAATTAAATAACGGGCCAAGGTCGTGTTAAGGGGGGGAATGGCAACCGACGCATCTAGCGCTTCGTTCCACTCCGAGCCACCTTGGCCAAGCATGATAACTGGGCCAAAAATAGGGTCACTATGAACTTTAACGCGAATTTCCTGACCACCAGCTCGGTTAGCCATGGCCTGAACTAAAAGGCCATGAACTCGCGCCGCAGGGTAGGTAAGGGCAACTTGATCAAGGATAGCTTGCGCGGCGGCCGCGACTTCAGTGCTATTTCGAAGGTTAAGCACCACGCCGTGAACATCCGACTTATGGGCAATGTCCGGTGAACGCAGTTTAACCGCCACAGGATAACCAATGTCTTCAGCAATATGCACCGCCTCGCTGACATCACTGGCTATCCAGGTTGGCAAAACGGTAAAACCGTAATGTTTAAGAAACGGCGCATTTTGGTGGGTATCTAACGTGACGCTGCCATTGGATAACTGTTTATTTATCCAGGCCTTAGCTTCCACCGCTTCTTCTACATCAATTTGACCAACCGATACCGGGGTTTCCATTAACTGTTTCTGATTTCGCCGGTACTCCACAAGGTGCATGAAGGCCACGACGGCGCTTTCAGGAGTGCGGTAAGTTGGGATCCCCGCATGGGTAAATAGTGAACGCGCTTCTCGTGTAGTGTGCTCACCAGACCAATTGGTCAAAATATTAAAATGACGGTGCCTTGGGTGCTTTTTAATGCAGTCGACGATCGCTTGAGCGGTTTGTGTCGAATGGGAAATAGCAGAAGGGCTGTGCATTATCAGCAGCGCATCGCAATCGTCACCATCTAAAAGCGTGTTAATGGTATTCACGTAACGCGTACTGTCGGCATCCCCGATCATGTCGACAGGGTTACTGCAAGACCAGCACTTAGGCAGGTGGTGGTTTAGCTGTTCGATGGTCGCTTCACTTAACGACGCCAGTTTGCCGCCCCGTTGGAGCAAGGTATCCACAGCCATAATGGCCGGGCCACCGCCATTGGTAATAATGGCCAGTCGCTCACCACGAAGGGGCACTGAGTGAGTGAGAGTTTCTACTGCGGCAAACAGTTCATGAGTGTTGTTTACCCTCAGCATACCCGAGCGCCTGATTGCTGCATCGTAGATCACATCGAGGCTAGGCTTGGCGCCTGAGTGGAGTAACGCGGCTTTTTGCCCCTCTAAGGTTCGGCCACTTTTTAACACCAGAATTCGCCGGTTGCGGCTTGCGGCTCTCGCGGCAGACATAAATTGACGCGCGTCTTTAATTGAATCGACATACAGCAAAATGGCATCGGTCTTACTGTCGGTACATAAGTAATCCAACAGTTCTGCAAAGTCGATATCGCTGGCATTGCCTATCGAAATGAACGCAGAAAAACCAATATCCTTATCGTTTGCCCAATCTAGCACCGTGGTGCAAACCGCCGCAGATTGAGAAACAAAGGCAATCTTGCCTCGTGACGCCGTAACGGGAGAGAAGGAAGCATTGATGTTTTGCCACGGCAACATGATCCCCAAACTGTTAGGCCCAAGCACTCGAATGTTGTGCCGCTTGGCAATCGCCATGCATTCTTGCTCTATCGTTTGTCCAGACTCTTGTTCGATATACATATCGGAGGAAAGCACCACCACCGCGCCAATGCCTTTCTCGGCGATTTGCTGAAACAGTTCAATGTTGCGGCTTGCGTGGGTACAAAGAATCGCGAGATCAGGAACTATGGGTAAGTCGACAATGCGCGAGTAGGAGAGGACACCACAAACCGATTTATATTTGGGGGTAACAGGCAAAATAGCCCCTTGAAACCCACCTTGAAGTAGGTTTTTCATCACTATCTCACCGGATCGAAATGGCTGTTTTGAGGCGCCAATAACGGCAATTGAAGTCGGCTTGAGTAGCTTGTTCAAACTGTTCATGATCGATCCTTAAATAGAGTAAGCTACAATTGAGTTTAATCCATGTAATTCGGATACTTATTGCTCATTTAGTGGCTCTGTGATCAATCACTCGTAATAATCACAGAATATTGTGGGATAAGTCACGAGATAAGCTAGAATAAAACGACTATGCTCTTGATTCCAAGTTAATCAATGTGCATGATTTGGTAGAATTTAATTTAAGCGTCGTGTTATCTATGAAAAAAATCACCATTATCGGTCTATCTGTTCTGTTATCAGCGTGTGCCTCTGATACGTATGAGAAAAATGTCACCACCGAATCTTACAAAGAGGACTACAAAGTCGAGCCAATCGCCAAACCGCTCACAGCCGAAAGCGGAAGCACGATTCAAGAAGAGAGCGTAATGGCAACAAAATCCGAGCCTGTAATGCAAGCGGCACCTGTCGTTCAAGAGCAGCAGAAAACCGTTAAGCTCGCGCCTCAATCAGCTAAAAAGAAAATCAAAATTGTCCCGCCAACGGACAGACAAGTTAAAGCGAACCCTCGCTACGGTTACACCATTCAAGTGATCGCCGTCGATCGCGAGAGCAAACTTCCTGCTTTTGCTAAAAAACTTCCGACAGATCAACCAATCTGGGGTAACTATAAGCAAGTGAATGGCACCAACTGGTACACCATCCTTTATGGTGATTACGCATCACGTGCCGAAGCGAAAGCAGCTATCGCGACATTGCCGCAAGAGTTCCAAAAGCTTAAGCCGTTCACTAAGAGCATTGATGACATCAAAAACTCAGATTACCCAACACTCAATAAGTTGAACTAATCAATCCGAATATCGAAAAGGGGCATAATGCCCCTTTTTTGTTTTCTATTTGCTGGGAATCTAACCAGTCGGAATGGTTTGACACAATTTTTGCTGAACATCGAGATTTAAAGCATTAAACTGAGTCGTAGTGACGTTTTTTCATGGAAAGAACCTGAAATGAACCAAAAAAACATTTTATTACTTTGTGGTGGCGGCTCCAGCGAGCACGAAGTTTCATTAGTATCTGCCAATTACCTGCAAGAGCAACTTTCGTTAACCGCGCACTTCAATGTGATCCGCGTTGAGATGACCCAAACCGGTTGGTTTTTAGAGAGCGGCGAGAAAACCGAACTCGACATCGCTCATGCTCTGCTAAAAGGCGAGCAACACCAACTGCCAGTGGATTATATTGTTCCTTGCATTCACGGTTATCCTGGCGAAACCGGTGACGTACAGTCCATGTTTGAGTTGGCCCACATCCCTTACTTAGGCTGTGGGCCAGAAGCGAGCACCAATAGCTTCAACAAAATCACCTCTAAGCTTTGGTACGACGCATTAAGCATTCCCAACACGCCATATTTGTTCCTGTCGGAAAACAACCAAGACGCTCATCAACGCGCGCGTGATGCTTTTGCCAAGTGGGGCAAGGTCTTTGTTAAAGCCGCATGCCAAGGATCATCCGTTGGTTGCTATAGTGTAACAAAGCTGGACGAGCTATCAGAGGCCATCGACAAAGCCTTTGGTTATTCCGACCAAGTTCTGATTGAACAGTCTGTTAAACCACGTGAGCTAGAAGTGGCCGGATTCGAATATCGCGGCGAGCTTTGCATCAGCAAACCTGGCGAAGTCATTGCGCCTGAAGGGGGCTTTTACAGCTACGATGAAAAATACAGCGCAGACAGCCATTCATTAACGGAAGTAGAAGCGAGTAACTTAACCGAGCAGCAGCAAGCGTTAATTTACCAATACGCGAAGAAAGTCTTCAGTCAAATGAACTTAAAAGATCTGTCACGCATCGACTTTTTCCTAACCGAAGACAACCAGATTTACCTTAACGAGGTAAACACCTTCCCGGGTATGACGCCAATTTCAATGTTCCCGAAAATGGTTGCTAATCATGGTGTTGTCTTTAGTGATTTCCTAAGAGAAGCGATTGATTCAGCGTTAAGTTAATATGACGCGAAGTTAGTCCCAAGGTTTGATCCGGGTAAACTTCATTTTCTCTTGATCCGCTATGCCAATTCGGCCCAAATACTGAGAAGGCATAGCGGGGCTCAACCAACGACCAAAATCTTGAATATCCTTTATTCGATAACCTTGCTCTGCTAATGCTTTAGCGGCGCCAACTCGCGACGACTGACCGGAAAACTTAAGTTCTTCAGAAAGGTTTAAAAGATCACTCGCGCGGCGGAAGACTCGATAAATAGACGAATCATCAAGAGCACCGTCGTATAAGTTTCCGTGTCTATCAATACGACAAAACGCGTGACCATGTTGTCGCTGCGCCATCTCTAACCAGCGGCGAACCGCCAAGGATGACTGTTCACTTAAGCGATAAGTGTGATCATCCAGCTCTACACACACCTCGCCTTCATCATTTCTAATCGCACTAAAGTGCAATTCCTTAAGATCTGAGCGCTTCATAGCGCATTCAAACATGATTGAGTAGATCGCCAAATCACGAATATCTTTTAACTGAGTGCTGTTACTTAACAGAGAAAATAGGGCATCTAAGTGCGTTTTTGTAAACGGGTTAGCACTTTTAGCGTCACCTTGTTTATCTTGCCTAAGTTGCGCCAAGGTCAGCTTAATTTGACGATGATTGGTGGGCTCAGGAAACGAATGTAGCCGATGGATGGTGCCCAGTGTTAATGAATAACGACGAACAGAAGCAAACTTTCTGCTCTTGGCTTCTTTCTCTAAAAATATGCGAATGGCAGAAACAGAGGCGGGTAGGCAACTGACTTGTTTCAACTGACAAAATTCGACAAACCGATTCCAGTCGTTAACCATCGACTTAAGCGAATTTACCGAATAGTGTTCGCAAGTAAGCTTATTTAAATCATTGATGTCTATGAGATTTGAAAAAACTTTGATGCTTAACGATAATTTTGCTTTATCTGTAATCAACGGGATATTTTTCTTCATTCTAATGCACTATAACACCGACTATTTATTTAGATTGTACTTGATAAACTCGCATTTACAATTATTATTAATAGAAACAACGTACTAAGAGTTTCAGCATATGGCTAATACAATGCACCGAGGCTATACCCTCCAGTCGAACAGCTCTAACCCTGATGTTTGGCAAGTTCGTATCAAAAACCGCGTGTTGAGTGGTAACTTAGCTGCGGTTAAAAAAAGTATCGATTGGTGGTGTGACACGGCTTCTCTTATCGACCCTAAAGAGTTTTCTTCTCTTGCTGGAGCTAAGAAAACCGAAAGTGGTGGTGTTGAAGAAAACTACAACGGTTACACGCTAAAAAACGACGACGGTAACCCTAAGGGTTGGTACTGCTTCTTT
>Ga0070725_10001742_pt1 | contig 11823 bp, 7 predicted proteins | sample tdDd002_FD_69781 | JGI IMG/M metagenome (GOLD analysis project Ga0070725, IMG submission 69781) | Marine sediment microbial communities from the Atlantic coast under amendment with organic carbon and nitrate - tdDd00.2 | ecosystem: Environmental > Aquatic > Marine > Coastal > Sediment | place... | reverse complement strand
GACATTTTAAGAAAAGAGCCGTCACTTTCATCGGCTTCGGCCACGATATAATCCCCTTCTCCAAGAAGGGCATTGGAATCGATACTTTTTAGTTTTCCGCCGATAACCACCGTAGGGTCGAGCCCACCTTTACCCAGAACAGTGGCGACGATGGATGTGGTGGACGTTTTACCGTGAGCGCCGGCAACCGCCACGCTGTACTTCAAGCGCATCAGTTCTGCCAGCATCTCTGCCCGGGGGATTACCGGGATCGACGCTCGGCCTGCGGCAACAACTTCGGGATTTTCCGGGCCCACCGCCGACGAAGTGACCACAACATCAGCCCCCCTGATTTGTTCTTTGGAATGACCTTCAAATATAATACCTCCGAGGCGTTCCAGCCGCCGGGTAATGTCCGAAGAACTGATGTCAGATCCAGACACCTTATAGCCCAGATTGAGAAGGAGTTCGGCAATTCCGCTCATTCCGATACCGCCGATTCCAACAAAGTGGATATGATATTTTTTAAGAAACATACGGTTAGTTCAATTTAGTTTTTTTGGTTTTACCAAACCCATCCGGATAAGCCGGAATAAAGAAATATTTGCCACCAAGGCACAAAGACACAAAAAATTTTATTTCATTATTCTTTCTTAGTGTCTTGGTGCCTTTGTGGCGAAAAGAAAAAAGTTTTGCCACAAAATTCATCATTAAGAAATCAACTCGTTACAGTCATCGACAATCGCCGCTGCCGCGTCAACTCGGCCAAGATCCCCAGCCCGGGATGCCATCCGATGAAGGTCATTCGGGTTGGCGGCATAAAAATTAATTCGCTCTGCAAGGGCGTTACCGCTGAGATCCTTTTCAAGGATCATTTCGGCAGCCCCTGCGTCGACCAAAGAACGTGCGTTTAGCACCTGGTGGTTGTCCGCAGCAAAAGGAAACGGTATGAAAATGACGCCCTTCTCAATAGCTTTGACTTCTGCCACAGTGGTCGCCCCTGCCCGGCATATGATAAGATCGGCTTTTTGATACTGTCGGGCCATATCGTTAAAAAAGGCCTGGACTTTGCAGGGAACGCCCTGTTCCCTGTAAACACTTTTTACCCGGATTTCATCGTGTGCTCCGGTCTGATGCACGAAAAAGTAAGCTTCTTTATCTTCGATACATTCGATGGCTTCCAAAACTGCCATGTTTATACTGTGAGCTCCCTGGCTCCCCCCGAGTATCAGGATCGTGAACTGCCGCCGCTGCCCTGAATCCGCTGTATGGACATCTTTCTGCTCCCTTGCGATTTGGAGAATTTCTTTGCGCACAGGGTTTCCGGTAATCCTTATTTTTTTAGGGTTCAAGCCGGCTTTTGTTTCCTTAAACGAGACATATATCCGGTTCGCAAAACGCGATAGAATCCGGTTGGTAATTCCGGGTAGAATGTTCTGTTCATGCAGAACAATGTTAATCCCCAGGAGCCATGCTCCCGTCACAAGGGGTCCGGCGGAATAGCCGCCCACACCCACCACCAAATCGGCCTTGAAGCGTTTGAGAATCAAAATAGATTCAATGACGCCTTTGGGTATTTTTGAGATCGACACGATCTGATTCCAAAATCCCCGTCCTTTGAAGCCTTCAGCGGTAATAGTTTTATGTTTAAACCCTGTTTCTGACAAAATCGAAATTTCAAAGGGCCGTTCGGTACCAACGAATAAGACACTGTTTTCCGGGTTTCTGTCCAAAAATTCCTGAGCAATGGCAATCCCCGGGAAGAGATGACCGCCGGTCCCGCCACCGGCGATAACGATGCGCAGAGCTCTTGAAGCATTTCGAATTGCGCCGAAGTTTCTTCTTTTCCTCCCTTTCTTATCGCCCTGAATCATAACTGCCGTTTGCTTTTTGTGACGCGTCATCTTAACTTTCAGCTTTGGGTATTCTTTTTGATGCCCCGATATTCATCAGCAGCCCGATGGATACCATATTGATCAAAAGGGATGTGCCGCCATAGCTCAAAAATGGCAGCGTAAGCCCCTTGGTGGGCAGGAGTCCGAGGGCAACGCCCATGTTAATACAAACCTGCAGGCCCATTGCCGTTGTCAGACCGATGGCCACCAATGACCCGAAAACATCCTTGCTGTTTCTGGCAATCGATACCCCCCGCCATAAGATTAGGGTATAAAACCCAAGGATAATCAAAACGCCCAAAAGACCGAGTTCCTCTCCGATGACCGAAAAGATGAAATCGGTGTGGGGTTCAGGAAGGTAAAACAGCTTCTGATAGCCGCCGCCGATGCCTGTACCCCAGATCCCCCCTGTACCGAAAGCCAAGAGGGAATGGACAATCTGGTAACCTTTATCTGCTGAATACTGCCAAGGATTCAGGAAAGATATGATACGTTCAATTCGATAATCCGCACTGACCATTAAATAGTAGACGATTGGGGTTGCCACGGCCAATGATCCCAGCAGATGCGAAATTCGAACCCCCCCGATAAAAAGCATTATCCATGTAATCGCACCCAGAATAACCACCGAACCGAAGTCAGGCTGTAAAATGATCAGAACCGCAAACATGCCAAGGAGCAAAATGTGGGGTAGAAAACCAACCTTGAACTCCTTGATTCTATCCTTTTTTTTATTCATTGAATATGCCAGATAGATCACCAGCGCAAAACGGGCGAATTCAGAAGGCTGAAATGTAAAATTTTCCACACGAAACCATCGCGTTGCACCGCCTGCCGAATATCCGAACCCGGAAACCAGAATCGCAATAAGGAATATAAAGGCCAGGATAAGCAACGGATATGTCAAAGAACGAAAAACCCGGTAGGGTATATGGTAGCTGACCACCAGTGCAACAATACCCAACAGAGCAAAAATCGACTGTTTTTTTAAAAAATAATAGCTCGTGCCGAACTTTTTCAGGGCCAGGGCCGAACTTGCGCTGTAGACCATGACAATTCCGATGCCCACCAGGAACAGGACCGGAAACAAAAGTGCGATATCATATTGGAGCGGCGGCTTACGAACTTTCTCGATGTTCTGTTTGTCGCTGGTCATGTTTTTTATTTTGGCCCGTCTTTCTTATTTAATACCTTAAAGTTTAGCTTTGTGCTTTTTGTGGCAAAACTTTTTCCGTTCTGCCGCTAAGGCATCAAGGCATGAAAAAAGAATAATACATATATCCTTTGTGTCTTAGTGCTTTTGTGGCAAATGATTTTGGTTCCGGCCTGTCCGAGTTAGGTTTTCGACAGCCTTACAAAAATCTTCCCCCCGCTCCGCATAACTGTTGTACATGTCAAAGCTGGAACAACCGGGAGATAAAAGCACCACATCCCCGGGCACCGAAGATTGAAATGCAAAACGGACCGCTTCATCCATTGAAGATACCGTTTGCACGCCCGCCTTGCACGTATCTTCAAGAACCGATTTTATCTCATCCCTAGCTTCGCCCATGACAATCAGGTTTTTTACCCGTTGCTGCACCAGCCCCCGCAATTGTTTAAAGTCTCCGCCTTTATCGCGCCCGCCCATAATAAGGACCACCGGATCCCTGAAGACTTCGAGTGCTCTGGCCACTGCGTCGATGTTTGTACCTTTTGAATCATCGTAAAAGCGGACGTCATTTATGGTTTTTATATATTCCAGTCGATGGGAAAGGCCTTTAAAATCGTTTAACCCGGCCTGGATTCCTTCTAAAGTACCGCCGGCAGCCAGTGCTGCCAATGATGCAGCCGCTGTGTTTTCCATATTGTGCCGGCCCATGAGATTTGCCTTTGAAAGGTCAACAACGGCGTCCGGGTTCTCATGGGTGTAAATTTTGATTGAATGCGTATTCTGTCCATTGCTTCGGCCGATAATTGCATGTTCCCGGTTGTGGGCATGAGAATTTCCCTGATGATAAAAAGGCAGTTTTCTGACCCTAAGTGTTTTGCTGATTGAAGAAATAACCGGATCAGAGCCGTTCAGCACTGCGATATCATCTTCTTTCTGGTTTTCAAAAATCCGGCCTTTGGACCTGGCATACGACTCAAAATCCGGATACCGGTCGAGATGATCGTCACGGATATTCAGCAGAATGCTCACTCGAGGCCTGAATGTATCGATGGTATCGAGCTGAAAACTGCTGACTTCGGCGATAACCATATCGGCCGTTCCTCTTGTGTCCGCATAATCGATCAAAGGATTGCCGATATTTCCGCCCACAAAAATTTTAAATCCTGAATTTTCGAGCATACGCCCCAAAAGCCGTGTTGTTGTCGTCTTTCCATTGGTACCGGATATGGCGATAACAGGCTCCCGGATGAATCGTGAAGCAAGCTCGAGCTCTCCCAATACCGGAATTCCTTTTTCTTTGGCCCGTTCTATGGGCAAGATGGTATGGGGAACCCCTGGGCTTACAACAATGAAATCGGCATGTTCGAAGGTTTCGATGTTATGCCGGCCCAGTTCCAGTTTAATGCCCATTTTTTGCACTGCAGCAAGATTGGATCCCAGAGTTTTTTCTTCGGCAATGTCGGTTACGGTAACGGATGCACCCCTGTTTTTGGCAAACCGCGCCGCCGCCATACCGGATATGCCAAGACCGACGATAAGAATGTTTTTATTTGCAAGATCCATAAAATTAAGCAGGTTATAGATTACGGGTTGTGCATCATGACCGACAACGTATTATCTTCATCTCTATCTCAGTTTCAGCGTACTCATGGAAATCAGCGCCAGTGCAATTGCGATGATCCAGAATCGAACAATGACCTTGGGTTCAGCCCATCCTTTGAGTTCAAAATGGTGGTGAAGGGGAGCCATTCGGAAAATCCGACGGCCGTTGGTCATTTTGAAAAAACCGACCTGAAAAATCACAGACAGCGTTTCGATGACAAAGAGCCCACCCACCAGAGCCAGCAGTATCTCCTGCTTGGTGATAACCGCCACGGTACCGATAGCTGCTCCCAGGGCCAGCGAGCCCACATCACCCATGAAAATTTGTGCGGGATATGAATTGAACCACAAAAAACCCAGGCCTGATCCGGCCATCGCTCCGCAGAAGACGGCAATCTCCCCACTCCCTGCAACGTAATTGATCTGCAGATAATCGGCGATCTTGAAGTGCCCTGCCACATAGGCAAAAACCATATATGCAGCTGAAGCGATGATAAAAGGCCCGATGGCAAGGCCATCAAGCCCATCGGTGATATTGACTGCATTTGACGTGCCGATGATGACAAATGCAGCAAACAATATATATCCCCACCCGAGATCGGGTGATATGTTTTTAAAAAACGGAACGGTCACCCGGGTGGAAAAGTCCGGAACCGTGTAGACCAGAATTCCCGCAACAATTGCCAGAATCGTCTGTAGCAGAAACTTGTTTCGAACATTTAACCCCTTGCTCTGCTTCTTGATCTGCATGAGGTAGTCATCAACAAAACCGATAGCGCCATAACCCGTCGTCACCAGAAGGACGATCCAAACAAAATAATTGGTTAAATTGGTCCATAACAGGGTGGAAACAATGATTGAAAAAATGATCAGCGTCCCGCCCATGGTCGGCGTCCCGGCCTTTTTATGGTGTGTTTCCGGACCGTCATCCCTGATATACTGCCCGATCTGCATATAGCTCAGTTTTCGAATAACCCAAGGCCCCAGCAAAAAGCAGATTAAAAAAGCCGTCAAACTGGCATAGATCGTCCGGAAAGTAATGTACCGGAATACATTAAAAACCGATATGGTTTTATGAAGCGGAAATAGTAGATGATATATCATTCTTTAATTATGCTCGAAGCGATAATATTTTGAAAAAATTAAAATTTTACATTAATTTTCATTGCCGGCCCAGCGAAGCAGCCCCTCAACAACCTTTTCCATGGCCATTCCCCTGGACCCCTTTACCAGAATCCAATCGCCGGCATCGAGCCGGCCGATGATGTCCTCCAGGATTTCTTCCCGGGTGCCTTTGAAAATAGCACTGGAGTCCATATGTTCTTCCAATGCACCGGTCATGACATTTTCGGCGTAGTCGCCGGTTACATAAATCCTTTCCATACCGGACCCGGCGGCTTTGGAACCCATCTCCCGGTGCAGAGACTCGGCATGTTCCCCAAGTTCAAGCATGTCGCCTAAAATAAGGATTCCCCTGCCCTGACCCTTTAATGACTTAAGGGTCTTTATGGCGACCTCCATTGAACCCGGATTGGCATTATATGTATCGTCGATGATTTGGACCCCTTTGCCGGTTTTAAGGATGTTCATCCGCCCCGGAACCGGTTTAAAATCTTCCAGGCCCTCCTTGATTTCACCGGCAGTTAACCCCAAAAGATGGCCCGCGGCCGCTGCTGCCAGTGCATTCGAAATCATGAAAACAGCCGGAGTTTTAAGATCGACCCAGATCCGTTCTCTTGGGAGCACCAGGACAAAAGAAAGTCCCGACGTTTTTTTCGTTATGGACTCGGCCCGGATTGCAGCATCTGCTGAAACGCCGAAGAGCAAAACATTCATAGAGGTTGTATCCGCCAGTTTTAAAAGTCTGGAATCATCTGCGTTGAGAACCGCCGTACCTCCCGGCTTAATTTTTCCCAGCAGTTCACCTTTGGCGTGCATGACGGCATCAAGAGAGCCCAACCCTTCAAGATGTGCAGGACCGATATTTGTAATAACCCCTAAATCCGGCAAACAGATTTGGGCGAGCCGTTCAATTTCTCCGGGTCTGTTCATACCCAGTTCCAAAACAGCCCACCGATGGTGTCGGTTAAGATTCAGCAGGGTCAGGGGAAGCCCGATTTCGTTGTTTAAATTCCCCTGGGTCGACAATGTACAAAAACGACGGGAAACGACGCCGGTTGTCATGTTTCGGGTGCTGGTCTTGCCGTTTGAGCCGGTTATGGCGATCACCGAAACATGGGTACGTTTTCTGTTAAAGGCCGCAAGGTCGCCCAATGCTTTTCCGGTGTTATTTACCGTGATACACGTAATCCCGGGTGTTAACGATCTTAGTTCAGGCAATTTGTGGGTTCTATTCTTTTCCACCAGAAGTCCGCCGACGCCTTTTTTCATGACATCTTCAATAAAACTATGTCCGTCATGAACGTCGCCTTTAATTGCGACAAAGAAATCTTCAACAGATATCCTGCGAGAATCGATGGAGACCCCGGCAAACGTGGCATTGGAATCACCACAAAAAAGTTTTCCGCCGGTGGCTTCGAGAATCTCAGCAGCGGTCCACGGTATCGGGGTGAGGGATGCGGACTTCGGGTTGGCAGTTTGAGGTTCCGAACACCCCTGAGATTTGGGGGCAGAACCCGGGCCGCCGATCATTGAGAGTGCTTTTCCCGCTTCTACTCTGTCATCAAAAGAAAGGGTCTGATCCCCGATGATTTGATAGGTTTCGTTGCCTTTGCCCGCGATCAGAACCGTATCTTCGGGCATAGAAGCCATCATTGCCAGCTGTATGGCGTTTCTTCGGTCGGGCTCGACAACGCATCCTTTTTTTTGAAACCCTTCGTTCAGATCCGATGGGATATAGATGTGCAACGGCAGTTTTTTGGTTCCAGTCAGAATCTCATCAATGATTTCCATGGGCGGTTCAGTTCTTGGATTATCCGACGTAACAATGACAAGATCAGAAAATCTCCCGGCGATTTCACCCATCTGCGGCCGTTTGGCTCTGTCCCGATTGCCGCCGCAACCAAATACGCAGATGAGTCGACCCGGAGCCGATGATCGTAACGCGGACAGCACATTTTCAAGCGCATCCGGTGTGTGGGCATAATCGACATATACAAACCGGTTGTGGTCATTTGGAATGGTTTCAAGACGCCCGGGTACGACGCCCACCGATTCAATGCCGTCTTTGATAATATCCAATGAAACACCGAGGGCAATGCCGACACCGGTAGCGCAGAGAATGTTTTCCAAATTATGTTGTCCCACCAGGCAAGATTTGATCTCAAAAAATCCTTCAGGCGTAGAAATTCTGCCTGAAATTCCGGTAAGGTTATGGTCGAATCTTTCGGCCCATATATTGGTTTCGTCCGAAAAACCTGCGGAAAGAACAGAAATTTCACCCGATCTTGCCTCGAGCATATGGATCAGCTTTCTTCCTTTTTCATCATTGTGATTTATCACGGCCATGCCTCGGTCATTGCCCGATTTGGGCCCAAGGATTTCTGTAAAAAGCCTTTTTTTACACGACCAGTAGGACTCCATATCTTTGTGATAATCAAGGTGGTCCTGGGTCAGATTGGTAAAGACCGCCAAATCGAATTTACAGTTGAACACCCGGTCCAGATCCAGTGCATGTGAAGAGACCTCCATGACAACATGGGTAATCCCTTCCTCAACCATTTGTGCCAGTATCTTCTGAAGATCCAATGATTCGGGCGTTGTTATCGGATTTTGAAAGGTCTTTCCCGAATAACGGTAATTTAGGGTTCCGATGACCCCCACGTTGATACCGGCTTGTGAAAGAATCTGCTCAATTAAAAATGCCGTGGTTGTTTTGCCGTTGGTGCCGGTGATACCGATCAAAAAAAGTTTTTCCGACGGATTCGAATAAAACCTGCCGGATATGGTCGCAAGGGCTCTTCGGGTATTTTCGACCTCTATAATTACGAATTCTCTGTTCACGGGTTTCTGGGCAACAATTGCGGTTGCGCCTCTGGACAGTGCGTCATCGATAAAGTCATGTCCATCTGCAACAAGACCTTTTATGGCAACAAACAGTCCCCCCGGCTCAACATCCTGTGACCGGAAATGAATGGAACCTATTTCAGGGTCCGGTGAAAGCGAAAGGCTTGACGTATCCGGCTCATGGCGTTCGGTGTTCCGGGTATCCGTATTCGCTTCGCTGGGTTTCGCCCGTATTCCGTGAAATTTTACCGGATGGACCGTTTTTAATAAATTCGAAAGCTGCACGCTTTTGCCTTGTTCCCCAGAGAGACGATGAGTCCGTCTGTTTTGCTTTTGGGTGATATATTCATATAGGCCAGGGTTTTCTGAGCAATATTTTTAAATGCCGGAGCCGCAACGGTACCCCCGTAATGCTGTCGTTTGGGCTCGTCAATAACCACCAAAATTGCAACTTTCGGGTGTTCCGAAGGTACAAAGCCGAGAAAAGATGATACATATTTCCCGTTCGCATACCCGCCGTTTTTACCGATTTTCTGTGCTGTTCCTGTTTTTCCGCAAACGGAATACCCCTCGAGTGCAGCATTGACACCGGTGCCCCCTTCGGTGGTGACGGTCTGCATGATCCGGGTTAAGGTTCTGGCGGTTTTTTCTGAAATTACCCGCCGCCCTTTACTTGGGGCAAAGCTTTTTATGAGGCGTCCATTGTGATCGGTAATGGCCTGAACAACATAGGGCTTCATGAAAATCCCTTTGTTCGCAATGGCAGACGTGGCGGCGACGAGCTGCAATGCTGAAACCGATACCCCCTGTCCGAAGGATATGGTGCCGGCGTCGATTTTTGTCCACTTTTTGAAAGATGCCAGACTGCCGGCGGTTTCTCCGGGACAGTCTATTCCGGTTTTTGTTCCGAAACCGAAATTGCGCAGTGTTCTGAATAGATATTCAGACCCTGTTTTGGTGCTGAATTTGATGGCGCCGATATTGCTCGAATATTTGACAATCTGTTGCAAAGAAAGCCATCCATACTCGTGGGTGTCGTGAACAACGTGCCTGCCCACCCGATACGCACCGTTTTCGCAATAAAAGATACTGTTCGGCGAGCTGCTGCCGGACTCTATTGCCGCTGCGGCACTAAAGATCTTCATGGTTGAACCCGGTTCAAAGGGATCGGTGATCACCCGATTTCGCCATAGCTCCTGGTCGAACTCATTTAAGGCATTGGGATTTAAAAAAGGAAAGTGTGCCAGCGCCAATACGGCGCCGGTGCCGGTGGCCATTACAACGGCCATTCCGGATTCTGCCGAAAATTTTGTCACCGTTTCGGCCAGGGTTTTTTCAGCAATGTATTGGATGTTGCTGTCAATGGTGAGAACAAGATTTTTTCCGCTGGAATCTGAACCGGTTATGTTTTCAGCCTCAAATCCACGACCGTGAGCATCCCTTAAAACCGTATATCGGGAAACAGCTCCCTTGAGATCATCGTTGTAATAAAATTCGATCCCTTCCAGGCCGTGATCGTCAATATCGGTAAATCCAACGAGCTGGGAGCCGAGTGTTTTGTTGGGATAAAATCGCTTGTGTTCACGTAAAAAACCGAGGCCGTCGATGTTGAGATTCCTGACGGTTTCGGCCTCTTTGGGGGTTACTTTTCTTTTGATCCATACAAACTTTTTCTCAGAAGTAAGTCTTTTGGCAAGCACATTACGATTGATTTTCAGCGCCTTTGCAAGGGATTTTGCTGCGGCCTTCGGGTCTTTTATTTGTGGCGGGTGCGCAGAAATAGAGGTAACATCGATACTGACCGCCATTTCCCTTAGGTTTCTATCGTAAATTGTTCCGCGTTTTCCAGAAGATCTTAAAGACACTTCATACTGGGTTGCGGCTTTCTCGGACAGCCAGGAACGGCAAAAAATCTGAAGATACATCGCTTTGGCACCAATAATGGTAAAAAAGAGTGTAAAGACAATTCCTACGATGATCACGCGAAATTTTATCTGTTTCATATTAAAATAGTGCCGTGTATCGCAAATTCATACACCAAAGAATTCAGTATGATACGGTTTTTAGATATCATGGAATAACAATCGTCTGTTTCTGAGTGGGCGTTACCAGGCCAAGTTGGTTTTTTGCTATTTTTGCGATTCGTTCCGGTGATTTTAAGCTTGCCATCTCAATCTTCAAGTTGGTCTGCAAGGCCACAAGTTCATGCTGTTTTTGGGTCTCTTTTGAAATTTCGTAGCCGACCCCGATACAGTTGACACGGCTCCAGGTATATAGGAAAAGTTCAGCAATAAATACGGTCATGATAACGATCCAGATTCCCGTTATTTTCATATCGCCTTGTTTTTTTCGTGTTTTCCGGGCCATTATATCTTTTCCGCTGCTCTCAATTTTGTACTTCTTGACATGGGATTTCTTGCAATCTCGTCTTTTGTGGGACGAACGATCTTTTTTGTCAGTATGCGAATGACCGATTTTTGATCACAAACACATTGGGGGAAATCGGGTGGACACACACACGATTTTTCCAAAGCTTTTAATCGATGTTTTACAATTCGGTCTTCAAGGGAGTGGAAAGATAGAATACAGAGACGACCTTTGGGAGTGAGGAGATCCGCAACGTTTTTCATGAATAAATCGAGCATTTCAAGCTCCCTGTTTACGGCAATTCTAAGCGCCATGAAAACCCGTGTTGCCGGATGAATTTTTTGATTAAACAGTGCAGGCTTTGGAATAGCATCGCATACGATCCGGGCCAGATGTTTGCTGGACCTTATGGGGTTGCGATTCCGCTGCTGAACTATTTTTCTTGCGATTTGTGCTGACCAGCGTTCCTCTCCATATTCCTGAAATATTTTCCTTAGGCTATTTCCCGCCATCCGATTGATTAAATCTTCCGCTGTTGTGTCCGCCGCTGTGCTCATCCTCATATCCAGCGGTTCATCCCTTTTAAAACTGAAACCACGACCGCTTGATTCGATCTGATGAAGTGAAAGCCCAAGATCAAGGAGAATTCCGTCCACCGATTTTATCTTTAACTGCCCAAGAAAATCAGGGAGATATATAAAGTTTTCGTGAAAGAGGTGGACGCTTAAGTCCAACGGTTCTAAAATTTTTCTTGCGTTTTGGATGGCATCTATATCTTGGTCGATGCCGATAAAGACGCCACCCGGCATGATTTTTTTGCATATTGCCCTGGCATGTCCCGAGCCTCCAAGGGTACAATCA